>Ga0210396_10002289_pt1 | contig 19703 bp, 12 predicted proteins | sample IncBWH17OmetaG_FD_155466 | JGI IMG/M metagenome (GOLD analysis project Ga0210396, IMG submission 155466) | Forest soil microbial communities from Barre Woods Harvard Forest LTER site, Petersham, Massachusetts, United States - Inc-BW-H-17-O ... | reverse complement strand
CAAGATCGGGCGCAACGATCCATGTCCTTGTGGAAGCGGCAAGAAATATAAGAACTGTCATGGCAAGGATGCCGTGTAGTAAGGGATATAAATTTAATATGTTAACGAACCCGGTACGATGGACCGGGTTCGTTATTTTTGGGAAAACCCTAGCTTATGAGAAAAATTGTACTTGTCTTTGTTCTATTCTTGCTTTACAGAACTGCAAACGCGCAGCTACCCATAGTCCAGACGATTCCCAATATTGCGATCTGTATGGGTAAATGGGCGGCGGATACGGCCCAGGCATATCCTGCTACCGGCTATAGTTGGCAACTATCCGATATCAATGGGGCAGTGTGGACCGATGTCGCCGGTAATCCGCTTTTCGCTAATTCCACGACCAATGCCTTGCAGATCTATGGCGACCCCAGCTTGCAAGCCCATTTGATACGCTGTATCGTCTCGAATGCCAATGGCTCTGCCATTTCAAATAATGCGTACATTCAGATAGATGCTGCGGTACCCGGATCGTTGACCCTTAGCTGCCCTACTACGACGCTTTGCGCAGGTGCTTCGGAATATATCTGGGTAGATGGGATGAATCTGGTAGATACCGTTTACTGGAATTATACCGGTCCAAATGCATCATTCACCAGATACAATGTTCACGATACAACCGCACAGGTCAATTTTGCTTTTGCCGGTGCATATACCTTGTCTGCCTCCGTTATCAATGGCTGCGGGCAAACCGTTACAGATGCTGTGCCGGTGACGGTAAATCCAAATTCTGCCACGGTAGCCGGTACACCCGGGGCCGCCGCCGAATGCACTACGCTGTCTATAGCCACTAATGTGGTAACAAGCTACGGTGACAACTCCTGCAATCCGATGGGCTCGATGCTGGCCGACGGTGCCTATTTTCCAACATTTGCTTCTTTACAGGTCTGTTCTCAGGAGGATGCTTCGGTCCAAAGTTATAATGGTATTCCCTATGTGCCCAGGCATTATTCAATAACACCCAATTTTACCATGCCGGCAGGCGGTTATGTTGAAGTGACCCTTTATTTCACCCAGGCCGATTTCGACGCTTACAATGCCGTACGCGGAAGCAACCCTGCTTTGCCGACCTACCCCTACGATTATACCGGGATCAGCAATCTGCGCGTCACTCAATTTCATGGTACAGGCACTACTCCGGATACGTATGTCGGTGGCAGCGGAGTTATCACTCCGCCAAACGGCTGGGTTTTTTGGAATGCGTCAGCCTCGCGATGGGAAGTGAATTTTGACATTACGGGCTTCAGCGGCTTCTTTGTCTCGGGCGCTTCACTGGTTCCGCTTCCGCTGACGCTGACCAATTTCAGCGGACAGGTGATTGCCGCAGGGAATGAGCTGAACTGGCAGACGGCGTCGGAAGAGAATACCGCTTATTTCGAGGTACAGCGTACCACGCCGGGCAATTCGGTCTTTGAAGACCTGGGACGCGTAACCGCGGCCGGTAACAGCGCGCTGACACGGCAATACAACTATACCGATGCACTGGCGGCGACGCATCCCGTTTACTCCTACCGGTTGAAAATGGTCGACCTGGATGGGCGGTATACCTATAGCCCCATTGTTACCCTGCAGCCGCAGGTCCCTTCGCTGACGGTGCAGGTGTCGCCGAATCCGTTCGTGCAGCCAACGTCGGTAACGGTGGGCTCGCCCATGGCCGGAACGGCGACCCTCGTAGTGCTGGATATCAGCGGTGCCAGGCTGGTTGAACGCAGCGTCGTCCTCCAAAAAGGAGATAACGCCTTGGACGTATCCCTGATCGCCGGGTTACCGCAAGGCGTTTACCTGTTGCAGGTTACCAACGGCGCACAGCAGCAAACAGTGAAATTTGTTAAAGAATAGGCGGCGGCGGCGCGCGAGTGGGCCAGTTTGCTATTTTTGAGACATGAAGAAGGTATTCTTTTTGCTCGGTCTGCTCGCAAGTCATGTGGCATGGGCGCAAGCGGGGCTCTCTTCCGGCGAGGTCCGGCAACTGAAGGATCTTGTCCATGCCGATGCAGCGGTACGATCGCTTTTCGACTCGTTGCAAGCCATTGCCGACGCCGCTTTGCAGGACGACCCCAATCCCATCGACACCCTCCGCACGGAAGGGCTGTTGCAGGGCGATCCCCGGAAGACGGCAACCTGGGAGGCCTTGCGCGATGTACATAAAATGTATGCACTTGCTGTAGCGTACCGCGTCACGCGGAAACAGGAATACCTGGATAAAGCATCGGTGTTCCTCATCGCATGGGCCGACAGCAATTTCTCACGGGGTGATCCCATCGACGACACTAACCTGGACCCGGCCATCGAGGCGTATGACCTGATCAAGGGCGACCTGGTCCCGGGAGAAAGGAAACGTATCAGCCGCTGGCTCAGCCGGACGGCGGACGCGGAGATCCATGCCCGTTTCAACGATCCCGCCCGCGCCACCGCCCGTAATAACTGGAATGCACATCGCCTGAAGATCGTGGGCGAGATCGGCTTCGCCATCGGCGACAAGACGCTGCAGGCTTACGCTGTCGCCGGCATCAAAGAGCATATTGGGCGCAACCTGCTTCCTGACGGCAGCAGCGAGGATTTCGTCTCACGCGACGCCCTGCATTATCATATCTATGACCTGGAACCGCTGTTGAAACTGGCCATCGTGCTGCAACGGGCAACCGGCGTCAACTATTACACCTACGAGGCCCCCAGCGGTTCGTCGCTTCAAAAATCCGTGGAATGGCTGCTCCCCTATCTGGACGGGCGGCAGACGCATGCCGAATTCGTGAACAGCACCGTGGAGTTCGACCGGCGCCGGGCGCAGAATGGAGAAGCGTCTTATAAAGCGGGGACCTTGTTCGAGCCAAAGAATGGCGTACCGGTGTTGTTGCTGGCGGCGTATTTCGACGGCAACCTCATGGAGTTAGCCAGGCATCTGCTGGGGTCGGAAGGCAACTACCCGATGTGGCAGGCGGTGATCAACGAAGTGACGAAGAAGAAGTAAGCACGCAGCGATAGCCGGCGACTACGTCAAAGATGAGTGGAATGGGAGGCTGAACGGGTCGGGCGGGAGATGAACGGGCTGGCAGGGATGATTGTTTTTCTTATCTTAAGCGCCCAATAAGTCTTAATATGAGAAAATTTGCTTTCCTGCTTCTGCTGGTCGCCGGGTTTTCGTCGGCGCTGGCGCAAAATCCTACTCCGGCCGCCCCACGCACCCCTGCTCCCGTTCATCAGGGCCCCAAGCCCTATCACGAGGTCATCACCGAAAAAGCGAGCAGTCATCCCGGACTTTTTACCGTACACAAAGTCGCCGACAAATGGTACTTCGAGATCCCCGACTCCATCTTAGGCCGGGATATCCTGGTGAGCACCCGTTATATCAAGACGCCCGCCGGCGGCAACTATGGCGGCGAGCAGGTGAATCTGCAAACGGTCAACTGGGAGAAGGCTCCCGGTAACACGATATTGCTGCGAGTGAAGACGATTATCAATGTCGCTGAAGACAGCAGCCAACCCATTGCCCAGGCGGTGCGCAATTCCAATCTCAACCCCATCGCCGCCTCCTTCGACGTGCAGGCCTATGGCAAAAGCGCCGACTCCGTGAGCGGCACCGTCGTCATCGACGTCACCGATTTCTTCAAAGGCGATAACCAGCCCATTAGTCTTACGGCCCCCATCAAACGACGGCTGATCCTGAACGCCATCTCGCCGGAGCGGAGCTATATCGAAAGCATCCACACCTACCCCATCAATACCGAGATCCGGACCGTGAAGACCTTTTTACCGCCAACCAATGCGCCGGCGACGCCGCCGTCGACCGGTGGACGTACGCCGGCGGGTGAGCTGCCCGCGGCCGAAGTCAGCGGTGCGGTCACGGTAGAGCTCAACAACTCCTTTTATCTGCTGCCGAAGAATCCCATGCGGAAAAGGTTGTTCGATCCGCGGGTAGGCTTTTTTGCCAGCAGGTACACCGTCTATGGCGATGATGAGCAACGGGTGGAGGAATCGGAATTCATTCATCGTTGGCGGCTGGAACCCAAAGACGAGGATATGGAGAAATGGAAACGTGGGGAACTGGTCGAGCCAAAGAAGCCGATAGTCTATTATATCGATCCCGCCACGCCGAAGAAATGGCGGCCCTTTCTCATCGCCGGGATCAACGACTGGCAGGCGGCATTTGAAAAGGCCGGTTTCAAGAATGCCATCATCGGCAAGGAGTGGCCGGAGAACGACCCGACGATGTCGTTGGAAGACGCCCGTTTTTCCGTGATCCGGTATTTTGCCAGCGATATCGAGAACGCCTATGGGCCGAATGTCGCCGATCCGCGCAGCGGGGAGATCCTGGAAAGCCATATCGGCTGGTATCACAATGTGATGAAGCTGGTGCACGACTGGTATATGATCCAAACGGCGGCGGTAGACCCGCGTTCGCGCCGGATGAAATACGACGACAACCTTATGGGTGATCTGATCCGTTTTGTGTCCTCGCATGAGGTCGGTCATACCCTGGGGTTACGGCACAATATGGGCAGCAGCAGCAAGACGCCGGTGGAAAAGCTGAGGGACAAGACCTGGGTGGAAGCCAATGGACATACGGCATCGATCATGGATTACGCCCGCTTCAACTATGTAGCGCAGCCGGAGGATAATATCAGCGAGAAGGGGCTCTATCCCCGCATTGGCGACTACGACAAATGGGCCATTCTATGGGGTTACAAGGGCCTGCCGGATACGCGCGACGAGGAAGCCGATAAAAAGATGCTAAATAAATGGATCGTCGATTCGCTGGCCGCCAACCCCCGGTTGTGGTTTGGCGGGGAAGGACAGAACTTCGATCCCCGGGCGCAGACCGAAGACCTCGGCGACAACAGCATGAAGGCTGGTGATTATGGCATCCGGAATCTAAAACGCATCCTGCCCAATTTGCCGGAATGGAGCAGGGAGGAAGCCGACCGGTATGAAAATTTAGACGAGATGTATGGACAGCTGGTCGGTCAGTTCGCACGGTACATGGGGCATGTCACGAAGAATGTCGGCGGGGTACAGGAGACTTTCAAGAGCGTGGAGCAAACCGGAGATGTGTATGAGGCCACGCCCAGGGCCACGCAAAAGGAGGCGGTCGATTTTCTGAACAAGCAGCTGTTTGCCACGCCGGCCTGGTTGTTAAACAAGGACATCCTGAACAAGTTCAGCAATCCCGGTGTCGAAGACCAGGTAACTACCGTGCAGACCAATACGCCAAAGAGCCTGCTATCGGCCGCGCGGCTATACCGGCTGTCCGTTTGTACGGCCCGCTTTGGCAGCGGCGTCTATGGCGTCGACGAGCTGTTGGCCGACGCGAAAAAGGGAGTCTGGTCGGAGCTGGCTGCCGGGGCGCCCATAGATATCTACCGGCGGAATTTGCAAAAACAATATGTACAGGCGTTGATCGCGCTCATCACGGCGGAAGCGCCCCTGCCGCCGCCGGCTAACCTGCCGCGCGGGCTGGTGGTCTTTACCGGGGATATCCGGTATACGGATGTGCCTTCCGTGGCGCGGGCGCAGCTGGTGGAGCTGCGCGGGGAGATTGCCGCGGCTATCGTCAGGGAGACGGACAAGCTCAGCAAGTATCATCTGCAGGATGTGCAGGAGCGGATCCGGCAGGCGTTGAACCCGAAATCTTAACGGAATGCGCCCGGATCTTCCGCCGCGACCGCTAGTCCGGGTCTTCGTTTTTGTCGACGACAACAAACGCGCTCCGGCGGGGTTGGGGGACGGAGCTTTTGTCTCCTTTGATCGCTTTCCAGAGGACGGCATTCATCAGGTTGTCGGGGATCCTGTCCGCATCGGTGAGATCGAGATGTTTTGACAGTTCGGCGGCGGGTCCGGTGGTGGCGGTATTGCGGACATTGATATCGACCCGCGCGGGGCGGACGTCGTAGGCCGTCGTGTCGGGAGCAGCCGTAAAGCAGTTCCAGAGGGGGGTCGAAGCTGCATCGTACTGGCTCATCGGTGGAAGACCGAGGATCAGCTCCATGGTGCGGAGGATGGAGGTCGTGGAATAGAGGGTATGGTTGACCGTGCGACGGCGGATATAGGGGCTGATCACATAGGCCGGCGAACGGTGGGCGTCGACATGGTCGGGACCGTCCTGGGCATCGTCTTCGAGGACGAAGATCGCGGACTGTTTCCACACCGGGCTATGCGTGATATGTTCGACGAGCAGGCCCAGCGCGAGATCGTTGTCGGCCACCTGAGAGATGGGGCTATAGGCGCCTTTGTAGAGGCCACTGGTATGATCGTTAGGCAGGTAGATGGTACAAAACCGCGGCAGGGCGCCGGCGACCACCAGCGAGTCGAAATCCTTTTCAAAAACCGATTCGCGGAAGATATCCTGGATGCCGAGATTCCAACCCGGGTACCGTTTGCAATAGTGTTCGGGCCGTTTGAGGGTGGGAAGGGTCGGATAGCCGTTGTCCATGAACTCTCCGTAGTTGCGGAAAGAGATGCCCGCGCGGTCGCAGTAGTCCCAGATAAACCCTTTGGTGGGGTTGGCTGCCGGCCTGCTCCCATCAAAATCATAGTTCCCGCCCCGGCCGCTGTAGTTGGTGGGCCAGTTCTTCTCCACAAAATCGGTCGCATAGCCGGCCATCGACCAGTTGTGCCCATCGGCGCTCACTTCCGCATCCACATAGAAATTGTCCAGCAGCACGAAATCCTGTACGATGGCGTGGGCGTTAGGGGTGATATCGCGACCGAACAGGCAGAGGGAGCTGTCGCCATTACCGGCGGCCAGATCGCCGAGGACCTGGTCATAGGTCCGGTTTTCCTTGAGCACATAGAAGACATATTTGATCGGCGTGGTATCGCCGCTTTTTCGGGGGATGGGGTTACCCGCCTGGCCGGCAGCCGTCATCTCGATGTCATGCGAATAGGGGGTGTTGGCGTAGACCTGCGCGGTGTAACGGGAAAGAGCAGGTGCGTCCGGAACGGGGATCATGGACAGCGTGCCATGGAACATATCGCCGATATAGGGCCGCACCTTATGTTTGGTGATATCCGAATGTTTGTAATTGGCCGTATGTTCCATGGGGTCGGGGCCATAAGGGTTCGGCAGCGACGAGAAACCTTTACCGTTCGCCACCACCAGGCTGCCACCCGCGAGCCGCACGCAGGTAGGATACCATCCCACGGGGATGAAGCCTTTTGAAAAACTGTGTCCGGGGCGGCTTACGTCGAAGACGGCGAGATAGTTGTTGTCGCCATTGGCGATATAGAGGCTGTGGGTCTTATCGTCGAGGGCCACGCTATTGGTCGTGGAACCGATGGGCGCGTCCGGAGCAAGGGCGGTATGCAGGGTCTCGACGACTGTATGGGTTTTACAATCGATGACGCTAACGGAATTGGCATTGGCGTTGGCCACGTAGAGGAAACGGCCTTTGCGGTCCAGCGTCATATCGTTGGGGTGATCGTCCGTGGCCACGGAGTCCAGCAGGATCTGCCGTTGCGTATCGTAGATCCAGACCTTACGGCCACCCCAGGCCGAGATATAGAGCTGTGGTCCCGACGGCGAAAGCAAACAGGTATAGGCCTCGGCGCCCAGGGAGGTCCGGGATAACAATTTATCGGTGCGCAGGTCGAAGGTATAGAGCGCGTCATCCTCTTTAGTGACCACATAGAGCCGGTGCTGTTTGGCGTCGATGGTGAGACCCGTGGGGCTGATCTTGGCGGCGGGCCAGGGTTTGCCGAGGACCATGGTGTCCACGGGGAGGAGCGTATCGCCGGCGAGCCTGTAATGAATGACGATGTCGTCATTGCCGCCGGAGGCATAGAGCTGGTCTTTGTCGAAGGCGAGGCCGAGCCAGGCTTTGGCGATCGGTATGGAGGCCGTCACACGCTGTGCGCGGAGGTCGATGAGATCGATGGTCTGGACGCCGTTGCCGTTGTTGGTCACCGCGGCATGAAGGCCGTCGGGGGCGAGGGCGATATTCAGGGGCAGGTCGGAGCTCAGGGGGATGGAGGTCCCGGCGGGAGTGAGGTACCAGCCGTTGGGAAGCAGGGTGCGGGTAGTGTCCCGGTGACGTGAAAAATCCTGGCTTTTGCTACATAGGGAGCCAGATAAGAATAAAAAGAGTAGCGCCAACCGCCGATTTTTGATACGCATGAGCTAAATTATCGCAAATTTTGTGTCATCAAATTATCTTACTATGAACTCCACGTCATATCTCCTTACACGGTTAGCCATCGGGATGAGTTTTTTTGGACACGGGCTGGTACGGATGCCCAAGCTAAGCGGCTTCAGCAAATGGATGGTCGGCCAGTTCCAAAAATCCTATGTGCCCGAGGCGCTGATCGTCCCTTTTAGCTATATCCTGCCTTTTGCGGAATTGATCGTGGGGGTGTTGCTGCTCGTGGGGCTGTTCACGCGGCAGGCGGCGATCGCGGGCGCTATCGTGATGATCCTGCTGATTTTCGGCACTACGTCGATCGAGAACTGGGAGGCGATCCCGGTACAGCTGATCCATGTAGCGTTTTTGGTGGTGGTGGTCCAGTTCATGCCGGGCAAAAAGAAGGAAACCCCGGCATGACCGGGGTTTCGCTTTCCAGGGGGACCGGAGGGTCCGTCGGCACGTATTATTGCAGACCGTATTTGGTCATGTATCGATGGTACAACTGTGTCTGTTTATTGTCCAGGCTTACTTCCCTGCCCTGGATATAACAATGCTCGATGAGGCTGGTGCGCATATCGAGGATATCGCCGCCGCTGATCACGATATTGGCGTCTTTGCCGGCTTCGAGTGAACCGGTGCGGTCATCGATACCACAGATCTTTGCCGCATTGAGGGTGATGGCTTCCAGCGCTTCTTCTTTCGACAGGCCGTAGGCCACCGCGGTACCGGCGTTGAACATCAGGTTACGGTAGCGGGCCTCTTCGTGGTTGTCGTTGAGTGCGAAGAGGACGCCGGCCTTTTGCAAGACCGCGGGGGTCTTGAAAGGTTGGTCCACGTCATCGTCTTCCGTGGTCGGGAGGGCATGAAGCTGCTGGAGGATCACGGAGATATTGTTTTGTTTCAGCAGGCCGGCGATGAGCCAGGACTCGCTGCCGCCGACGATGGTCACGTCGAAGCCGAATTCTTTGGCGAATTCGATGGCTACGAGCATCTGTTTGACCTGGTCGCCGTGTACAAAGAGTTTCTGCTGCCTGGTATAGAGCCCCTTTACGGCTTCGAATTTCAGGTTGGTCTCCTTATGCGTCGTTTCTGCCGCATAGGCCCTGGCTTCGCGGAAAAAGGTCTTCAGCTCTTCGATCTTTTCGAGGGCTTCTTTTACGGGGTCGCCTTGCGGTGTGCCGCCGAGGCGTCCGCCGCCACCACCGCCGAAGCGCCGGGGGCGAGGGAGAAAGCTGGGGAGGGTGACGTGGATCGCATTGTCCAGCTTATACGCCGCGTCTTCCCAGTTCCAGGCATCGAGCTGAACGACGGTCGAGGAACCGCTGATCGTGCCGCCTTCCGGCGTAGTGCCGGCCAGGAGGATGCCGTTGGCCTTGAGCGTGTTGATGATCTTGGAATCGGTGTTGTATGCCACGATAGAGCGGATATTGGGGTTGAGGTCGCCGAGCTCTTCGAAGTCGTTGGAGCCACGGACGCCGCTGCCGATCTCTTTGAGGCCGAGATCGGTCACGGAGAGGATGAGGCCCGGATAGACCTGTTTGCCCTTGGCGTCGATGGTCCTGGCGTCGCCCGAGGGCTGGATATCCGTGCCTACGCGGACGATCTTGCCGTTACTCACTTCGATGGTGCCGTTCTCTATGACCTGGCCGTTGCCGACATGGATGGTCCCGCCGGTGATGAAGAGCCTGCCCGTATAGGGTTGGGCCGGGTAGACGTCGTCCTGGGCTTTTGCCGTAGTGCCGAGAGTCGTCGCTAGCAGCAGGGAGATTATTATTCTGGATGTTCGTTGCATGAATGTCTTTTTTTAGTTGGTGGATTGATCGTCGTCGCCTTCGTCGATGGTCAGCAGACCGTCGTGGCGGCTGTGATCGCCGCAGCTGAGCTCGATGTGATAGCTGGGGGTAGCGGGCGTCATGGCCGTGCCGGATCTTTTTTCGCCGACGAGTTTTTGGATCAGCCTGTTCCGTTCGGCAGTGATGTTCTTCCGGAGCTGGGCGTCGTGGTCGATGTCATAATAGATGATACCGTCGACGATCGTCTTTTCCGCGCGGGCGTAAATGCTCAGGGGGTTGTCGCTCCAGAGGACGAGATCGGCGTCTTTCCCTTCCCTGATGCTCCCTATCCGATCCGCCACATGGAGGGCTTTTGCGGGGTTGAGGGTGACCATATTGAAGGCTTCCTCTTCCGTGAGACCGCCGTACTTGACGCTTTTGGCCGCTTCCTGGTTCAGCCGGCGGGCCTGTTCCGCGTCGTCGGAGTTGATGCAGACGTTGAGGCCTTCTTTCGTCATAATGGCCGCGTTATAGGCGATGGCATCCTGGACCTCCATCTTATATGCCCACCAGTCCGAGAACGTCGAGGCATTGCTGCCATGGGCCTTCATCTTGTCGGCCACCTTGTAGCCTTCGAGGATATGGGTGAAGGTGTTCACGGTGAAGCCAAACTTATCGGCCACGCGCATCAGCGCTGTGATCTCGCTTTGTACGTAGGAGTGGCAGGTGATGAAGCGTTTGTGTTCCAGGATCTCAACGAGGGCGTCGAGCTCGAGGTCACGACGTGTAGCCGCGGGGGCCGCCTTGCGTTGCCGTTCGTAATCGCGGGCACGGGTAAAGGCGTCCATGAGGACTTCTTCCACGCCCATGCGGGTATCGGGGAAGCGGTTGTTGTTCTGTGAGGTCGTCCGTTTTACGTTCTCCCCCAGGGCGAATTTGATAAAGGGGTCCCAGTTCCTGAATTTTAGCGCGGTATCGTTGACGCCCCAGCGCAGTTTGATCAGCTGGGTCTGGCCGCCAATGGTATTGGCGGAGCCGTGGAGGATATGCGAGCTGGTGACGCCGCCGGCCAGCTGGCGGTAGATGCTGATGTCTTCCGGGTTGAGGTTATCGGCGATGCGTACTTCGGAAGTCACGCTCTGGGCGCCTTCGTTGATGGAGAAGGCGGCGATATGCGAGTGTTCGTCGATGATCCCCGGAGCCAGGTATTTACCGGTGCCGTCGATGACCTGGGCGCCGCCGGCGTCGAGATTTTTACCAATCTTCGCGATCTTGCCGGCTTTTACGAGGACGTCGGTACCCGTCAGACGGCCTTCTTTTTCGTTAGTCCATACCGTGGCGTTCCTGATCAGGAGGTCGTGGGGGGTCGGCAGGCTATCCCAGCCGTAGCCGTCGAAGGGATAGAGGACCTTGCCGATGCGCTGGGGACGATGGCGTGTCGTCGACGTATCGGGGCCGGCTGCTTTCGAGAAGGCCGCCGTCCAGATGACGAGGTTGCCGGTCGAGTCGGTACCGTTGCCGTTGAAGATGTCGCCGTTGACGGCGCCGCTGAGATGGGTTGCGCCGCCAGGCCGTCCGCCCATGCGTCTGCCAGCGCCCGTGCTGTCGCCGCCACCTGCACCACCAGGGCGGCCAGCCCCAGCGCCGGCTTCACCACCGGGCCTGCCGCCACGACCGCCACCGGCGCCGCCTGGGCCTCCCGTGCCGGTGAGGCCGCCAAAGAATATGGAGACTAATTTGCCGTCATAGCTGAACTTGGCGGTAAGGGTGTCTTTGCCGATCACATTAGCGGAAGCCGGCGATTTAATGTCGAGAACATACGTCGTGGAGCTGCCGCCGTTTAGCGGGGTGATCACGAGGTTATATTGTCCTTTGATATCTTTCCAGGCGTCTTCTTTGACATCGTAGCCTTTGCCCTGCACCCAATTCTCCACGATGCTGGTCTTTTCGTTGAAAATGGGGCCGGTGGTGATCAGGAAATTGGCCAGCTTGCCCGCGTCGAGCGAGCCGACTTTGTCGTAGATGCCTACGAGGGTCGCCGGCGTCTTTGTGAGAGCTTCGAGAGCTTTACCTTCGGTGAGCCCGAAGTCGAAAGCTTTGTGCAGGTTGGTAAGGAATTGCCGGGGGTCACGCAGATCGGCGGTCGTCAGGCAAAAGGGGATGCCCGCTTTTTCGAAGGCGCCTGGGTTGGTCGGCGCGAGCTCCCATTGTTTCATATCGGCCAGGGATACGAAACGCGCGGCGTCGGGGTCTTCGACGTCCATGGCCTGGGGGAAGTCCACCGGGACGATATACGTTGCCCTGGTGGCGGCGATCTCTTTGATCCTTTGGTATTCGTTCTCACCGGCCTTGATAATATATTGTACCCCGAATTCGTCGCCGATACGGTCGCCGTGGAGATCCTGCCATTTATCGCTGCCCTCGAAGACCTGCGGCAGGGATTGTTCATCGTTCCAGGCTTGCAGGCTCAGGTTAGTCCCTTCGTGATAGGGCTGGCTTTTGTACCAGGCGGCATCGATATAGGTCTGACGCAGCAGGGCGATGGAGCCCATGAGCGAGGATGGATAGCTTTGGGTCGAAGTACCTTTGCTCAGTGAATAGTGGGCGGAGGCTTTGGCCTTCACGATCACCAGGTTCTCTTTGTCCTGGCCGAGGGTCACGAGCACGCCGGTGCCGCGGGCGATGCCGTCTTTCACGTGGGAAAGCACGGTGCCGAAGCCTACATCGCGAAGCGGTTTGGCCTTGGCGGAATCGACGGCGAAAAGGTGGGAGGCATCCGTTTCCGGATGGACGCTCTGGTTCCAATTGTAGGCGCCCTTAGTATTGGAGTTCATCTGCGCGGGACCGCGGAAGAAATCCAGGGGGTTGCCGCCACGGGCTCTTTCCGGTTCGGGGATGCCGTAGTCGGTATACAGATCGATAAAGGACGGGTAGATATATTTACCGCTGCAATCTACGATCACCGCATCTTTGGGTGGGGTAAGACCGGTGCCGGCGGCGACGATCATTCCGTCGCGGATGATCAGGGTCGCGTCGTTTGTCGTTGTGGCGCCGTCTTTGACGATAGTGGCGTGCGTAAAGGCATAACAATGTTCCCGGGGGTCGACGACACCGTTCACGGGAAAAGTAGATTGTGCGTTGGAAAACAAGGTCAAGAGGGAAAGTGCAAGCGAGCAGGCGAGGGTTCTGCCTCTCGGTGGAGGGAGAGAGTTTCTCATGTGTGTTAGTTTTTAGTCAGTTGCGATAAGTGCTCCCGAATTTAGGTAAATGAAGTAATTTTAAGGTTCAGGTATTTTTTGAACGGTAAATAAAGGAGACAATTCGGTGAGTACGTTAGCGTCTTATATCGACCATACCATTTTGAAACCGACAACCTCTCATATTGAAATAACTAAAATATGTAAGGAGGCGCGGGAATATGGTTTTGCCGCCGTTTGTGTGCCTCCGCCGTATGTCGGGCAGGCCCGCCTGACGGGGGTAAGGGTGGCGACGGTGGTGGGATTCCCCTGGGGCTATTCGGTTACGCAGGCTAAATTAGCCGAGGTGGCACAGGCTTTGACGGATGGAGCCGATGAATTGGATGTGGTTATTAATCTCATTCGGCTGAAGGCGGGGGATTGGGCGGACCTGGAAACCGAGATGCGGGCGATCACGGAGAAGATCCATGGGGCCGGCCGGTTGGTGAAGGTCATCATTGAAAGTGGGGTATTGACAGATGAGGAGATCATCCGGTGCTGTGCCGTATATAGCAAGGTGGGGGTGGATTTTCTGAAGACCTCGACGGGTTATGCGGAGAAGGGAGCTACGGTGGAGGCTGTGCGTCTGATGCGGCAGCATCTGCCGGCGGGTATCCGGATCAAGGCTTCGGGTGGCATCCGGACCTATGCCTTTGCCAAAGCGCTCATCGAGGCGGGGGCGGACCGGCTGGGGTGCAGCGCGAGCGTGGAGATCATAAAAGGTGAGGGTTCAGCCGCCGCCGAAGGTTATTAAAACAGTATCTTATGTATAAATATTTATTTGTCGTACTGGTGTTTCTTGCTCAGCGTAGCTGGGCGCAAACGGATACCAGCGGAGTGGTGGTCACGAAAGACCCGCGGGTAGACCTGCTGGTCCGTAAACAGATCGCCATCAACGAAGAGACCACGCGGGAAAGCCGGCGGAATGTGCCGGGGTTCCGGATACAGGTGATGAATACGCCGGACCGGAATAAGGTCTACGATGCCAAAGTCAAGATCTATCAGGCGTTCCCGGACTGGAAACCTTATCTCTTATATCAGGCGCCCAATTATAAACTACGGGTAGGCGATTTCAAAACCGAGGAGGAGGCGCAGGCGGCTTTGCAGCAGCTATCGAAGCTTTTCCCACAGGGTATGTATGTGATCCGTGACATTATCGAGTTGAAATTATCGGATCTGCCGACGCCGCCTAATGAATAACCCTTGAAAATGCGAAAGCATTTTCGTCCACGGGCGCAAGCCCGCGACCGAGGGCCGCACCGGTGGTGCGGCTCGAAGGTCTACAGACATTAGCGTTTATACCGGAATGCGCTAATTTTCTGAATGCGCATTTCCGGGTATATAATTATGTTGAAAGAAAAGATCAGGCATTTAGCCAGGCAATACGCTCCCGATTTCATCGCCATCCGGCATCATCTGCATGCGCATCCGGAGCTTTCTTACCAGGAATTCGAGACCTCGCAATTTGTCCAGCAGCAGCTGACCCGCACGGGCATCCCTTTCCAGGTGATGGCCGGCACCGGGGTCGTGGGTCTGTTGAAGGGCAGGAATGCCGACAGCCGGGTGATCGCCTTGCGGGCGGACATGGATGCCTTGCCGATAGAAGAAGCGAATGATATCCCCTACCGGAGTAAAAATGCCGGGGTCATGCATGCCTGCGGGCATGATGTCCATACGACCGTGTTGTTGGGGGCGGCGAAAGTCTTGCAGGAGCTAAAAGACGAGTGGGAAGGAACGGTCAAACTGATCTTCCAGCCTGGGGAGGAGAAAAATCCGGGTGGCGCCAGCCTGATGATCAAGGAGGGGGTGCTGCAAAACCCGGCGCCGCAAGCCATCTTCGGGTTGCATGTGCATCCCGGGCTGGAGACGGGGAAGCTGAGTTTTCGCGGGGGGATGGTCATGGCCAGCGCCGATGAGCTGTATATCACTATCCGCGGGAAGGGGGGACATGCGGCCGCTCCGCATCTGACGGTCGACACCATCCTGGTGGCATCGCATCTTGTGGTCGCGTTACAGCAGATCATCAGCAGGAACCGGAATCCGCTGTCGCCATCCGTGTTATCGATCACTTCGGTACAGGGCGGGCATACCACCAACGTGATCCCCAGCGAGGTCAAGCTCATGGGGACGTTCCGGGCGATGGACGAGGAATGGCGTTTCCGGGCGCACGAGCTGATCCGCAAGCAGGCTACGGAGCTGGTGCATAGCATGGGGGCGGAGATCGATCTGCACATCGATGTCGGCTATCCCATGGTCTATAACAATGAGGCCCTGGACCGGGTGGCGAGGGTGGAAGCGAGAGAATATATGGGCGCCGACAAGGTGCTGGAGACCGAGGTGCGGATGGGCGCGGAAGACTTTGGTTACTATACGCGGCAGATCCCGGGATGTTTTTACCGGCTGGGGGTCATGAATGTCGAAAAAGGGATCACCGCCGGCGTACATACACCGCTGTTCAATATCGACGAATCGGCTATAGAGATCGGGGTGGGGATGATGGCGTGGTTAGGGAGTCATGTCCGGTTCGGTGGGTAGCCTCATAGTGGCGTAGTTTGGCCGGAAAGTTCTGATAGTTGGGATCGTTACCAAGAACATAATCATCTTTGTAATCCTTGAAGTCTGCCTTGGGATAGGCTGCGATCATGTCCTTTTTTGTCGAGTAAATGTTTATATGGCGTTCCGTGACCCCGTCCTTACCATTGGGTAGATAGACACGTGTGCCGACGGTATCCGTAAGATTGATCAGCCATACGACATTGATCTCATGCAGGTGTTCGGGATGTCTATCCAGCGCATTGGGCAGGTCCGTAACCGAGCCGGGATCATAGGCGAACTGCGCCTTGTAGGCTTCGACCTCATTATCAAAATCATCCCCCAGCCCCGTACAAGTGTCCGGCATTCCCTCGACTTTGACATCCCGAAAGACGATTTCCCCCTTTTGATATTGTCCTCCATGCGTCGTCTCGTGGACGAAGTTCGCGGTATTGTTTTTTTGGATATTGAAGATGAGCACATCGTGAGCGATATCATAGGTGGTTTCACCCGGAGATTTTTCAATGTGTCTGATCGCATATTTCTGGATACTGTTCTCCAGGCCGTCCAGATTTTCCCGGACTGCCGCCAGGATCTGCCGGAAGGTAATGTCTTTGACCCGGCGCTCTTTTCGGAGGATTCGTTTCCGGAATTTTCCCCACTCCCTGCTTCCCTGAACCACGGTGTCGGCTCCGGCCGGCCATGCCACCCGCCCCCAGCCAGTGGCCGGATAGAATAAATGGAACAGGATAACCAGGAGCGTCCACGCTCTGCGATGGTTCAGGATAAAAGGCATAAGGTTGTTTTATGGTATATGGCAAGGTCGGGGTGCGGAAAGGCGGATGGGCCGGCAGGTGCGATCAATCGAGGGATTCGGACCATAAACTTAGAAAGCGGGTGTGCACCGCCATTGCAGTGGGGCGGGTTCGGCAAGAATGGGTGCTTCGCACCCCGGGTGGAGGCTGATAATTGTCCTTCGGACAAGCAGCCTCCGGCCGCTTTGGCCCGGTGCCCCGGGCTCCGCTTCCCGGGGTGATTCGGCGGGTGACCCGAAGGCGAAAGGCCCAATTTGCCGCATTTTCGTATTTTGCAGGGGTAATGACGCAAAAAAAACAGCTCCGCAAAGAACAGGCGCTTGAATATCACTCCAAAGGACGGCCCGGAAAGATCGAGGTTGTGCCTACGAAGGAAGCCAAAACGCAGCGAGATCTTTCCCTGGCCTATTCACCCGGTGTAGCGGAACCCTGCAAGGAGATCTATAAAAATGTCGAGGAAGTCTATAAATATACGGCCAAGGGCAACCTGGTAGCGGTGATCACTAATGGGACTGCGGTCCTGGGTCTGGGAGATATCGGTCCGGAGGCTTCGAAACCCGTGATGGAGGGGAAGGGGGTATTGTTCAAGATCTTTGCCGATATCGATGTCTTCGATATCGAGATCAACGAAAAGGACCCGGAAAAATTCGTGCAGATCGTCAAGGCCCTGGAACCCACCTTTGGGGGGATCAACCTGGAAGACATCAAAGCGCCGGAATGTTTCTATATCGAGAAGGCGCTGCGGGAGCAATGTAAGATCCCCGTGATGCATGACGACCAGCATGGGACGGCTATCATCAGCAGCGCCGCGTTGTTGAACGCCCTCGAATTACAAAAAAAGAAGATCGATAAGGTCCGCTTTGTCATCAACGGCGCGGGCGCCGCGGCGATGGCCTGTGTCAAATTATATGTCGCGTTGGGCGCCCGGCCGGAGAATTTCATCCTTTTTGACAAAGATGGGGTGTTGCATGACGAGCGCGCCGACCTGGACGAGGAGCGGAAGAGATTTGCCGTCAAGAAAGCCGAATGGACGCTGGACAAGGCCATGAAGGATGCGGACGTATTCGTCGGGTTGAGCGTCGGCAATGTCGTCACCGCCGACATGGTCAAGAGCATGGCCAAGAAACCTATCGTATTCGCCATGGCCAATCCCGATCCCGAGATCAGCTATGAACATGCTACCGCGGCACGGGAAGATATTATTATGGCCACGGGCCGGAGCGACTATCCCAACCAGGTGAACAATGTGCTGGGGTTCCCCTTTATCTTCCGGGGCGCGCTCGATGTCCGGGCGACGCAGATCAACGAAGCCATGAAGCTGGCCGCGGTTAAGGCCCTGGCGGATCTGGCCAAGACGCCCGTGCCGGATATCGTGAACATGGCCTATAATGAGAAGAACCTGCTATTCGGACCCACTTATATTATTCCCAAGCCGCTCGATCCCCGGCTGTTGTCGACGGTGGCCCCGGCGGTGGCCCGGGCGGCGATGGAAAGCGGGGTGGCCCAAACCCACATCGACAGCTGGGAAGCGTATGCCATCGAGCTGAACCGCCGGCTGGGGCTGGACAACCAGCTGATGCGGGTGCTGAGCACGAAGGCCAGGTTAAACCCCAAACGGCTGGTCTTTGCGGAAGCCGACAACCTGAAGATCCTGAAGGTCGCCCAGCTGTTGTATGACGAAGGGGTTGCCTTCCCGATGCTGCTGGGCGATGAACGCAAGATCCGGCATCTCGCCGCTACCAACCAGATCGACCTGGAAGGAATGCCGGTGATCAATCCTTATAATGACGAATATGAAGAACAGCGGAAACGTTTCGGGGAGATCTTCTTTCAGAAACGGCAGCGGCGCGGTTTCAACAAATACGAGGCCATCAAACGGATGCGTGACCGGCTCTATTTTGGGTGTATGATGGTGGAGACGGGGGAAGCGGATGCCATGATCTCGGGGCTCACCAAGAACTATCCCGATACGATCCGGCCGGCGCTGCAGGTCATCGGCACGGAAGACGGAGTAAAAAAGATCGCCGGGATGTACCTGATGCTGACCAAACGCGGTCCGCTGTTCCTGGCCGATACGACGGTGAACTTCAATCCTACGGCGGAAGAGCTGGCGGACATCACGCTGTTGGTCGCCCGGGAGGTGCAGCAATTCAACCTTACGCCCAGGGTCGCCCTGCTCAGCTATTCGAATTTCGGCACCAGCGATTCGCCGGAGGCCAAGCTGGTCGCGGAAGCACGGGAGATCGTCAAACGCAAAGAACCGAACCTGATCGTGGATGGGGAGATGCAGGCCAGCGTCGCCCTGAACAACGAGCTGCTCAAAGAGAACTATCCCTTTAGCGAGCTGGTGGACCAGGAGGTCAATACCCTGGTATTCCCCAACTTAGCCGCGGGTAATATTGCCTATAACCTGCTGAAGGAAGTAGGGGGCGCCGACGCCATCGGTCCGATCCTGCTGGGGCTGAGGAAACCGGTGCATGTCCTTCAACTGGGCAGCACCGTACGGCAGATCTATAATGTGGCGCTGGTAGCGATCGTAGACGCGCAGATCAAATGCAAGAACACGCCATCCGACGAAGAGGCGAAAAAAGCGCCCTGGTGGAAAAGAACAAAACATTGAGGACTCATCGACCGGATAACACCTATAATCGTTAATTAATGAAGTTTTTTTCAGAATTCGGGCTTTACCTGCTGACCTTAAGAGGAATGTTCACCAAGCCGGAGAACGGCAAGATGTATTGGAAGGAATTCATGCATCAGTGTTCGGAGATCGGCATCGGCTCGCTGGGTATCGTCGCCATTATCTCGATCTTTATGGGCGCGGTGTCGACCCTGCAGACGGCCTATCAACTGGTGAGTCCGTTGATCCCGCTGTCCACCATCGCGCAGATCGTGCGGGACACGGTGATCCTGGAGTTCTCCCCTACCCTGGTTTGTATCGTGCTGGCGGGTGTAGTCGGCAGTAAGATCGCCAGCGAGCTCGGCAATATGCGGGTCAGCGAACAGATCGACGCATTGGAGATCATGGGCATCAACACCAAGTCCTATCTTATCTTTCCCAAGCTGCTGGCGGCCCCCGACCATCCCCAATACCATCGAGATCACGATCAGCATCGGGATCACCGCGGTTGCCGCCAGCAGCTTGGGAAAGATAAGATAGGACTTGGGGATGGTCGGGGGCCGGCTGGCGGG
>Ga0210396_10002288_pt1 | contig 19706 bp, 20 predicted proteins | sample IncBWH17OmetaG_FD_155466 | JGI IMG/M metagenome (GOLD analysis project Ga0210396, IMG submission 155466) | Forest soil microbial communities from Barre Woods Harvard Forest LTER site, Petersham, Massachusetts, United States - Inc-BW-H-17-O ... | reverse complement strand
CTTTCCGGCGCTGCTGCCAGGCGTTTGCGACGTCAGAGTGGAGGCGCAGGGTTTCCAACCGGAGGTCCGCAATGGCGTACAGCTCCAGGTGCAGCAGGAGGCCCGGCTCGACTTCCAGCTTAAAGTGGGCTCTCTTACCGAAGCCGTGGAAGTGACCGGTGGCGCTCCGCTCCTCACTACCGAAAACGCGACGGTGGGCACCGTGATTGACAATCAACGCATCATCGATCTGCCGCTCAACGGGCGCAACTTCACCGCGCTGATTTCTTTGAGCCCGAACGTCGTTTCCGGCTTCGGCACGAATGGAGCGGCTTCGCGCGAGGGAGGCGATCGTTCCACTGTTGCGCAAATTGCAGTGGGCGGCCAGAGGCAGGAATGGAATTACTATACCCTGGACGGTGTCAGCAATACCGATGTCAACTACGGCAGCTACTCCTTCTTGCCTTCGATCGACGCTTTGCAGGAGTTCAAGGTTCAGACGGGCATCTATTCCGCGGAATTTGGCCGCGAATCCACGCAAATCAACGTCTCTACCGTCAGTGGGACTAACCAGTACCATGGCGTGCTATTCGATTTCGTTCGCAATAATGACTTCGATGCCCGCCCCTTTGGTTTTACTTCCAGCGTGCCCGTCTCCGCGCCCTTTAAGTGGAACCAGTTCGGTTTTACCTTGGGCGGCCCGGTCCGGATTCCCAAACTGTTCAATGGCAAGGACAAGCTGTTTTTCATGGCCAACTATGAGGGATTCCGATTGCGGCAGCAGACTCAGAACGTCTACACCACTGCGCCGCAGTCCATGCGTGGCGGCGACTTTTCGTCGATTCTGCCTGCAAAGGTGATCACCGATCCAACCACGAACCAACCCTTTCCGGGGAACATGATCCCCAGCACCCGGTTCGATGCCGCGGCGCTGGCGATGCTGGCGTTTTATCCCTTACCCAATATTTCTGGCGCCGGATTGAAGAACAATTACCTGGCAATAGACAGCGATCAAACCAACAAGGACCTTTTCCTCACACGGATTGACTTCATGGAGAGCACGAAATCCACTTGGTTCGGTCGTTACAACTTTCAGAATGAGAACAACGTTACCCCCGCTTTGTATAAGAACGGCACACTTCTCGCCGTTGGCGTTCAGCAGGGAATGATTTCCAATGTCCGGGTACTCAAACCCACTTTGGTAAACGAGTTTCGGTTTGGCTATGGCGGCTTCTATAACAATTTCGGCAACGAACTGCAAAACCAATTCAACGGGAACCAAGTCCTCGGGTTCGGGGCCATTGATCCGCCTCCCGCGGGTTGGGGCACGCCCAACATTACTCTCACGGTTTTCAGCAGTTTCGGAACGCCAGTCGGTGGACCGTTCGTCACCAATGACCACACCTTCCAATGGGTTGATAGCCTGGCCTGGAGCAAAGGCAAGCACTCCTTCAAGTTCGGAGCCGAGATCCGCCGCGACCAATTCAACGAGGCTGGAAACCAGGACCTTCGCGGACAATTTACGGTGAATGGCCAAGCGACCGGTTACGAATTTGCCGACTATATGCTGGGGTATGTCGGTCAACTTCAGGACGCGGCTACGTTGGGAATCAGCCAGTTTCGCGCCACTTCCCAAGCCTACTATGCCGATGACAGTTGGAAGGTGCGGCCGAATTTGACCCTCTCGTTGGGTTTGCGCTACGAATATGTTCCACCGTGGACGGATAAGGGCGGGTCGGAGGTGAACGTTTGGATTCCACCGGATTTCCCAATGGCCCCGGTGGGGTCCTACGCTGCGACTAAGGGCGACACGACGACGCCCTTCACTTATGCCGGGCAACATCCGTGCTTCGTGCGGCAAGGAATGGGCAATGTCTACACCGATCCTTCGCCTACGCTGGCCCGGTTTAACCCGGCGATTTGCGCGGTCGAGGACGGCCGGTTGGGAAGCAGGCTGGTGCGACCGGACTACAAGAATTTCGCTCCGCGTCTGGGCCTCGCCTGGAGCCCTTTCAGAAGGACCACCGTGCGCGCCGGCTGGGGAATTTTCTATGTCCAGGATATTGGCAATACGGTCTGGGACATGGATGCAAATCTTGCGGCGCACGTTCAGGACGTCGCCAATCCGGTCACCCATGACCTTACTTTTGAGCATCCATTCACCGCCGGAGCGAACGGCGCATGTGGAGTGCCGAGCCCTCCCTACGTCTGCATCAGCACACCCCAGGGGCTGTCTAATCAGAACAACCGCGCTACAGCGTACGAAGAAATGTATGAGTTGAACGTCCAACAGCAGTTGACCTCGGATACTGTTTTGGAAGTTGGCTATCTCGGTTCCGAGGGCCACCATCTCCAGGCCCTGCTGACTTACAACGAGCCCTTGTATATGAGTGCGACCGTCGCGGTAACCCCTCGCAGACCCGCTCCCGAATTCGGAAATATTCAGTATTTAGCCAACGTCGCGAATTCAGACTACAACGCGCTCTCAATGAAACTAACGCGCCGCTTGTCTAAGGGCCTCACGTTTCTGGTTGGCTATACTTTCGCGAAGTCGATTGATGAGAGCAGCGGCCCGCGTCCGATCGCGGGAGACAACGTGCTAACGCCTCAAGATGGCACCGACTGGAGAGAGGAAAACCGCGGCCGGTCGTCGTTTGACGCGCGCCAACGGTTCGTCGTCTCGGCGCTTTACAACTTGCCGATCGGCAAAGGTCACACCTACCTCAATCACGGCATTGCCAGCACGCTCATCGGCGGGTGGCAGATTGGTTCGATCTACACCTTTCAGACTGGCTTGCCGTTCAGCATATCGGACGGTGTAGACCAGTCCAATACCGGCGAGACACACGATCTCGCGAGTGTCGTTTCAGGTCAGACTGTTAAACTCGCGAACCCTTCTACCGGCGAATGGTTTAACACGGCGGCCTTCGCGCTGCAACCGAAAGGCACCTACGGCAACTCCGGCCGTAACATTGTCACCGCCCCGGGAATCAACGCTCTCAACTCGACTTTGCAGAAGAACTTCAATTTCACGGAGCGGATCTTCTTGCAGGTTCGATTCGAAGCATTCAACACCTTGAACCATCCTAACTTCTACCTTCCGAATTCTACGGTAACCAGCGCCAGCTTCGGGCAGATCACCGCGCTTCAAAACAATATCGACATGCGTGAGCTGCAGCTAAGCATGAAGCTGGTGTTCTGATGGATGTCAGTTCATAAGAGCTATATTGGCTCTTGAAAGTGGTGAAGAGCGACAAGCGACGAAGACCGCGCCTAACGCCGCCCCCGGTCGCGACAGAAAAGCTCATAACCGGCGGAGCGGATCCGGCTTGGTGGCGGCATGGATGGCGCTTGTTGGCGCTATGGGTTTTGGTCTTTGCAGCCTATTCAAATTCTTTTACGGCTGGGCTTCTCTTCGACAGTAACCCTGTAATCGAACAAGATCCTCGCATCCGAGAGGCCACCGCTCACAACATTCAGTCCATTCTGACCGGCCCCTATTGGTACGTGAACTCTACGGCGGGGCTTTACCGTCCGGTCTCTACCTTCTCCTATCTAGTCAATTACACGGTTCTTGGCGATGGCACGCGTCCCGGGGACTATCACTGGGTCAATTTCGCGCTTCACGCAATTAACACGACCCTCGTGTACTTGCTCGGCATACTGATTTTTGAGCGATCGTCGCTGGCTTTGGCGCTGGCCGCCCTCTGGGGATTGCATCCGGTGCTCACCGAATCCGTCACGAATATCGTCGGGCGTGCCGACTTGCTCGCAGCCTTCGGCGTATTAACCGGCCTGTTGTGCTACGCGAGAGCCGTATCCATTGCGGGGTGGCGTAGGTGGGCATGGCTGGGAGCACTCGTTCTGGCGCAGGCAATCGGACTGTTTTCGAAGGAGAGCGCAATCGTGTTGCCGGGCATCATGCTGCTATACGATTTGGTCTGGTCTGAGCGCTCGACATGGCGCGCCCGGGCGCCCGCCTACGCTGCTCTGGCGCTCCCGATCGCTGCTTTTTTCTACTTGCGTGGCGGGTTCGACACGCATATGCTGATCGAGGCTACCGAGAACCCCCTGGTGAATGCCGGGTTCTGGACAGCGCGGATCACCGCCGTGAGAGTGATCGGCAAGTTTTTGTGGCTGTTTTTCTGGCCCGTTGAGCTGTCGGCGGATTATTCCTATAATGCGGTACCGCTGTTCGACTGGCGGGCATCGTCGTGGGAGGACGCAAAAGCGCTTATCTCGGTCGCGATTTGCCTGGGGTTCGTGCTTTTGGCGGCCCGCTGGCGCCACACGGTGAAGGCGTTCCTATTCTTCCTGGGCTTCTTCTTCGTCGCGCTATTGCCTACTTCGAACCTGGTAATTACTATAGGCAGCATCATGGCTGAGCGGTTTCTGTACCTGCCTTCAGTCGGCCTCGCAGGCTGCACGGTAGCAGTCATTCACCAGCTTGCCCGGCGCTTTTCCTCGAAATGGCGCGTCGCCCCACAGGCCGCCTGGGTTGCGATGGGCGTAGCATGTCTGGTCTTCGCGGCGCGCACCTACGCCCGCAATTTCGATTGGCAGAATGCCCGCACTCTGTGGACCAGCACTGTGAATGTGTGTCCGGAAAGTGCCCGGCCACATTACAACTTGGCTACTGAGCTTGCACAAATACAAGGAGAGTTGCCGAATGCCATTGCCGAGTTTGAAGCCGCGCTGCGCATTCGCCCCGATTACGCCGAAGCGCATTACAACCTGGGCAACGCATTCGCGCTGTCGCCTGGCCGCCTGCCGGACGCAATTACCGAGTATCAGGCCGCGTTGCGGTACGCACCGCATCTCATAGAAGCGCATTACAGCCTTGGAAACGCACTGGCCCATACGCCCGGCCGCCTGCCCGATGCGATCAACGAGTACCAAGCGGCGCTACGGATCCAACCGAATTACGTTTACGCGCACAACAACCTGGGAACCGCGTTGGCAAGAACGCCCGGCCGGTTGCCAGAAGCGATTGTCGAGTTCGAGGCGGCCGTACGGCTTCGACCAGACTTCGCCGATGCTCATAACAATTTGGGAAACGCCTTGGCGCTAACACCGGGCCGTCTTACCGATGCGATTACCGAATTCAAAGCGGCGCTGCGGCTTGACCCCAGCCATCCCAAAGCTCATATCAATCTGGGCGACGCTTTGGCGCAAATACCGGGCCGGATGCCCGAGGCGATCGCCGAATATGAAGCGGCGTTGCGAATTAGGCCGGATCCCGAGTTGCAGCAACTGGTTGACCGCTTGCGTGCGGTGGGCCGCTAGTATCCCTCGCACAAAATGGTTTCGCACAATTTCGCTTGCGGGGCGGCCCGCTGTCGGCGCTAGCATGGGTGGTGTGGAACGACGAGCCATTCTTAGGGCCAGCCTCGGGTTAGGAATTTTGGTCTTAGCCGATCGAGATCAAGCCCAGGAAACTCCGGCCTCGATGCGTCCGAAAGAAGGCGATCTTCTAGTCAAAGTAGACGACCAGAAGGCCATTCCACTGACGCCTGATGATATTCCGCTTGCTTCTGATCAAACCATGGCCTGGGCCATGGATCCTGTCGACAAGACGATCCGCAACGGCCAGCGTTTAAATCGCATCCTGCTGGTGCGCTTTTCCCCCGAGCAGCTCAGTGCCGAAACCCGGGTGAGCGCCGCCCAGGGCGTCGTCGCTTATACGGCCATTTGCACGCACGCTGGTTGCGAGGTCACCGACTGGATTGTGGACAAACAGGTCGTGTTCTGCCCCTGCCACGACTCGACGTTCGACCCCAAGGACAATGGCAAAGTGGTCGACGGTCCGGCGCCGCGCATGCTCCCGGCCCTGCCGCTTAAGATCGTAGATAAGAAGTTGGTCGTCGCGGGGCCCTTTACGGCGCGGATCTATTTCGAGAAGGACTAAGAAGAGGATACACGTGACTTTGAAGACCGGGATCGTCGTAGTAATTTTCAGCGCTGGCACACAATTCGCGCAGGATGCGCCGACACGGGCGGAAGCTCCGCCTCCGGCCCCCGTGCCGATGAGCCTTACCAACTATCCGCCCGTAACTGCGGAGCGCCTGCTTCATCCGCAGGATGGAGACTGGCTGATGGGCCGGCGAACTTACGACGGCTGGGGCTACAGCCCGCTCTCGCAGATAACACCGGAGAACGTGAAGCGCCTCGAGCCGGTTTGGGTTGTATCGACGGGAGTAAACAATGGGCATGAGGCAGTCCCGGTGGTGAATAACGGCGCAATGTTCGTCTCCACTCCGGGAAACCAGGTGATGGCGATCGACGTAAAGACAGGCATTGTTTTGTGGCGCTACAAGAGGCAGTTGCCCGAAGACGTGTTCTGGCCTCATCCGACCAGCCGCGGTGTCGCCTTATACAGCGATAAAGTTTACTTCGCGTCTGGGGACGCTGTTCTGGTTGCCTTAGACGCCAAGACGGGGAAGGAGGTCTGGACGGCCAAGGTCGCCGAGAATAAGCAGGGATACTACGAGTCCCTCGCCCCCATAGTTATCGAAGGCAAGGTGTTGATGGGCACGTCGGGCGGCGATGTTGGGATTCGTGGTTTCGTGGCCGCATTCGATGCCGAGACCGGCAAGGAGGTATGGCGAGCATTTACAATACCGGCCCCGGGTGAACCGGGAAGCGAGACGTGGCCGGCCGGCGGCGAGCAGTGGAAAAGCGGCGGCGGTTCGACCTGGGTTGCCGGGAATTACGATCCCGAAACAAAGCTGACCTTTTGGGGAACCAGCAACGGCGGCCCCTGGATGGGAGACGAACGCACCGGCGATAACCTCTACACAGGTTCGACCATTGCGATCGATGTGAACAACGGAAAGATCCGCGGCTATCACCAATACCTGCCGAATGAAGCGTTCGATTGGGATGAAGTATCGCCGCCGATTGTGGTTGACTACCAGCGCGACGGGAAAACGATTAAAGGATTGATCGATGTTGCGCGAGACGGCTACATTTGGTTTCTGGAGCGCACTGAAGGCCCAATCCACTTCATCGATGGCGAGCCTTATGTGAAGCAGAACGTGTTCACTAGCCTGGACCCAAAGAGCGGGCGACCAGAAATAGATCCCGCACACAAGCCGGGCACCGGGAAATCCGTTGATTTCTGCCCCTCGCATTGGGGCGGAAAGAATTGGCCTCCTATTTCGTTCAGCCCCCAAACTCGAATGATTTATATCCCAGCCAACGAGAATCTTTGCGATACTTTCACTGCCAGACAGGTCCCACACACGCCCATGCATAACTTCAACGGCGTGACGTCGACTATATGGCTCCGCGAAGGCGCCGACCACATTGGTGAGGTACAGGCCTGGAACGTTGACACGGGCAAACGGGTCTGGACGCACGCCTACCCAAACTCGCATAATTATGCGGGTATGCTGGCGACTGGCGGGGGGTTGGTTTTTATTGGCGGAACCAACGATCGCCTGTTCCATGCCTTCGACGCGTCGACTGGAAAACTGCTGTGGGAATTTCCGACCAACTCCGGGATCATCGGACCAGCTTCGTCGTTTGCGGTAGATGGCAAACAGTACATCGCTGTGGAGTCGGGCTGGGGCATGGATCCCCGATCCATACAGGCGCGCCTGAACACTCAGTTCCCAGGCAAGTTCCCGGAAGTCGTGGAGGGCGGAGCGATCTGGGTGTTCGCCGTTAAGTGAGTAAAGCCAACGGATCGTGACAAGATCGCGACAATCTGGAAGCGGCTCGACCCGTAAATCCAGACCAAAGCCGAAAGAGACGAAGTGACCCAAGTCGCGGCGATAATTCGCTTGAGATTGCACGATTATGACAACGGTCGAGGTAGTCTAACCTAAATGCCGGCGCCCGTAGAACAGACTCACGAATACGATCGTGGCGGTCGAGCGACCGAAGAGTTGCGAAAACATCGTCACGCCTCCGAAGAACTCGCCGAAGGATATGAGGCAGTTCTCGCGGAACGCTTGTTTCGCACAACCAGCGTTTGGTGGACGAACGGTGCGGTCGTTGGCTCCGCTACGCGGGTTTCCGGCCTCATCGAGAAGTAAGCGTGCTTACGCCCCGATTCGTTTTACACAAGATGTGGCGCGGCGCATTAGCAACGGATCAACATTCACCGCATGCTCGGTGGCCACGCAACGTTCGTGGAAGAACTCCAGGGGCGTGTGGGAATCCCGGACCGAATGGCACCGATGCATTTCGTTCGGCAAGGTAGCCGATTTCGCGGCGACCTTGAAGAAAGGTGCCCACATTGCTTCGAGCTGCCCGACCTAATGTCCGAGCCGGGTTTCCACGCCCCCTGGTTTGTGGAAACCCTGCTGCATCAGTTTGCTGATTCTTTCCTGTGCGGCCGGCCGTTTCACCGAACGAACCGATTTGCGGCCGAAGCCCAGCGTCAACACGAACAACCTCGTGCGCCGTTACTTACCACTTTGCGGATCGCGCACCATGGACCCGGTGCCCTAATCCACTTGTGATCCTTCACCTGCCGGCGTGAAAATCACCGCACGGGCTTCCGGCGACTGGACTTCTCGCAGTTTGCGGACAAAGCGTTTGACGCTTTGATAGCCACCAGTCGCCCTTCTCGGTATGAAAGAGAGAGACTGAAAAGCGGTCAGCGACGCAACCGGGACAACGGCCTCTTCCTTGGTCTTGAAGTAGTAATAAAGGTTGCCTACCGGAACATGGGCGGCCTCGGCTATGTCTGCTAGGCTCGTGTCTCTGAAACCGTTCCGATGCGCTAGGCTCATGGCGGTCTCAATCAGCCGTGTCCGCTTGACTAGTTGTGGCTTCCGCAAGACATGTTGACCGCGTAAATATATGACCGGGCCGTTACTCGGACGACGCCATCTGGTCCTTTGAAGAAGCTCTGGGCGCGAAGTTGCTTTGGCGTGTCGGGCCGTTTCATGAAACTCCTACGGGCGTCCCGATCGATACCGTCAATATTGCGATGTCGAGACTCGGTCCGAACTTGAACGTCGAAAACGCCAATGCTTTTGGCTCTTGGATTTGAAGTTGCTAAAATGCGTGTGAGGCCCCGGTAGAGTGAGCGAGGATGATTGAGCTGGCCCAAAATGCGGAAACCCAGGAGCTGAGCGGCGCTCTCGAAAAGCTAGGCCAGGAGGCTGCCCGCCTTCAGACCGTCATCGACACGGTTCCGTCTTTCTTGTGGACGAGCTTGCCTGACGGCTCCAAAGAATACCTGAACAAACGCTGGTACGAGTATACCGGCCTGCCCATGGAGCAGGCGAAAGGTTGGGGTTGGAAGGTGGTCGTTCACCCGGATGACCTGGATCGGCTCGTGCGTGAATGGCTCTCCTTGGTGGAGGCTTGTAAACCCGGTGAACTGGAAACTCGCATCCGGCGATATGACGGGGAGTATCGATGGTTTCTCATACGTATCGTTCCGCAGCTCGACTCTGAAGGCAATGTCGTCAGGTGGTTTGGAAGCAATACCGACATCGAAGATCGAAAAAGGGCGGAGACGAAGCTCCTCGAGGACGAGCGGGAATTTCGCCGGATTACCGATGCTATACCGCAAACCATTGTCGTCCTGGACCCGAGCGGCAATGCGCTCTACGCGAATAAGGAAATGCTCGACTATACCGGCCTCTCAATGGAAGATGTGGTCGCGTCGGACTTTCGCGCCAGAGCGTACCATCCCGAAGATCTCGACAGGGTGCGCAAGGAGCGCAAAGCAGGCTTGGCTCGCGGCCTGCCGTTTGAGATCGAACAACGAGCGCGCAGGAAGGACGGTCAGTATCGCTGGCTCCTTCTCCGTTACAATCCGTTCCGCGACGAGCAGGGACGTCTGTTGCGCTGGTATGCGACGGGAACCGATATCGATGATCGCAAGCGCGCCGAGGACAGGACACGAAACGAAAACGTTGCATTGCGCGAGGATATCGTACGCTCATCGATGTTCGAGGAAATCGTCGGTTCCTCCGGGCCATTGCGAAAAGTGATGGACCAGGTCTCGAAGGTAGCCCCTACCGATTCCACAGTGCTGGTACTAGGTGAGACTGGAACGGGAAAAGAGCTGATTGCTCGCGCGATCCATAACCGGTCGAATCGATCGAACCGTGCTTTCATTCGGGTGAACTGCGCGGCAATTCCGTCCTCCCTTTTTGCGTCCGAGCTGTTCGGACATGAAAAAGGCTCCTTCACGGGCGCCACTCAGCGGCGGCTCGGTCGTTTCGAATCGGCCGACGGGGGAACGATCTTCCTCGATGAGGTAGGCGACCTCCCGGCGGAGACGCAGGTTGCGTTGCTGCGAGTTCTTCAGGAGCGGGAATTCGAACGCGTGGGCGGCACTCAAACAGTTTCTGTTGACGTACGGGTGATCGCCGCGACCAATCGAGACCTGGCGTCAGCCGTGGCTGAAGGCCAGTTCCGTCAGGATTTGTTTTACCGTTTCAACGTTTTTCCGATTCGATTACCCGCATTGCGCGAGCGGATTAGTGATATTTCCTTGTTGGTGGGATACCTGATCGACCGTTACGCCCAAAAGGCGGGCAAGAAGATTCGGAATATTGACACAAAGACTATGGAGCTCTTCCGCGCCTATGATTGGCCGGGCAATATCCGCGAGTTGCAAAACGTCGTCGAGCGGGCGGTGATTCTCTCTGAAGGGGAAACCTTCTTTGTAGACGAAGCCTGGCTTACGCGCGCCACTCCCAAAGTTGTCGCAGCATCTGTGTTGAACACGGACCTTGCAGAACGTGAGAAAGCGATGATCGAAAACGCGTTGCGCGAAGCCGGGGGCGTGGTCTCTGGTCCCACGGGCGCCGCTGCGAGGCTGGGCCTACCTCGTCAGACGCTCGAATCAAAGATCCGAAAACTCGGAATCAACCGTCATTTTTTCAAGACCGCGTAGGTTGCCAGTCGGTCTTCCCCGAACTGCTCGATGCGCCAAAACCGATAGCTTTTTGCGAGACCCACATCCGGTACCGATGCTGAACTTTCAGCAAACGCTGAAATTGTAGCCTGACTTTGGAAGCTAAGGACCAACAACTCAACGGTTTACGAATGGCGCTGGGATTGCCGTCTGTGTACGCGTGAATCGTCCCACATATCGAACATGACCCTGAAGATTGATAAGTACGCCCATCGGAACACCACGACTATTCGACTCTCAGGCCGGATGCAGGCCGAACGTTTTGAGCAATATCGGCACTGCAGTCGCTAAACGTTTGGCTGCGGACGGAGCGAGCGTCGACAATACGTACGCATCTTCCGCCCTGTGCACGCCTGCGCGTCATGGGGAGGTCTCTTCCGAAAATGGCTCTGCGCGCCAGACGTATGAGTATCAGGATTGCGGTTGCCTGGACGCGAACGGGCGCAGGCGAAAAACACCTACGCTACACCAATTTTGTTATGTGCCATGAACCCGTTCATAGTTACTAAAACTAAATACGAATGGTCGAAGGGAGAGAAATGACGGCGGAACAGGTGCTTCAGCTTCATTCGGAAGGGTTCAATCGGGCGCTGACACAACAGGACTACGACGCACTGGAGGGGATCTACTCGGAGATGTATATGCTGGTCCGGCCCGACGGCTCCGTGTTGAACAAGCAACAGATTCTGAAGGACCTGCGAGAACAGGGCTTGAGGATCTATTCGATTGAACTCGAAGACGCGGCTGTCCGGGTTGTTGGCTCAGTTGGAATCCTTACCGCAGCGAGCAAGACCGTACAATCGCGCAACGGAAAGGAATCTCAAGCGCATTTTCGACTCGTTGCCGTCTACAGCCAGGAAGGCGACGCAATCCGCCTGGTCCACTTTCAGAGCACGATGATTGTCGAGAAGCAGGCGGCGTGACGACTGCGAAAGAGCATTAATGGCGGAATTTACGACAAGAGAACACGACTTATGAAACCAACCACCTACCGAAGGGTTGTAACTGCAGATGTCAATGGCAAGTCCGTCGTTCAGAGTGACGAACAATTGCCAGGATATGTTTTCAAGAGCGTATCAGGATACGAGCACACGCTCGTTTGGGCAAACCCGACCACGCCGGACCTTCGCAAAGAACAAAGGTTCGAGCGCTATCCCGAATCGGTTGTTCCAGGACCAGGCGGCACAAGTCTGCACTTCGTGACATATCCCCCGAGTTCAGTGTTTGCGGAACCGTCGTTTGACGGTGAGGCCGCCCGACGAGAGGCGATGATACGTCTGAAAGGACTTGCCGATCACTTCGAAAAGGAAGATCCCGCAATGCACCGAACAAATACCGTCGACTACGCGATCGTTTACGAAGGCGAGATCTGGCTCGAGCTCGATGACGGCAAAACGATGCATCTCAGACGCGGTGATGTGGTTGTACAAAACGGAACCCGGCACGCCTGGCGGAACAAAGGGACCAAATCAGTGACGATGCTCTTTGTTTTGAACGGCGCCTTGGAGTAAACGGAGCAGGGACGAGATCGTCTTGCGGCTTTTTCCGTCCAGTACTGGACCACATCGTTCACTTCTGCATTTGGAACCAAAGGTCCACCCGGCAGCGAACCGAAACGACGGCCCGAAGGAGCGAAGAATGACATTACAAGGGAACACTATTTTTATTACCGGTGGCGGATCCGGTATCGGTAGAGGGCTGGCGGAAGCGCTGCATAGGTTAGGCAACAACGTCGTTATCTCTGGCCGTCGCAGGAGCCACCTCGAGGCCACAACAAAGGCCAATCCAGGTATGGCCTCCGTCGAACTCGGCCTGGAGAACCCCGCGAGCGTCACCAGGGTTGCGGAAAGTCTGAAGAATGACTTCCCCGGATTGAACGTCTTGATCAACAACGCGGGAATCATGCAGATCGATAACGCGGCGGCCCCAATCGATGATGGCCTGCTTGTATCTACTGTGACGACGAATCTTCTGGGACCAATTCGGTTGACATCCGCGCTGATCGATCACCTGAAAAAACAGCAAGCCGCCGTGATCGTCTACAACAGCTCTGTGCTCGGCTTTGTGCCGCTGGCGCTCGCGGCGGTCTACTCGTCGACCAAGGCGGCGCTTCACTCTTATGTCCTCTCGCAGCGGTACAGGCTAAAGGGTACCGCTGTCCGTGTGCTTGAGATCGCCCCGCCTTGGGTACAGACGGATCTATTGGGTAGCAACAACGACCCCCGTGCGATGCCACTCGCGGAATTCATCGACGAGACGATCAAGGTTCTGGGCACCGATGCCGAGGAGGTTCTGGTGGAGCGAGCGAAGCCGATGCGTAACAATGTTGGTCCCGAGGAAGGCGCGTTTGTGACGCAGTTTAACGACATGATGCTGCAGCCCCCGGCATAGCAGAGGTGGCTCTGGCCTTGAGGGACCCCAGGTGCGCCGACGGCAAGGGACAACATGACACGCGGTGTTCGCATCCATGAGTTCGGAGGACCGGAGGTGCTCCGAATCGAAGAAGTTGAGGTCGAAGAGCCCGGTGAGAGCGAGGTACGCATGCGTATACGCGCCATTGGCATCAACCGAACCGAAATCACGCTGCGTTCGGGGCGTTCGCCCGCGAAGCCGCCTCTTCCCACTAGGATTGGCTGGGAAGCAGCCGGCGAAATCGAAGCAATCGGCGCGAAGGTTAAAGGTTTCGCCATCGGAGATCGTATGGCTCTGGTGCCCGCCTACGCGGCCAGTCGGTATGGGCTGTATGCTGAGTCTTCGCTCGCGCCAGCGCGCTCGCTGATCAAGATTCCTGATGCCGTGAGCTTCGAACAAACTGCGGCGACCTGGGCTGCCTATGGTACGGCGTGGGCAGGGCTGATGGCGCTCGGCAGGCTTGCTGCCAGCCAGACGGTTCTGCTGCCCGCCGCTTCGAGCAGCGTCGGCCTCGCCGCCATCCGGATCTCCAAGCGGGTCGGCGCCCGGCCGATCGCTCTCACTCGTACCTCGTCAAAAGCGGACGAACTCCGCGTCCACGGTGCCGCTGCTATCGTCGTCACTGAGGAGCAGGATCTCGTAAGCGAGATCAAGCGATTCACCGACGGCAAGGGTGCGGAGTTGGTATTTGATCCCGTCGGCGGTCCGACGTTCGCGAAACTCGTGGAAGCAACCGCCTCGGGCGGGCTTTTGATTCTCTATGGCGCACTTAGTCGCGATCCGACAGTGGTGCCTCCGTTCCACATTTTCGCCCGCAATCTCAAAATCCGGGGCCTCGCTCTTCCTGTCGTTACTACGGATGATACGCAACTCGCCACACTCGAACGCTTCGTGACCGAAGGCCTTGCGGATGGATCACTTTTCCCCACCGTTGCCCGGACTTTCCCCTTCGACGAAATCGTCGAAGCGCACCGCTTCTTGGAGGCGGGCAGCCAGATCGGAAAGATTGTGGTCACGGTCTGAACTGCTCGAATGGAAATCAATATGACGAAGACAACACCCGAACAAAACAAAGCGCTGGTGCTGGAGGCTTTCGATACTCTGTTCAACAAGCGTGACTACGCGAGGGCTGAAACGTTCTGGTCGCCGAAGTACATCCAGCACAGCGCGCACATCGAACCAGGGCGCGAAGGGCTATTTAACCTTGTAAAGAGCACTCCGGCGACCCTGAGGTATGAACCCGGACTGATCGTTGCCGACGGCGACTTTGTAATCGTGCATGGGCGCTTCAGTGGCCTTGGCCTCCCTGTGAACTGGATTGCGGCCGACATACTGCGTATCGAGAACGGCATTCTCGTTGAGCATTGGGACGTCATTCAAGACGAGGCCACTAAAAAGCAATCGAAGAGCAAGGCTCCGATGTTTGGCTTATCCTTTCCCGTGTAGCCGGGACCTCGGACGTCGATCAGCTTCCTTTGAAGCACACCGAATGAGTCGAACTATGTCAACCACCCCGAGAGAGGTCCTGCTTTCGGCCGATACGCTTGGCGATTTGAACTAAGAATCGTATCGTGATGGTGATCAAACGGCCGGCCCGCTGTGTGTAATACTCAGCCATCAGTTCGTTCGGGACCTTTTCCTGGTTCTCGGGTTGCGAGCGCGTACCGGACCATCACGGAGGGCATGGTGGGCATGCCTCGGCAGACGCTGGAATGAAGATCCGGAAACTCGGAATCAACCGTCATCTTTTCAAGACCTCGTACTTTCCCACTTGGCTTTCCGGGATATTTGTTCCTACTAATCTAGGCAAACTTCTCATGTTTTACACACCCATGCTGAACTTTCAGCAAACGCCGAAATTGTGGCCTAATTTAGCAAGCTAAAAGCCAACAACTCAACTGTTTACGAATGGCGCCGAAATTGCTTTCTGTGTACGCGTGAATTGCCCGATCGGTCGAATATGACCTTGAAGATTGAAAAGTACACAGATGGGGACAAAACTACTATTCGACTGATAGGCCGGATGCAGGCGGAGCATTCGGAGGAGTTAGGGAAGCAGATTCGTGAGAGTGGACCGGCAATCACATTGGACCTCGAGGAAGTGACTTTAGTCGATGTGGAGATTGTCCGCTTCCTGGGGATTTGTGAAGCACAAGGCATGTCCCTACTCAACTGCTCGCCCTACATACGAGATTGGATCGGCAAGGAGCGAAAGATAGTGGAATAGGAGAAAGCGATGAATAAGCAACTGAGTGGAAAGACTGCGCTCATTACGGGCGGCTCGCGCGGCATTGGCGCAGCAATCGCTAAGCGTCTTGCCGCGGACGGCGCGAACGTGGCCATCACGTACGCAAAGGACGCCGGCGCGGCCTCCACAGTGGTCAAAGCGATTGAACGCGATGGCGGAAAGGCTGTCGCGATCCAAGCAGACGCTGCCGACGTTGAAGCTGTGAACGGTGCGATCGAGAAGACTGTCGCAACCTTCGGCCGGCTTGATGTGCTTGTGAATAACGCTGGCACAGCCATTCCGAAGACATTCGAGGAGACGACACTGGAGGAGATGGATCGTGTGATCGACATCAACGTCCGTGGCACACTGGCCGCGACGCAGGCGGCGCTGAAGCACATGAAGAACGGCGGCCGCATTATCTCGATCGGTTCGGCCGTGGGCGAGCGTGTCCAAACGCCCGGGCTGGTAGCCTACTCGGCCACGAAGGGAGCCGTAAAGATCTTTACACAGGCATTGTCCAGAGAACTGGGTAGCCGGGGTATTACGGTCAACAACGTCCAGCCGGGTCCGATCGACACCGATTTGAATCCTGCGTCGGGCGACTGGGCGGTGCCTCAGAAGGCCGCCACAGCGCTCAACCGGTATGGGAATGCAGATGAGGTCGCCGCGTTGGTCGCGTTCGTCGCCGGTCCGGAATCCAGCTACATTACCGGGTCAAATCTTACAGTAGATGGCGGAATGAATGCTTAACCACAGTTTGTCAATGAAGGAGGTGCCCAATGCCTAACCTAGTGAAGAAACACAACATCTCTTTTGAGCTAGAACGGAAAATGGTGGATGCAGCAGTCGCGAAAGCCAGAGAAATCGGCATCAGCGAGAACGTAGTGATTTTCGATGATGGCGGAAATCTCAAGGCGTTCGGCCGGATGGACGTTGCCCCGATCCCTACCATTGAGATGGCGCGGAATACGGTGCTGAACGACGTCGATTGCGCGAGAGCGGCCCTGGTGCTTGCATCTGACGGTGCCGGTGGGCTGAATTGGGAACCCCCTTGGAATCTGAATTGCCCGGAGAAAAGCAAATGAACATCCAAGTTGTTTTGATTACAGGAGCACTCACAGGCATCGGGCGGGCAACGGCTCTCGCGTTTGCCAACGAAGGCGCTAGGGTTGTTGTTTCCGGTCGGCATGACGAAGAAGGCCAAAAGCTGGTCGGTGAAATGCGCCAAGAAGGTGCAGAAGCGGAGTTCATCCGGGCCGATGTACGCCGCGAGGAGGACGTACGCAACTTAATCGACAAGACGGTGGAACGATATGGCCGTCTGGATGTCGCTGTGAACACTGCTGGTACCGAAGGCTCACCCGGCCCAGTGATGGACCAAACTGCCGAGAGCTACGCGGCCACGTTCGATACGAATGTGCTCGGCACGTTGTTGAGCATGAAGCACGAACTTCGTGTGATGCTCCCACAAAAACACGGTTGCATCGTGAACATATCCTCGACATATGGGCATATCGGTGCGCGCGGAGCTTCTGTTTATGCCGCCAGCAAGCATGCGGTGGAGGGACTCACGAAGTCGGCGGCGCTGGAAGCGGCCGGGACGGGCGTACGAGTGAATGCCATCGCCCCCGGACCAATCGAAACACCAATGCTGAACCGCTTCACGAAGACCGACGAAGGAAAGATCGGGTTGGTGTCGACTGTGCCGCTAAAGCGCGTGGGAAAACCCGAAGAAATTGCTCAAGCTATCGTTTTTGTTTCCTCCGACAAAGCCTCCTTTATCACGGGAGCTTCCTACCCCGTCGACGGCGGCAAAACGGCACAATAAACTCTCCGCTGGCGGCACACCCGTTCGGAGCGGATGATACAAGATGAATCGGACGATTGAAGAGAGGAACAAAGCGCTTGTCCTTAAGGCCTTCGATACGCTGTTCAACAAGCGGGATTATGTCGCGGCTGAGAAGTATTGTCACCGCGTTATATCCAGCACAGCGCTCATATCGCTCCTGGTCGTGAGGGCCTGTTCAATCTCATCAAGAGCCTGCCACCCAGGTTGGAGTACGAACGGGAGCGATCGTGGCTGAGGGAGACGACGTGATCGTGCTCGCCGTTCACCGAACGAGATATTCACGCACTGAGTAAGGCGTTCGATCTCGGAAGTCTAAGGCCGGAGGCTTGGTCCAACTTCACCACGAGATGGAAGTCGGTTACTCACGGCTCGTGACTATTAGTACCGACAAAAAGCCGCTTGGGAACGAGGTGAACATGATCGTTTTTACTCTTATGGCAAGACCCACGGGCGGGTGTTTCGGGAGCAAGATTAAACGGCGATGCCCGCTGGACGCGGCAATCTACATTGGATGTGCCGCTTGGGAGCGGTCCGCGTGAACAATGTCTCGTCCAGCCTGTGTAGATGTTCCATGAGAGCAATCAGTCACCAATTGCTTTGAATGAATTTAGCTTCTCGTGTGGCCAGATCATCGATGGCCTTATGAAGCGATCCGCATCGGTAACCCATGAATGAAAACGGTTCTTGCACTGCATTATATACGTAATCTACCGCTTGGATACCTGAGGGGCTCAGGCGATTCAATTCTCTCTTTTGGCGTCGGCAATGCCGTCGTCGTATGCTGCAGGCTGAGATGAACAAAACCCTTGAATTCGGAGGAGTTTAGGCAGAGCCATCTGATTCAGGAGGAGCGTCCTGGAACGGCATCGAAGTTGTTTTTTGCAACTTCTAGCGCATGGGCATAATCTCACCAAAAGGGCAGCAGAGAGAACCGCTGGCCGAGGAACCAAGGAGATCCGAAATGAGTGAGTCTACGCTCCAAAGAAACAAAAGATTCGTCCTCGAAGCGTTCGAGACCCTGTTCAACACGGCGCGGTGTTCCCCTGCTGATGATCTGTCTTGAGGGATCTGCGTGCCGGGCCGTGCGTGGCGCAAGCGGCCTCGCCGTGAAGAGTGACTGCAAGACAATAGAACCAATTCGCGACCTGCTGCTGGCCGCGATCGACCTTAACTAATTTCCGGCTTGCGGCCTAGCGGCGCACGCCATGAAGATACATGAGAAAAGGGAGAACCAATATGCGTGCAATGAGAGCGGAACAGTTTAGTGGTTATGAAGGATTAAGGCTCGTCGATCTTCCCAAACCAGCGGTCACAGACGGGAAAGTATTGGTGCGAATTATTGCGGCGGGGGTTACGCCACTGGACTATACAATTCTCTCCGGTAAATTTCACGGCTCCAAGCCGCCGTTAGTCCTGGGCAATGAAGGAGCGGGCGTAGTGGAAGAGGGAGGCGGACCTAACTTTCCCGCCGGATCACGCGTGATGTTCTTCGGCGCCTACGGCGCTTTTGAAGATGGAACCTACAGTGAGTGGGTCGCCGTCCGGAAGGAAGACCTTTGCCTAATTCCTGACAATGTCGACGGCGTGGTTGCCGCGGGTATTCCGGTCGCGTATCTCACCGCGCAGGTGGCTCTTACCCGTGCCGGTTTTCGCGCGGGCAAGACCGTGTTTGCGCCTGCGATCGGAGGATCGATCGGCAATGGAGTCACGCAAATGGCGCGCGCCTTGGGCGCAAAACACGCCATGTCAAGCACCACCAATCATGCGAAAGCCGAACAGGCGAAGGCGCTCGGATTCAACGAAGTCATCGATACCTCCCAGGAGAAGTTGAGTGACGGTGTGCGTCGCATCACCGGCGGTTACGGCGCGGACATTGTCATCGACGGAATCGGCGGCGAAGTCCTGAGCGAGGCGCTCGGAGCACTCGCCTTTGAAGGAAGCCTCACAACGCTGGGATATTCCGCAAGCCGCCTGACAACCATTGATGTGACCAACCTTATCGTGCCCCAGGCCGGCATCCGTAGTCTTAACATGTTCACTCAGCCGAAGGCGGCTGTTGCCGAAGCCTGGAACGTTATTGTCTCACTGCTTAAATCGGGTGCGATCAAACCGATCGTGGCTAAGACCTTCCCGCTGGCCGACGCAGCTGAGGCGCTGCGTTATCTGGTTGAGGGCCGGCCTTTCGGCAGAGTCATCCTCACCATTTGACGACCTCGACTCGGCGAGAGAAAAGGAAACGCCATGGGCAAATCGATATTATTTTGCCAACGCCGGCGTCGGCGAATTCGTTCCCTTCCCTAAAGTCTCCGAAGAGCACTTCGACAGGCAATTTCGACGTCAACGTA
>Ga0210396_10002287_pt1 | contig 19710 bp, 21 predicted proteins | sample IncBWH17OmetaG_FD_155466 | JGI IMG/M metagenome (GOLD analysis project Ga0210396, IMG submission 155466) | Forest soil microbial communities from Barre Woods Harvard Forest LTER site, Petersham, Massachusetts, United States - Inc-BW-H-17-O ... | reverse complement strand
GAAGAGATATATCAGCGGCCGCGCTCGGAATTCGTCGCGCGGTTTCTCGGCGGCACCAATATCTTCCGCGGGCGTAAAATCGGCCGCGACCTGGTCGATTGCGGCGGCCTCGTGCTGCGCTGCGGCCAGGGCGAATATGCAGCCGCGGGCGAGACGGCGGTCTCGGTGCGGACGCACGACATCGGCTTCGCCGAGAACGGCGCGGGGGATGCTGTTGAGGAGCGGCCGAACGAAGCCGCAGGCCGTGTCCTGCGTCAAGCCTATCTCGGCGCACATCGCGACTACCTGGTGGCGCTCGGCGGCGGTCAGCAGGTCCGCGTGGTCGCTCCGATGCAGGTCAATGTGCCGGTAGGCGGCACGGTCAGGTTGCGGTTTCCGCCGGAGCAGTGCCGCGCGCTGGCCAATTGAGCGGCTGAAGGGAAAGAAGCGTCATGAGTGCAGGTCGATACTTGTCGGCATTTTTCATATCTGTCGCTGTGATGTCGGCTACGGCGTCTGCTGCCCCGGCCCCGACCCCCATCACGCCACAGCTCGTCGATGCCGCGAAAAAGGAAGGCAAGGTGGTTTTCTACACCTCGATCGAGCTGCAGACCGCCGAGAAGATCGGCAAGGCGTTCGAGGCAGCGTATCCCGACATATCCGTGCAGGTGGAACGCAACGGCTGCGAGCGCCTGTTCCAGCGTCTCGCCGAGGAACGCGGCAGCAATATCCACGTCGCCGATGCAATCGAGTGCTCGGACATGACGGCGCTTCTCTATTGGAAGCGGCAGGGTTGGCTGGCGCCCTTTGTGCCGTCGGACGTAGCGGAGAAATGGCCGGCTGACCAGCGCGATCCCGACGGCTATTTCGCGACCGAGCGGTTTACGCTATCTCCGATCGCGTACAACACCAAGCTCGTCAAGACCGAGGATGCACCAAAAAGCTTTGCCGACCTGCTCGATAAGAAATGGACCGGTAAGATCGTCAAGGCCCATCCCGGCTACAGCGGCACGATCATGACCGTAACCTTCGAGCTGAGCCGCGACCTCGGCTGGGACTATCTGAAGAAACTCGGTCAACAACACGTGATGCAGGTGCAGTCGGCAGCGGAGCCGCCCAAAAAGGTGGCACAGGGCGAGCGCCCGATCGGGGCTGATGGTGGTGAATATTTTGTTCTGCAGATCCGCGACCAGGGGGGCCCGATCGAGCCGACCTATCCGAGCGAAGGCACGCCATCAATCCCAGGCGGCGCCGCCGTCATCGTCGACGCGCCTCACCCCAACGCCGCCCGGCTGTTCATCAGCTGGCTGCTGTCGCGCGACGGGCAGCAGCTGCTTGTCGATATGGGTTGGCTGCGCTCCGTCGACCCCGACGTGAAGCTCAAAGCCGGGATGAAGCCGCTCTCGGAGATTAAGATCCTGAAGGCCGACCCCGCCGCCCAGGAGAAGGCCGTAGACGAGATCAAGAAGAAATACGCCGAGGATTTCGGGCTGTAGTGCCGGTGCAAAGGGCTCCTCACCCCAACCCTCTCCCGCCGTCGTCCGGGGGGAGAGGGCAGGGTGGGGGGGCCCGCCGAGCGAGTATACGGCATCGCTCACCTCACCCTCCCGCTTCTGCGCGACGGGCCCCTCCCTCTCCCCCCTGAACGGCGGAGAGGGCTCTTCTTGCATGACGATCACCATCCAGCGCCGCGCCCTGCCCATCCGCCGGCGTCTCGATCTGTCGGTGCCGCTGTTCGTGCTGCTCGGCGGGTTTCTGTGCGGGCTCGTGCTGCTGCCATTGGGATGGCTCGGGTGGTACAGCGTCACCGACGCAAACGGCGCGCTGAGTCTCGCCAATTTTGCGCGCCTGGCGACCGATCCGACCTTTATCGGCCCGTATCTCAGGGCGCTCGGCATCGCGGCGAGCGTTGCCGCTGGTGCCTCTGCATTGGCGATGCCGCTCGCCTGGCTCGTCGCCCGCACCGATCTGCCGCTGCGGAACGCAATCCGCGCGCTCGTCACCGCCTCTTTCGTGACCCCGCCTTTTCTCGGTGCGATCGCCTGGGAGATCCTCGCGGCGCCGAACAGCGGCATCCTCAATCAATGGTACCGCGCGATCTTCGGGCTTGGGCCTTACGAACATCTGTTCGACATCTATACCGCCGAGGGTCTGGTGTTTGTGATGGCGTGCTACAGCTTCCCGTACATTTTCGTGCTGCTGACCAACGCCCTCGACAATATTCCCGCCGAGCTCGAAGAGGCCTCGGCGATCCTCGGCGGCACGCGGCCGGCGACATTGCGCCGGGTGACATTGCCGATGGTGTTGCCGGCGCTGCTCGCGGGTGCGCTTGTCGCCTTTCTGCAAGCATTGACCCAGTTCGGCACCCCGGCGATCCTCGCCTTGCCGGCGGGGTTTCACGTCATCACGACGAAGATCTGGGCGCTCTTCCAGTATCCTCCGGACCCCCATCTCGCGGCGGCGGCGGCATTGCCATTGCTGTTTCTGACGATATTGCTGCTGCAAGGACGGCAATGGCTGCTCGGCCGCCGAGGCTATACCGTCATTGGCGGTAAGACCGGCGCGCCGGATCGCATCGGGCTCGGTATTTGGCGATGGCCAGCGCTTGCCTTTGCGCTAGCGGTCCTCGCTCTGCCGATCCTGCTGCCCTACGCGGCGCTGATAAAGACGGCAATCGTTCGCACGCCTTCGGACCCACTGACCCTCGACACGCTGACATTGCACAATATCCGCTTCGTATTCCTCGAATTCTCGCAGACGCGCCAGGCGCTCTGGAACACCGTTCTTCTCGGCGTTCTCGCCGCAACGGGCGGCACGTTCCTCGCTCTGACCGTGAGCTACGTCACGCAACGCGGCCTGGTACCCGGACACCGGTTTCTCGGCTTTCTGGCGACTGCACCGATCGCCATCCCCGGGATTGTCCTCGGTGTCGGGCTCTTCCTCAGCTACACCCGCCCGCCGCTGGTGCTCTACGGCACCTTGTGGATTCTGCTCCTGGCCTTTCTGACGATCGAGCTGCCGGCCGGATACCAGCAACTCCAGGCCGCTTTTCGCGGCCTGCACCCGGAGCTCGAGGAGGCCGGCCGGATCTTCGGCGCGACCCGGCTGCGGGTGTTGTGGCGGATCACCGCGCCGCTGCTTCGCAGCAGCGTGATCGCAACTTGGTGCTTTGTCTTTATCGGCGTCATTCGCGAATTGTCGGCGACGATCATGTTGACCACTGCCCAAACTAAGGTCGTCTCCGTCATCATCTACGACCTCAACGAAAGCGGCGACCTCGGCGCGATCTCCGTTCTGGGGATCACGCTCCTCGTGATCACGTTTCTTGTAGTCGGCATCGCAACCCGGCTGCCGGTGCTCGGCCGGCCGCAGGAGCGCCTGGTTTGACCGCCTGGCCGGGTGATTACTGGGCCAGCTGCCGCAGCTCGGGCACAGCGCGTTCCAAACCGTGGGCGAAGCGTTCGACGACCTCGTCGATCTCGCTGCGCGTGATGCAGAGCGGCGGCGAGAACGAGTTGATCTCGCCGTAAGGAAGGGCGCGCAGCTGCACACCTTCTTCGAGCGCTTTGCGGGCGACGATGCGGTGGGGTTGGGTTTGCGGGTCGAAAAACCGTCGGCTCTGCTTGTCGGCCACGAATTCGACCGCGACCATCAGGCCGGCGCCGCGGACATCGCCGACAAAGGGGTTGTCGCCGAGCCGCTCGCGCAATTGGTCGCGCAGGTAGGAGCCCATCGCTGCCGAGTTCTCGATCAAGCCCTCGCGCTCCATGATGTCGAGGTTGGCCAATGCGACGGCCCCGCCGACCGGGTGCCCCGAATAGGTGAAGCCGTGCATCAACGGTCCCATCTCCGGTGAGGCGTCGCGCAATACCTCCCAGATCTTCTCGGAGATCACCGATGCCGAGAGCGGGAAGTAGGCGCTGGTGATGCCCTTGGCGAGCGTGACGATGTCGGGCTTCAGGTCGAACAGACCCGTCGCAAACCACGAGCCGGTGCGGCCGAAACCGGTGATCACCTCGTCGGCGATGAACAAGATGTCGTGCTCGGCGAGAAGCTCCTGGACCCGGTCGAAATAGCCTTTGGGTGGCAGGAAGACGCCGCCGGTGCCCATGATCGGCTCGGCGATAAAGGCAGCGATCGTCTCCCCGCCCTCGCGGGTGATCAGCGCCTCGAGGTCGCCCACCATGCGGGTGGTGAACGCCTCCTCGTCTTCGCCGCGCTCGGCAAAACGGTAAAAATGCGGGCAGGATGTGTGAAGAACCCCCTCGATCGGCAGATCGAACGCCTTGTGAAAGGCCGCGATGCCGGTGAGGCTTCCAGCGGCATAGGTCAAGCCGTGATAGCTGCCGAGCCGCGAAATCACCTTTTTCTTCTGCGGCCGGCCCAGCAGATTGTTGTAATAGCGCACCAACTTGAAGTTGGTGTCGTTGGCGTCCGACCCCGAGGTGCCGAAGAAGATCTTCGATAGATGCCCGGCGCCCGCTTTCTCGCGGAAGAGCGTCAGCACCCGGTCGGCGAGCCGGATGATCGGCTCGTTCGAGTGCGACGCAAAAGTATGGTAATAACCGAGATCGCGCATCGCCTGGGCTGCCGCCTCGCCGAGTTCAGCGCGGCCGTAGCCGATATTGACGCACCACAACCCGGCGCCGCAGTCGATCAGCTCCCGCCCTTGACGGTCCTTGACCCTGATCCCCGAACCCCCGGAAATGATCGTCGGGCCGTTCTTGAGGTGATCGGCGATCGAGGTCGCCGGGTGGATCAGGCTCTGCCGATCCATTTCCTCGAGCGAATAATTCTGCGCGGCGCTTGACATAATCTCTCCTATCAAAGCCCTTTTGGCTCCCCGGGGTAAAGAATCTCCGGCAGAACTTCAGGCTCGGCGATAAGCGCCCAGCCGCCATCCCGCCAGGCGCGGAAAAAGCAGCTGCGACGCCCAGTATGGCATGCGACGCCCTGCTGATCGACCAGCAGCAGCACCGCATCGCCGTCGCAATCGAGGCGGAGTTCGCGCAGCAGCTGGACCTGCCCCGAGGTCTCACCTTTTCGCCATAGCTTGGCGCGCGACCGCGACCAATAGCAGGCGCGGCCCTCGTCGAGGGTGGCCGACACCGCCTCGCGGTTCATCCAGGCCAGCATCAGGATTTCGCCGGTATCGTATTGCTGGGCAATCGCCGGTACCAGTCCGTCGCGGCCAAACCTGATCGCGGCAAGCGCATTTTCGATTTGATCCTGCACCTGCCTCGTCCCTTCTGCCGGTTGCCCCTGTCGCATCACCGCATTAGGGTAGCGGTGCAACCAAAACAATACCGGCTCCAAAGGCTTCGCGCTTGAACGATCTGATCCTCGAGACCCGGGGGTTGACGAAGGAGTTCCGCGGCTTCACCGCGGTGCAGGCAGTGGATCTCAAAATCCGCCGCGGGACGATCCACGCGCTGATCGGCCCGAACGGGGCCGGCAAGACGACCGTATTCAACCTCTTGACAAAGTTTCTCGAGCCGACCGCCGGGCGGATCATCTATGATGGTCATGACATCACCACCGGGCGCCCGGCCGACATCGCACGGCGGGGCATGGTCCGGTCGTTCCAGATTTCCGCGGTGTTCCCGCATTTGACGGTGCGCGACAATGTCCGCGTGGGCTTGCAGCAAAAGCTCGGTAACTCGTTTCACTTCTGGCGCTCGGAGCGCATCCTGGACGGCCTCAATTCGCGCGCCGATGCGCTGCTCGAAGCGGTGGGCCTCGCCGGATTTGCGGATTTGCTTGCGGTCGAATTGCCCTATGGGCGCAAGCGGGCGCTCGAAATCGCGACGACATTGGCGCTTGATCCGGTTATGCTGCTGCTCGACGAGCCGATGGCCGGCCTCGGCCATGAGGACATCGGACTGATCTCGGCGTTGATCCGCAAGCTGGCAGCCGACCGCACGGTCCTGATGGTCGAGCATAATTTGTCGGTGGTCGCCGATCTCTCCGACATCATCACGGTGCTGACCCGCGGCCGTATCCTCGCCGAAGGAGATTACGGCGCAGTCTCCAAAAACCCCGAGGTCATGGAAGCGTATCTGGGGACCGGCCATGCCTAATGATTCGGGCACGGGGGAGCGACTGCTGGGTGTCGAGGAGCTGCACGCCTGGTATGGCGAATCCCACATTCTGCACGGAATGAGCTTTGCGGTCGGCCAAGGCGAGGTAGTAACCCTGCTGGGCCGCAATGGCGCCGGCAAGACGACGACCCTGCGGGCGATCATGGGCATCGTGCCGCAGCGGCAGGGCTCCGTCGTCTTTCGCGGCGCCGAGCTCGTCGGCCTCGCCTCCAACCGTATCGCCCGCCTCGGCATCGCCTATTGTCCGGAAGAGCGCGGCGTCTTCGCCAGCCTCGACGTCGAGGAAAACCTGCTGCTTCCGCCGGTGGTAATGCCGGGCGGCATGACGGTCGACGAGATCTATACGATCTTCCCAAATTTGCGGGAACGCCGCCGAAGCCAGGGCACCAAGCTTTCCGGGGGCGAGCAGCAGATGCTGGCGATCGGCCGGATGCTGCGCACCGGCGCGACGTTGCTGCTGCTGGACGAGCCGACCGAAGGTCTCGCGCCGGTCGTCGTCCAGCAGATCGGCGGGGTGATCCGCCAGCTGAAGCAGAAGGGCTTCACGATCCTCCTGGTCGAGCAGAATTTCCACTTTGCCGTGACCCTTGCCGACCGCCATTACGTCGTCGAGCACGGGCAGGTCATCGACATGATCCGCAACGAGGATGTTGCGCGGAACACCCGCAAGCTACACGACTACCTCGGGGTGTGACGGCCTGCACGAGATGGATCGCACATCGCCGGATACCCCCTCTCCGCCCTTGGGCCCTTGGGGGCGGAGAGGGGTGAGACTCGCGAGTTCTGAGACTTAATCCGAGGAAGATCCAATGAAACTTGCCGCAATTTTTGGCATTGCCGCCGCCTTGACCTTCAGCGCCACAGCTTCCGCCGAGATGTCGGGCGACGTCGTCAAGATCGGTGTGCTCAATGACATGTCCGGGCTCTACGCCGACATTGGCGGAGCGGGGTCGGTCGAGGCGGCGCGCATGGCGATCGCCGATTTTGGCGGCAGCCTCAACGGCAAGAAGATCGAGCTGATCAGCGCCGATCATCAGAACAAGCCGGATGTCGGTTCGGCCATCGCCACTCAATGGTTCGGCAACGACGGCGTCGATGCGATTGTCGACGTGCCGACTTCGAGCGTAGCGCTCGCCGTCCAGGAGGTCGCCCGCAACAAGAACAAGGTGTTCCTGATATCGGGCGCTGCGGCCTCCGACCTGACCGGCAAGGCCTGCTCGCCGACCTCGGTGCACTGGACCTACGACACGGTGGCGCTGGCGAACGGCACTGGCGGCGCTGTGGTCAAGGCGGGCGGCGACACCTGGTTCTTCATCACCGCGGATTACGCCTTTGGTCATGCCCTCGAACGGGATACGTCAAGAGTCGTCGAGGAATACGGCGGCAAAGTGCTGGGCTCGGTGCGGGCGCCGCTAAATACCGCGGATTTCTCCTCCTTCTTACTGCAGGCGCAAAACTCCAAGGCAAAGATCATTGGCCTCGCCAATGCCGGCGGCGACACGATCAACTCGATCAAGCAGGCGGGCGAATTCGGCATTGTGGAGGGCGGGCAAAAGCTCGCCGGGCTCCTCGTCTTTATTTCCGATATTCACAGCCTCGGCCTGCAGGCGGCGCACGGGCTGCAGCTGACCTCGGCCTTCTATTGGGACCAGAACGACCAGACCCGCGCGTGGTCTAAGCGCTTTATGGACAAGATGAAGCGCGAGCCGACAATGGTGCAAGCCGGAGTGTACGGCGCGATCATGCACTATCTGGCCGCAATCAAGGCGACCGGCAGCGACGACGGCCCGACCGTCGTCAAACGGATGAAGACGACCCCGGTCAACGACTTCATGACTAAGAACGGCAAAATCCGCGAGGACGGCACCCTGGTCCGCGACATGTATCTGTTCGAGGTCAAGAAACCCTCAGAGTCAAAAGGTCCCTGGGACTACTACAAGCAGATCGCAGTGATCCCCGGCGAGGAAGCCTTCAAGCTGCCCGGTCCCAACCAATGCCCGCTGGTCAAGGGCTGACAAACGATGGTTCCATGGAGCGGCATGATTTCTCGAGTAAAGCCGTTATCGTCTTCGGCGCTCCTGGAACGCAATTTGCCGATCGCGGTGACCTCGTGCCCGGCCTCTCTCACCCGGTGATGCCAGCTCGGCACGCTGCCATCATATGGGATCGCGTTGTCCCAGAATCGGATGCGGTGGACGTAGCGCCCGGCCGCCAGCGCAGCCCGCGACGGCACGCAGATCGGCGAGTTGCAATAGGCGTCGCTGAAGCGCAGGCCCTTTGCCGCGAGGCGGTCGAGGTTCGGTGTGCGGATCACCGGATGGCCGGCACAGCCGAGCACGCGCGGGTTGTGCTCGTCGCACAGGATGAAAGGCAAGTTCGCGGGATTCATCAGCTCAGGTCGATCGCATAGCGCTTCAACATCTCCAGCGGGACGACCTCCAAGGTCGCCTCGTGGGTTGCGGTCAGTCTGACCTTGGGGGCTTTGCCGGCTTCGAACGCCTCCTTCCAGCGCTCGGCGCAGAGGCACCAGCAATCCCCCGGCTTCAAACCCGGAAAGCCGAATTCGGGCACCGGCGTCGACAAATCGTTGCCGGCCGCTTGCGAGAACGCCAGAAAGACGGCGTCGACCCTGGTGCACACCGTGTGCAGCCCGAAATCCTCGGGTCCGGTGTTGCAGCTGCCGTCTCGGTAGAACCCGGTCAGCGGCTTGGTGCAGCATTCGGCGAGAGGCTCGCCCAAAACGTTGAGTGCTGTGGTCATCGCTGCTTCCCATCTAATAGAGTTCAGATAAGCCCTTGGTCTCGCGCGACCGCAGATAGCTCTGTGCTATTCTTGACATTCAGCTTTTCGTAGATGCGGTGCAGGTGCATCTTCACCGTACCCTCCGGGATTCGGAGTTCTCGCGCAACCGCTTTGTTGGGCCGGCCATGCGCAATGGCTCGAACGACGCCATTTCACCATAATCAGCCAAAAGAAACTTTAAGGGGAAAGTAGCCGATGAGGACTTGGAGAACATCAGCGATGCTCGCCACCAATAAGCGCTTCCCGGTGGTCGCGGCCGTAGTCTTGGTGAACCTCGCGGTTCAGCCGTTAACAGCGCGAAGTGCGACTTACGACTATGTGGCGCCGCAGCTTGCTCCGCCAGTCGCGGCCAAACTCGGGACCGCGGACATCGCTGCGATATTGAACGAGACGGCGCCCAACAAGCCCTACCTCGTCGCCTATCAGCTGACAACGACGGACGCAAACAACAACCTCGCCGGCGCCGCGCCGCTGAAAGTAGTCCCGACCGACGATTCGCTGCACCCGTATCTCGGGGTATTTCACAATCAGATCAACACCGCGCAATTTGCGACGTATCTTGGCTACTCGACCGATCTGCGGGTGTGGCACACGATTGGCCGGATACACAGTCCCGCGAGCCAGCCCGACTTGCGGATTCTCCCTGACGCCAGCGTCGTCTATGCCGAAGAATACAATCCCTCCGGCCGGCCCTACGTCAGAGTGCAATATTACGGCAATGGCGCGGTCAGCGGGCTCGCGGCATTGATCGCCAATCCCGCCGTCGCTCCGACTCAAGCGATCACGTTGCCGGGAACGGCCCTCGCCAAGGCCGACGGGACGCCCGAATTCGGGCGCATCAGCTACAGCGGCGCGATCGCCGGCTCGACGCTCGAGGTAACCCACCATTTCTATGATTTGGGGCAGCGCGATATCGAAGCCGACGGCACCTTGACCAATTTCGAAAGCTGGTCGACCCCGACGGACACGACGGTCGGCAATCTCGTCACCAACGCCGGCGGCACCGGAAAGATTGGCGACCGCGAGATATTCAAGGTCGGCAATCAGGTGTTCGAAGTGGTCGAAGCACAGGTCAGCCCGACATCGAGCAGCGATTACGGTTCGTGGCGGCTTTTCCTGGTCAACAAGACGCAGAACACCGTTCAAAAGCTCAGCCCCGTGCTCTCCGGAGGGGCTCAGTCGCTGGGCAATCCGACCGTCTCGTTCGTGACATTGCCGACCGGGGTTCCTGCGTTGGTGTTCACCTGCTTTGTTTTCGGCACCAACAACGGCACAACGCCGCTCGGCGGACACATGTTCGTCTATCCGCTCGAGTAAGAAGGGGCCATGAAGCATTGCGGCGCGCGACCGTGTGACCGGCGCGCGCCCGCCAAGATGCTCTGGTTCGGGTTACGCCGGAGTGCGGTTGGCGCGCTCGTCGAGGCGCGTCTCGATCGCATCCCATATCTTCGGCGCAATCTCAACGCCGTCGAGCCGCGCAATCTCCTGGATGCCGGTCGGTGAGGTGACGTTGATCTCGGTCAGCCAATCGCCGATCACGTCGATCCCGACAAAAACCAGCCCCTGGGCGCGCAAGGTCGGCCCGATCGCCGCACAGATCTCGCGATCGCGGGCAGTCAGCTCGGTCTTGACCGGGCGAGCGCCGACATGGAGGTTGGCGCGCGCCTCGCCCTCCGGCGGCACGCGCAGCACCGCGCCCATCGCTTCCCCTTCGACCAGGATGATGCGCTTGTCGCCCTGCCGCACTTGCGGGATATAGCGCTGTACGATGACCGGTTCGCGCTGCATCGACTCGTAGATTTCCAGCAGCGCCGTCAGGTTCTCGTCACCCGGCCGCAGCCGGAATACGCCGGCCCCGCCATTGCCGAACAGCGGCTTTAGGATGATGTCCTCATGCTCTTTCCAGAATGCGCGGATCACGTCGCGATCGCGGGTCAGCAAGGTCGGCGGCATCAGCTCCTTGAATCGCAGGACGAAGAGCTTCTCCGGCGCGTTGCGCACCGCGGCGGGGTCGTTGACGACGAGCGGCCCGTTTTCCGGTAACAACTCGAGCAGATGCGTCGCGGTGATATAGGCCATGTCGAAGGGTGGGTCCTGGCGCATCAGGATGACATCGACACCGGCGAGGTCGAGCTCCTCGAACGAGCCGAAGCGGCGGTGGTTGCCCTGTCTCCGCATGACTTCGAGCGGCCGGGCGCGCGCGTAGAGCCGCCCATCGTGAAGCGTCAGCGCGTCGGGCAGATAATGGAACAGGGCATGCCCGCGGGCCTGCGCTTCGAGGGCCAGAGCAAAGGTCGAATCCGCATCGATGTTGATCGTATCGATCGGATCCATCTGGATCGCGACGGCGAGAGCCATGCCGACCTCCTTACCCACCTCGGCGCGACACAACTCTCCCTCTCCCCTCTGGAGGGCGGAGAGGGCAAGAAACGCGGGAGAGGGGACGGGCTTCAATTCAATTTCGACCGCAGCTGCTGCAGCATCGCCGCGGCTTGATGCCGAGCCATGTCATCCGGAGCGCGCAGGACGACCTGCTCGAATGCCGCAGCGGCCGAGCGCATGTTGCCGAGCCGCGCGTGCAACAGCCCCGTCTCGCGCCACAGCTGGGCGAGGTCGGGAGCCAGCATCAGCATGGTCTCGGCAACCATGACCGCCCGCTCGTACTGCTCCGCCTGGATGAGGCGCGCCTTCAAATTGTTCTGCAGGCGCAGCAGCACGTCGCGGTCCGATACCGCAGCGTAGTGCTCGGTCTGGAGCTCGTTTTCCAAGCCCGCGGTCGCCTTCAACAGCTCGCGCAATTCAGCTGCGGTACAGATCCGGCCACGATGGAACGGGTCGAGGATCGCCCGCTCGGGACCGTCCGAGAGGCGGACAAGGAAATGCCCGGGAAAGGCGAGCCCGACAGTCTCCCAGCCCTGGGCACGGCCGGCATGCATATAGAGAATGCCGAGCGCGACCGGCAGACCCTTCCGACGGTCGACGACGCGCATCAGATTGGCGTTCTGCAGGTCGTCATAGGTCAGCGCGTCGCCGGAATAGCCGTATTTCAGAAGAATGATCTCATTGAGGGCGCGAACTCGCTCGGCGACATCGCCGGCCGCCCCGGGGTGGTTGCCCACATCGCGGGCGAGCAGTTGCAAATGCTCGCGGTAACGCGTCGGGCCGACCCGCGGGCGTTCGAACGAGGCGAGCGCCAGGGCCGCCTCGGCGATCGGCAGGATGTGTCCGCCCGAAGCGCCGAGTTCGCGCAGAAAATTTGCGCAAGTCTCTGGAACGTATCGCTCCGGCGGCTGGATCATCCTTCCCTTATATCAGAGTTTGTGCACCTCGACAGCCGCCGCCGGCGCGGCGGCAGGAGGCGCGTCGGGCATCTGCGCGCTGGCGGGTGGCGGCGGCGCTCCCGGCTGGGCCGCGACGGGGGCGCCCGGCCGGATCTCGACGTAAGAGACGACCCGCTTCACATTGGGGACGTTCCGCGCCGCCTCGGTGACACGGTCGAGCTCCGCCTGGCTGCGGGCCGAACCGATCAGATAGACCGATCCGTTGACTGTATCGATCGTATAGTTGACCGAGCGGACCTGGCTGGCGAACACCAGGTTCGAGCGGATCTGAGACGAAGTCCAGGTGTCCTTGACGCTCGCCCAGGCGCCTTCGCCCGGTGCCACCTCGATCTCGTTATAGATCGCGCGAACCCCCGGAATCTGGCTCGCGACTTGCGCGGCCTGCGCTTTCAGCTCGGGGCTGGGCGTCATGCCGGTCAACAGAGTGCGCCCCTCATAGACGGTGATGGTGAAATCGCGTTGCATCAGCGGGTTCACCTGCAGCCAGGCGTTCTGAATATTGGTCTTGATCGTCACATCATCAAAGGTGCCGGTGACGCCGCGTTCCTGGTTCGCGGCGTAGCCGGTCCCGCCGGCAGCGGCGAGCCCGCCGACAATCGCCACCGGGCAGCCGCACAGCGTAACCGGCAGCGCAACCGTGCTGGCTAGACAAAGGACGGCACGTAATCTCGACATTGCTGGAACCCCCCGCGATATTCCCCGCAGGCATTGTCCGACAAAAGGGATGCCGCTTCCACTTGCGGTGAGGCACCGGCGGGCGAAGTCTCGAAGCAAGGCTCCCCGCTTCGCTAATTCGCGCGCCAGGCACCGGGCCAGTGCCGGGGAACCCGCAGCGGCGCCACCAGCATCAGGTCGAATCGCAAGTCAAGCGGAGCGAGATCGGGGCGCGACAGCAGAAAGGCTTCCGCGGCGCGGGCAATCCGCCGCCTCTGTCGTGGCGGCAGCGCCGATGCCGCGGCGTCGAGTTCGTTTCGCGACTTGACCTCGATGATCGCGAGCACGCGGCCGCGCCGCGCCAGGATGTCAATCTCGCCCGAGGGGCACCGCCAGCCGCGGGCGAGGATACGCCAGCCGTGCAGCCGCAAGTGCCACAGGCACAGCCATTCGGCGAACCGCCCGCGGCGTTGCGCCCGCTGCCGCCGCTGCGTGGCGGCGCCGCGTCCCCGGCTCATTTTTTCCCGTCGCGCATCGCCAAAGCGCGCCGGTAGAGTTCCCCCCGCGGCATTCCGGTCTCGGCCGCGAGTTTTGCCGCTGTTTCCCGCACACCGAGTTCGGTGAGTGCCGCCCGCAACCGCTCGTCGACCTCGGCCTGGTCCGGCTCTCGGTGTTCGGGTGGGCCGACAACGACCACGGCCTCACCTCTCGGCGGTCCCGCGAGACGGTAATGCACCGCCAGACCGGCGAGCCGCCCGCGTCGTACCTCCTCGTGTATTTTGGTCAGCTCGCGCGCGACCGCGGCCTCTCGGTCACCGAGCGCGTCGGCCATGTCGGCGAGCGATTCCGCGAGCCGCGGGGTGCTTTCATAGAACACCAAGGTGGCGTCGACGCCGGCCCAGCGCGCGAGTGCGCGACGCCGTGCCGTTTGCCGCGGCGGGAGAAAGCCGGCGAATAGGAAGGCGTCTGGCGGCAGCCCCGAGAGAATCAGCGCGGTGACCGCCGCGTTTGGCCCCGGAATAGCGGTGACCGGCAAATCTTCGGCAAGCGCCGCCCGCACGAGCTTATAGCCGGGATCGGAGACGAGCGGCGTACCGGCGTCCGACACCAGTGCGACCCGCTCGCCGCGCCGTAACGCCGTCAGAACAAGGGACCGCGCCTGTTCGGCGTTGTGGTCGTGATAAGCCCCGAGCGATGACGCGATCCCGTACTTAGCCAGCAGCTTCCCGGTGACCCGAGTGTCTTCGCAGAAGATGCGGTCGGCGCTGCGCAATACCGCCAGCGCCCGCAGGCCGATATCTCCCAGATTGCCGATCGGCGTTGCGACGAGGTATAGCCCGGGCCCCAGCTCTGTTTCTCCCGCTGGGCGCAGCCTCTCCGCCGCATTCGAAACCGGCGGCGCCGCCGGGTCGGGTTTACTCTCATCCGGACGGCGGTTAGGGTGCCGGCTCCTGCCTGCTTTCCTCTCGGAGCCCGCTCTTGCCGCGCCCGTCGCTTTCGCGGTTCGCCTCACCCTTTGCTGCCCTCGCGGTGGCCGCGCTCGCCTGTTGCGCCCCGGCGATGGTACCGGCCCCGGTCGCACGCCCGCAACCGCCCTATTACGGTTATGGCCGGGTCCCGCCGCTTCCGCCCGGCCCTCCGTCGCCGCCGACCGCGGCGGGACCCGCGAAGGTAGCCTTGCTCGTTCCCTTGTCAGGCGCCAATGCCGAGCTCGGTCAGGCCCTCCTCGACGCGGCGCAACTGGCACTGTTCGAGAGCGGCGCCGACCGCCTGATACTGGTGCCGCGCGACACCGGAGGAAATGCAGCCGGCGCGGCCGGCGCCGCACGCGCGGCGATCGGCGACGGGGCCCGGCTGATACTTGGCCCACTGCTCGCCCCCGAAGTCGAGGCGGTAAAGCCGATTGCCCAAGAGGCGCACATAAACGTCATCGCATTCTCGACGATTACCAACCTCGCCGGCGGCAACACTTACTTGATGGGCTTTCTGCCGCGGCAGGAGGTGGTGCGCGAGGTCGGCTATGCGCGCGAACGCGGCCTCGCCCGGTTCGCGGCGCTCGCGCCCAACTCGCCCTACGGGCATTTGATGGCCGACGCGCTGCGCGAGGTCGCATCGGGGAGCGGCGCCAGCGTGACAAAGGTCGAGTTCTTCGATCCGCGAGCAGGCGATGTATCGCCGGCGATCCAGCGCCTGCTGCCCGTCGGCGGTGCCGAGGGCAGCGCCGAGCCGCCTGCCGCATCGCCGCCTGCCGCCTCCTTCGATGTGCTGTTGCTGCCGGAAGGCGGCGCCAGGCTCAAGCAGATCGCCGCTCAGGTCAAGGCGGCGGGCGCCGCTGCCAAACCCGTGCAGTTGCTCGGCAGCGGGCTCTGGGACACCCCCGACATCGGCAGCGACCCGGCGCTGGTCGGCGGCTGGTTCGCCTCGTCACCCCCCGAAGCGCGTCAGGAGTTCGAGCACCGGTTCAACGCCACTTATGGCCGCAACCCGCCGCGCCTGGCTTCGCTCGGCTATGATGCGGCGGCGCTCGCCGCTGTACTCGCTCGCGGTCAGCCCGGCGAGCCGTTCTCGCAGCAGGCGATCCTCAACCCGAGCGGCTTCACCGGCGTCGATGGACTGTTTCGTTTCACGCCCAATGGTCTCGTGCAGCGCGGCCTCGCCGTTCTCGAAGTCGAGCCGCAAGGCACGAGCGTCGTCAGCCCAGCGCCGCAGAGCTTCCAGGATCTCGGTTACTGAGCTCGTTTAGGAGAGAAGAGCGCCAAGCACCGCGTTGAGGCGCTGGCGGCCAGCGCTGGTTGCTGCGAGGCGCTCGGCATCGAGGGTCAGAAAGCCGCCTTCGATCAGCGGCCTGAGATTGCGGCCGAAAATGGTCTCGGCATCCCGGCCCGAGATCTGTTCAATCCGCTCGCGCGACACGCCTTCAACGAGGCGCAGGCCCATCATCAGCATTTCCTCGATTGCGGTCTCGCGTTCGATCGTCGCTGTCTCTTCGAGGCCGGTTCCTTTCGTTTCGACTGTTGCGAGCCATTTCTCGGGCAACCGGTACTGCCGCATAGCGTATTTTGTGCCGCCAACGGTCAGCCGGCCATGGGCGCCCGGGCCGATCCCGACATAGTCCTGGTAGCGCCAATAGGTGAGGTTGTGCCGGCATTCGGCGCCGGGACGGGCGTGATTGGAGATTTCGTACGCCGGCAGCCCGGCAGCGGCGAGCCGCTCCTGCGTCGTCTCGAAGAGCGCGGCCGTGCTGTCTTCCTCCGGCGGGACGAGTTCGCCGCGCCGCGCGAGCGTGGCAAAGGCGGTGCCGGGCTCGATCGTCAGCTGATACAGGGACAGGTGCTCGCCGGCGAGGGTCAGAGCTTCGTCGAGCTCGCTGCGCCAGGCCGCATCGCTCTGGCCGGGGCGGGCATAGATCAGATCGAACGAGTACCGAGGAAAGATCTCGCGAGCATGCTCGATTGCGGCAATCGCTTCCTCTCGGTTGTGGACGCGGCCCAAGAGGTGCAAGGCCGCTGGGTCGAGCGCCTGCACTCCGAGCGACAACCGGTTGACACCGGCTGCCGCAAAAGCCCGGAAACGATCGGCTTCGGCGGAATTGGGATTGGCCTCGAGGGTGATTTCGACATCGGGCATGACGGCCCAATGCAACCGTACCCCGTCGAGCAGCTTCTCAACCGTCTCAGGCGGCATCAGCGAGGGAGTACCGCCGCCAAAAAACACCGAGCCTACTGCGCGTCCCCCAGTCAGCTCGGCGTGGTGCTCGATATCTCGCATGAGCACCTGCGTCCACCGCACCGCATCGACCCCCTCGCGGACATGGCTGTTGAAATCGCAATACGGGCACTTCGATCGGCAGAACGGCCAGTGGATGTAGACGGCGAGCGGCTCAGTTACCATTAAAATAGCGCTCGACGAGCTTGGCGAAGGCGCGGGCGCGATGGCTGATACGGTGCTTCTCGGCCGGGTCGATTTCGCCGAAAGTCAAGGTTGCGCCCCGCGGGATGAACATCGGATCGTAGCCGAAACCTCGATTGCCTCGCGGCGGCCAGGTCAGGCTACCTTCGACCTCCCCACGAAATAGTTCGGTGTTGCCGCCCGGCCAGGTGAGGGCGAGGACCGCGACAAATTTGGCGCTGCGGTCCTGGTTGCCGAGCTCGCGGTGAACCCGCTCCATCGCCACCTGAAAATCCTTGGCCGGGCCGGCCCAGCGCGCGGAGTAGATCCCGGGAGCGCCACCCAGCGCCGGCACGACGAGGCCGGAATCATCGGCGAGCGCCGGCAGCCCGCTCGCTTCCGCGGCGGCCTTGGCCTTCAGCGCCGCATTCGCCTCGAAGCTGTCCCCGGTTTCCTCCGGCTCGGGAATCCGGAGCGACCCTGCGGCAATGGTTTCGACGGCGAACGGCGCCAGCAGCGCAACGATCTCCTCGACCTTGCCCGGGTTGTGGCTGGCGATGACCAGCCGAGCCCCCACCCTAACCCTCCCCCGCTTGCGGGGGAGGGAGTGGGAGGGGGCTCGGGGCATCGCGTCAGGCAAGACCGAGCGCTACTCGCTGGCATCGGGTAAGGTCCGCAATCCCTTGCCGCGCGAGGCGCAACATCTCGGTGAACAGCGTATCATCGAAAGGCGCGCCTTCAGCGGTCGCCTGGATCTCGACAATCCCGCCCATCCCCGTCAGCACGAAATTGGCATCGGTCATCGCCTGCGAATCTTCGGCATAGTCGAGATCGAGTACGGCGGTGTCGGCAATGACGCCGCACGAGACCGCAGCGACATTGTCGCGCAATGGCAGCACCTTCAACAAACCCGCCGAAAGCAGCCGCTGAAAAGCTAGATGAAGCGCCACATAGCTGCCGGTGACCGCGGCTGTACGGGTGCCTCCGTCCGCCTGCAATACATCGCAGTCGATCTTGATCTGGCGCTCGCCCAGTTGGGCGAGATCGGTCACCGCCCGTAAGCTCCGGCCGATCAGCCGCTGGATTTCCTGAGTGCGGCCGCTCTGCCGGCCGCGGGCCGCCTCGCGGTCGGTACGCGTCGCCGTCGAACGCGGCAGCATCCCGTATTCCGCAGTGACCCAACCCTTGCCGGTATTGCGCAGAAACGGCGGCACGCGCTCCTCGACCGAAGCCGTGCACAGCACATGGGTATCGCCGAACTTCGCGAGGCACGATCCTTCGGCATATTTGGCGACACCCGGCTCGAGGCTGACCGGTCGCATCGCATCGCGGGCGCGTCCCGAAGGTCGCATGCTGTTCTCCGCCAAAATCGGGCCTACCGGAACCCGACAAGCTTGTGGGTTTGCAGGCTCAATTGCCATTGTGGGTGGGCGCGGCAAAATTCCATCGCGAATTCGGTATTGCGGGCGCGGTCGGGCCCATCCATCGGCTGGACCGAAAACCGCCGGAAGGCGAGGTGGGCGAAATCGGGCGGATCCAGGCCTGCTTGCGGCACCACGATCTTGAGCTCGTCGCCACGTTCGACGACGAGCCCGGCGCCGGCTTTCGGACTGACGCAGACCCAGTCCAGGCCCGCGGGCGGTGCGATCGTGCCGTTGGTTTCGACCGCGATCTCGAAGCCGCGGTCGTGCAGCGCCGCGATCAACGGCGGGTCGAGCTGCAGGAGCGGCTCGCCGCCGGTACACACGACAAAACGAGCCGGCGCGTTGCGAGGCCAATGGGCCGCGACGCGATCGGCGAGCGTCTCGGGCGTCGGATAACGGCCGCCCGCGGTGCCGTCGGTCCCGACAAAATCAGTATCGCAGAACGAGCAGATTGCACTTGCGCGATCGGCCTCGCGTCCCGACCAGAGGTTGCAGCCGGCAAAGCGGCAGAATACCGCCGGGCGGCCGGTCTGAGCCCCTTCGCCTTGCAAGGTGTAGAAAATCTCCTTGACCGCGTAGCTCACTGCTCGCTCCACCCCCACCCTAACCCTCCCCCGCATGCGGGGGAGGGAAGGGGAGGGGGCTTTGGGCTGCGACGGCCCGACTCTGCGAAGACCTCCCAGCCACGTCGGCGCAACTCACAGGCCGGACAGTCGCCGCAGCCGTAGCCCCAGGGGTGGCGATGGGACCGGTCGCCGAGATAGCAGCTGTGGGTTTCTTCGAGGATCAGTTCGACGAGCGCATCCCCGCCGAGGGCGTGCGCCAGGGCCCAGGTCGCCGCCTTGTCGCGCCACATCAGCGGGGTGTGAATGACAAAGCGGTGGTCCATGCCGAGCGACAATGTCGCTTGCAACGCCTTCAAAGTGTCGTCGCGGCAATCGGGATAACCCGAATAATCGGTCTCGCACATGCCGCCGACGAGATGCCGCGCCCCGCGGCGATAGCCGATGGCGGCGGCAAAGGTGAAGAACAGCAAATTGCGGCCGGGTACAAATGTATTCGGCAATCCGCTTTGCGCGAAAGCGATCGCGGTGTCACCGGTCAGCGCCGTGTCGCTGATCTCGCCCAGGACGCCGAGATCGACGATGTGGTCGTCGCCGAGCTTGCCGCTCCAGTCCGGGAATTCGCGGCGCAGGCGCTCGACCGCCGCGGCACGGCAATCCAGCTCAACCCGATGGCGCTGGCGGTAATCGAACCCGATCGTCTCGACGGCGGCGAAGCGGGCCAGCGCCCAGGCCAGGCAGGTCGTAGAATCCTGCCCTCCCGAGAAAAGAACGAGCGCCCCCTCCGGGCGTGTGTCGATCAGGTTTTGCGGGGCCACCCGACACGAGATAGCGTGTCGGGCTGCCCCTATCAACACGCCGCTCAGCGGCGGGTCATCGTGGCCAGCAAGTAACCCATCGCGAAAGCGATCCCAAGGCTCACCATCGGGTTCTGCTCGATCTGCCGCGATACGGTCTC
>Ga0210396_10002283_pt1 | contig 19723 bp, 15 predicted proteins | sample IncBWH17OmetaG_FD_155466 | JGI IMG/M metagenome (GOLD analysis project Ga0210396, IMG submission 155466) | Forest soil microbial communities from Barre Woods Harvard Forest LTER site, Petersham, Massachusetts, United States - Inc-BW-H-17-O ... | reverse complement strand
ATGACAGGCAGCTCGACGAAGCTCCCTTTGCCCGACAGGTCGCCAAGCAGCTCGAATCCAATCATCATGAGGTTCATTTTTCGTCGCGCGAGCTGCTGCCACTCTTTGAGGATCTCATCGATCACTACGACGAGCCGTTTGCGGACGTTTCCATGTTTCCCACCTTCGCGGTCTGCCGCGCCGCTCGCCAGGATTGCAAGGTGATGCTCTCAGGCGACGGCGGGGACGAGTGTTTTGCCGGCTACCGGCGGGTGTTCGCCTATTACCGCTGGCACCACTTACGCCGTTCGCCCGGCGTAAATTTCCTGGCGGCGAGAGCCTTTCGGCATTCGCACGATGGACAGAGAGGCCGCGGTTTGCTTAATTTTCTTCGTCAAGACGACTGGCAGCTTCTTCGCGCTGGCCACAACGAGACGCTAGCGAACTGGTTTCTTCCTCCGCATCGGGAAGAGGCGCTGTCCGGCCTGGCAGATCTGGAAACTGCCGACCGACACCACGCTCGCTTACCTTTCCCGCTTTCGGAGATGGAAGCGACCTGGTCTGGATATCTTCCGGAACAGATTCTAGTAAAGGTGGATCGAGCCAGCATGTACAGTGCTCTCGAATGCCGGGCGCCGTTTCTGGACTCGGATTTGTTTCAGTTCGTCACTCACTTGCCTCTGGCGTACAACTTTTCTCATGGACAAGGGAAGGCTTTACTCCGAAGAGCGCTACCGGCGTGGGTTCCGCCGGCAATTCGCTGGCGCGAGAAGCAAGGGTTCACGCCTCCGCTGGCGGCCTGGCTCCGGGCGGAACTTCGCGAGCGCATGGAGAATGACCTTTTTCAGTACCCCGCGACTTTGCAGGCGATTCTTGATCCGGCGCCAGCCCGCCAGCTTTTCGCCCAACATCTGGCAGGCGCCGACTGCAGCGACCAACTTTTTCGATGGATGGTGCTGATCCGGCGCGGGGCAGCTCTGACTGACGGCTAAGTTTTTTCAACCTATGCGGCTGGCGCGCGTGATCAACAATTCGGCGGCCCTGCTAATGCTCGACATTCTGAGCAAGGCGGTGCCACTCGTTGTGTTTCCAGTGATGGTGCGTGCACTGGGCCCAACGGCTTACGGCAAGGTAGGGTTTGCCACTGCGGTGGCGGGATTCTTCGGCTTGCTGGCTTCTCCTGGGTTTACGACCTACGCCGCGCGGGAAGCGGCGAAGGATGAGGGCCAGGTTAGTTTCCTCGTCCAGCATGTGCTCGGGGCAAGAATTACATTTGGTGTGCTCTCCTATGCTCTGCTCATCGCATTCGCGGTGACATTCGCGCCCCGCGACTTCACGACCCGCCTGCTGATCGTCCTCTCAGGCCTGGTATTCCTGGTGAGCAGTGTGGACGTGCAATGGGTATTCGCGGCGCGCTCTCGGATGTGGATGGTCGCCTTGCGCGGCACTGTGGGCCAGTTGATTTATGGCGGGTTCATCCTCGTGTTCATACGGCGCCCGTCTGATGCGTGGATCGTCCCAGTCGCGGGTGTTCTCTCGTTGCTGGCAGGAACCTTGCTCATCTGGCTGCCGGCCCGTCGCGAATACCACATTCCTTGGCCGGTCATTTCGCCTGAAGTTTGGCGCAGTTTTCTGCCCGTATGCCTGATCATGGGCTTCGCCAGCATGATGTCGATGATTTACGACCAGATCGATACGGTGATGTTGCGGTACATGCGTACCGAAAATGAAGTGGGCCTTTACGTCGCCAGTTACAGCATGATGACGATCTCGATGTCGTTCGCATTCATTCTGGCACAGGTTTTTTTCCCGTTGCTCTCTCAAACGACCGGTCAGGACCAGGAGAACGAGCAACGATACCTGGGGTGGCTATGGCAGGCCAGCATCGGCCTCGCGCTTCCGATCGCGACGGGAGGCTTCATTCTGGCAGAGCCGCTGACTAGGTTTGTTCTGGGTTCACAGTACGGCGGGACGGCAACGCTTTTTCGCTGGCTGATGCTTACGGTCATAGCCGGGCCGATGGCCAGTTACTTTGGATCGCAACTTATCCCGATCGCGCGAGAAAGAAAATATCTGGCCGCCGTGATCGCAGGGGCGGTCGTGAACGTGGTCTTGAATCTGTTTCTAATTCCCCCGTACGGCGCGATTGCTGCCGTTTTCACCACGGCGGTCAGCCAAGCAGTCGTGGCGTTCATGAACTACTATTTTGTCCGGGACCTGCGCCGGCCGAGTTTGCTGGGAGGGTTGGGACTCTCGGTGATCGCGTCCAGTATTATGGCCGCCGGTCTGCTGGTAGGGGGCTCTGTTTTTCCGCTGCACGTGGTGGTTCGGGTCGTGCTGGGTGCCATTGTCTATGGATCTGTCTACTGGGCTGGCCGGGCACTGAGGAATCGCCTTCATATTTGAAGTGGTGGACCGGTGCGCGCACGCAACAGGTGGATGCGCTAAAATCTCAGTCTTCAAGCGATGGAGGTCAGGATGAAGACCCCGCTTACGGGGAACGTCGCAAGTCGCCCTCCGGACTCGAACCAGGAATGGCAAGCTTGGGGCGAGAAAGACCCGCTTTTCGGCGTAATTCCGCAGGCTGGAAGAGAACGTGACGGGGCCACTCCCTGGACGGACGCTGATTTCTACCAGACCGGCCGCGGCGACTGGGAAGAGTTCATGCAACGCTGGCAACGTTATGGCGTCGAGTGCGACAGCTGCGTTGAAATCGGCTGTGGCGCGGGACGCCTAACGCGACACATCGCGCAGGACTTTGCGGAGGTGCATGCCCTTGATGTTGCCGAGGGCATGATCAACTACGCCAGGCAACATGTGGGCCCGAACGTCCATCTGCATGTGACCGACGGCGTCTCGCTTCCCGTCCCAACCGCCAGCGTGACTGGGGTTTTCTCGGTAATTGTGTTCCTGCACTTTGACCGGATTGAGCACGCGTGCGCCTATTTCCAGGAGATGGCGCGCGCGTTAAAGCCGGGCGGCACCATCATGATCCAGATGCCGCTGCACGAGTGGCCCGCGAATCTAAAGCCGGCCATACGCGGCCTTTTTGCCAGGGCACACGGTGCCTACATGACGCTGCGGCGGACCAAGGGCTGGTATCACCGGTTCCGGTTGTCGCGGCACCAGTGGAGCCCGTTCATGCAGAGCATTACCTACGACGCCGCTTGGGTGCGCGACACTTTGAGTTCCCTCGGCTTCCAGGACATCGAAACGTGCTCCTTCCAGGTAAGCCGTGGTGGGGGCGCCTATTCCTGGGTCTTTGCTCGAAAGGCTTCGCAGGCGTGACCTCAACTCCGAATCGTTTATTGGTCACGGGAGGAGCCGGATTCATCGGCTCCCACATCTCGGAAGCGCTTCTGCGGCGTGGTTTGCAGCTCACGGTCGTCGACAATCTCGATGACTTTTACTCACCTGCTGCCAAGCGAGCCAATCTGGAAGAAGTGCGAAAGGCGGGTAGCTTCTGCTTCCGTGAGCTCGACCTGTGCGACTTCAACGCGCTTAGACAAGCCATCACCAGTTCGCGGCCTGACACTGTTATTCACCTGGCCGCGCGAGCCGGCGTGAGGCCCTCGATCGAAGACCCACAACTCTACGAGCGTGTGAACGTGGCGGGCACCGTGAATCTTCTCGAGTTAGCTCGCGAACTAGGTGTCAGACGTTTCATTTTCGGTTCGTCGAGTTCTGTGTATGGCATCACCAACCGGATTCCTTTCGCGGAAGACGATCCCTGCTTGCGTCCGATCTCTCCCTACGCGGCCACCAAGCTCGCTGGAGAATTCCTCTGTCACACCTATGCTCATCTGTACGGCCTCTCGACGGTTTGCCTCCGGTTCTTCACGGTGTATGGACCGCGCCAGCGCCCTGATCTGGCGATCAGGAAGTTCACGGCCTTGATGGAGTCCGGCCAGCCGATCCCCGTATTCGGGGACGGTTCCATGGGGCGGGACTATACCTACGTGGATGACATCGTGTCCGGAGTGCTGGCGGCCCTGGACTATGAATTCCCGCCAGGAAGGACGCCCTTCGACATATTTAATCTGGGCAATTCGCACCCGGTTTCGCTGAACCAGTTAATCGAAACCCTGGAGCGTGTCACGGGCCGGGTCGCGATTCGCGATCAAAGGGCTTTGCAGCCCGGTGATGTACCCATCACGTGGGCGAATATAGACAAGGCCACGCAGATGCTGGGTTATCGGCCGGCCACGGCACTGGAGGAAGGTCTTGAGAAGTTTGTCCGCTGGTTTCGGAATGCGCGAGCGTGATGGGAAGGGAAGCGTGGGCGACGTCAGAAATATCATGCAAGATCGTTGACTCCATGACACTCGGTTCAAAACGACGAAAAGTAACGGTCGCAGTTCTGCTCTCGAGTCGGGAAAAGTTCAGCGCCTATTACGGAGGCGCACTGGCGCGCTGGACGTTCGAGGTGTACAGCCGGCTGGGGAACGACTTCGATGTCACGGTATTTGGTTATCCGACCGCCGATGGGGACCTATATCCGCTGCCTCATGCAACCAGTTCCGCCTGGAGGCTCTGCGACTTCATCTCACAGATTCCGGGCGCTCGGCGGTATGAGGAAAACCTATGGCTGCGAGCCCTTTTCTCCAGGCTTCGAGCGTTTGACGTCATACACATTCACAATCGGCCGCAATGGACAAAAATGCTCCGTGATTTAGGCTACGAAGGCACAATCGTCTTGCACCTTCAAAACGATCACCTGGGACACTGGACGGCAAGTATGCTGGAGCAACTCGCCGGACATCTGGAGCTTGTTGCCGTCTGTAGCAAATACCTGCGCGACACATTCGCCGCAAAGTCGACATTGCTGGCCGCGAAGACGAGAGTGGTTCCCAACGGCGTGAACACCGGTTTATTTTTTCCGCGTGAACAGGTGCGTGAAGCCAAGACAATTTTCTTCGTCGGGAGACTTCACCCCGAGAAAGGGGTGTTGCAACTGGTGCAAGCCTATTCTCGGGTTTTGAAAGTTCACCCGGATGCGAAACTCGTGATCGGCGGCAGCACTGGGTTCGGGGATCATATGATCACGCCTTACGTTCGCGAAGTGGAAGCGCTGGTCAGCTCGATAATGAAGAACCACCCGGGAAGCGTGCATTTCACCGGGTATCTCCACCATGATCGGGATTTGCCCGCCTGGTTTCAGAGAGCGACCTTCTTCACCTCACCGTCAATCTTCCAGGAGCCGTTTGGCCTGGTGAACGCCGAAGCCATGGCCTGTGAGACTCCGGTCATCGGATCGCGACGAGGTGGAATACCGGAAATCCTGGGAGACACCGGTCTCTTGATTGATCCTGAAGACATCGAAGGCTTCGGGGATGCGATGTGCATGCTGCTGGGCGATCCGGAGTACACGGTAAAATTAGGAAACGCCGCATATCAGCGCTGCCGCGAAATGTTCGATTGGCAGGTCGTGGCTCAACAGTGGAATTCCCTGATGCAAAGCTGCGGAAAAGCCCGTGCTGAGCTGGACTTACACGCGGTTTAAATGTTCCACCAGCTAATTTTCGCAGTAACGAAAAGGTGGCGGCACCACGCCCAGTTTGCCAGACAAAGTTTGTAACCTCGGATGCACATACTGACTCTGACACCTTTCTACCCGACGGCCGAAGATAATGCTTCCGGCTGTTTCATTGCCGAGTCCGTGGGCGAACTGGTGCAGCAGGGAATTACTTCGTCGGTCATCGCGGTTCATCCAATGCACCGCCCGCACCCTGGATGCGATCCGAAGTTCCCTCCCCTAACGTGGAAGAAATACTTCTCTCTTCCCGGGAATCCAGGACTATCCAGTGCGGGACGATTCCTGCATGCAGCTTTGAAATCCCGCGTGCAGCAGGTCCACACACAGCAACCACTCGGTCTGGTCGGGGCGCATGCTGCCCTGCCGTGTGGACAAGCGGCGATGCTGCTGGCGAGAGATCTAGGCATTCCTTTTGTCGTGACTGTGCACGGGCTTGACGCCTATTCCTCTCGCCAAGTGCCCGGCTGGTTTGGACGCCGTTGCGCTGAAGCTTGCGCGGATGTCTACGGCGCCGCGGGCCGGGTGATCTGCATCAGCGAGCAAGTTGCGCGTCGCGTCCGCGAAAGGGTGGGCGACACTGCCAGCATCAGCGTCGTATACAACGGCGTAGATCCATCGCTTTTTAGCCCAGCGTTCAGTCCAGGGCCTAGTCCAGGGTTCAATGGGAAGAGCGACTCTGCATCGGAGAGCGTCGTGATCCTGAGCGTCGGAAACCTGATCCCGATAAAGGGACACGAATTTCTTCTCAGGTCGGTCGCAGCTGTCGCGGCGAACCATCCCCAGGTTCAATGCAAGATTATTGGAGATGGTGCGGAGCGCGCTCGACTGCAGCAACTGGCGCGGGAGCTGGGCATCGAAGACCGAGTTCACTTCCTGGGACGCAGGCCACGCTCGGAAGTGGCCGACGCCATGAGGGAGTGTGCGCTCTTCGCATTGCCCAGCTGGTACGAAGGGCTCGGCTGCGTGTATCTGGAAGCCATGTCAGCCCAGCGTCCCACGATTGGCTGTCGCGGCCAGGGAATCGAGGAGGTCATCCGCCACCGAGAGAATGGCTGGTTGACTGAGCCGAAAGATCTCAGCAGCCTGACGGCTGCACTGCAGGCGTTGCTTTCCGACCAGCCTCTGCGAGAAAAGCTTGGCCGCAACGGCCGGCAAACCATCCTGCAAGACTACACCCTGGCACACCAGGCAGGGCGACTGTTATCAATCTACCAGGAGTGCCTGGTATGAAGCCGCGTCTGGTGATCACGACAGAGATCATTTCTCCGTATCGCATCCCCGTGTTTAACGTTCTGGCGGAGCATCCGGATGTCGATCTGCACGTGATCTTCCTGGCTGAGACTGACTCCAGCATGCGGCGATGGAAGGTCTACAAAGATGAGATCCACTTCTCCTACGAAGTCTTGCCGCACTGGCGAAGTCGGGTGGCAGGATATAACGTTCTGCTGAATCGTGGTGTGGCATCGGCGCTTGAACGGGCACACCCCGACGTTATCGTTTGCGGCGGGTACGGGTACCCGGCGAGCTGGCAAGTGCTGGGTTGGGCCCGACGGCACAAGCGACCCATGTTTTTGTGGTCAGAAAGTAATCAGCAGGATCAGCGGCGTGGGATGCCACACGTGGAAATGCTGAAGCGACGCTTCATCAGAGCGTGCAGTGGGTTTGTGGTCCCCGGCAAATCGGCCGCTGCCTATGTGGAAACATTCGGCGTGCCGCGCGAAAGAATTTTCGTCGCGCCGAACGCGGTCGACAACCCATTCTTCTCACACCAGGCATCAGCGGCGAGAAGTCGTGCGGCGGAGATGCGCCGTCAGTTCGGCTTACCCGAGCGCTACTTTCTTTGCGTCAGCCGCCTCATTTTCGCCAAGGGAGTGTTTGACTTGATGGAAGCCTATTCGCGTCTGGCACCGGAGCTGCGCGCCAGCTCGGAACTGCTCTTTGTGGGCGACGGCGTCGAGCAATCTGCCCTTGAAGCGCGCGCCGCTGCGATCCATCCGGGTAAAGTCCGGTTCACCGGATTTGCCCACCGCGAACAACTACCCGTCTATTACGCTTTGGCAGAGGCACTTGTATTTCCCACCCACTCCGACACCTGGGGACTTGTGGTCAACGAGGCCATGGCCTGCGGCATCCCCATCGTGGTTAGCGACGCTGCCGGATGCGTGCCAGATCTGGTTGAGGATGGCTGGAATGGCTATGTTGTTCCCAAGCAGGTGCCCGAGAAGCTTTCCGAGGCGCTGGCGAAAATTGCTCGTGCAACTGATCTAAACGCGGCGATGGGGGCGCACAGCGCGCAACGCGTAGAGAAGAATTCACCCCATGCCTGCGCTGCTGGGTTCGTGGATGCTGTGAATGCGGCCATTGTGAATGCCTCGGGCTTGCCTCGCGCGAATGGGCGAGCGCAGTGCTAGGGTAATATAGGGTTTCTCGGGAGTGTGGTGCATCCGGGAATCAGCGGCCCGCGTGCAGGTTGAGTTTCCAATATGATTGCAAACTCCAAGAACATCAAGATTTTCCCCCTGATCGCGGCGGCCTCCGTACTGTTCCTGTTCTATTTGTCGGTGAAGCGTCCTTATTTGTTTGGCGAGTCCAATCTGGTTGCTCTCATGGTCATCGTGGCTGTGGGCTTAATTGCTTCTCAGTACGAGACCCATTTTTGGATGTTGATGATCGCTGTTTTCCTCTGGGCTGGTTCTGCATTTCCCCTGGCCAGCGCCATGAACGTATTTCGCTGGGTTGTGCTTGGCGCGGGCGCCTTCCTGGCTCTTGGTTACTACGTCCGGAAAAAGAACAGGATTCCTTTCAATCATCTCCACCTACTGGGAATGTTTGCGGTGGTTGCCGCATTCGCGTCCGCAATTGTTTCGGTAAATCCACTTCTGACTCTTTTGAAGGCTCTGAGTCTGGCCGCTCTCTTTCTCTATGGCTCCATTGGAGCGCGAATTTTCTGGTCAAGAAATCCCGAGTCTTTTGTCCGGAAACTGGTGCTCATAGCGGAAGGTATGGTTTATTTCACGGGCATTTGCTACTTGGCTTCTTTCGAGGTTTGGGGCAATCCCAATTCGCTGGGATTGATCATGGGGTGTATTTGCTGGCCGGTATTGCTGTGGCGGCTCATACTTCCCGCTAGCCACCGGAAATCTCCCCGTCACTTCATCGCCCTATGCGTATGCGGCGCGCTCCTGGTTCTCAGCCTCTCTCGGGCATCCATGACCGCGGCAGCCGTGACTTCGATGTTCTTGCTGGTGGGCGCGAAGCGGTATCGAATGCTGCTGGTAGGCGTGAGCCTGTTTGCGGCGATCTTGCTGAACATGTTTCTGGTCGCGCCGCAACGCTTTGAGAGTGCCTCCGAGGGGTTGATGTATAAGAAGGGCGAGTCCGGAAATCTCTTGGATTCGCGCCAAAAACCCTGGGAAAGAAGTGTGGCCACTTTTAGGGAGCACCCCTGGATTGGGCTGGGATTTGGCGCCGCCGACAACAGCACCGAGTCACGCTTCACTTTCGCGACTCAAGGTTATCTAAACCGGGAGCGCGGTAGCAGCTATCTCACCATGCTGGAGACTACTGGGATCATCGGTACTCTCTTTTTCGCACTTCTGATTCTGGCTATTATCCGCGAAATCTGGAGAGTATTCTCATGGTTGCGACGCACTGGGAAAGTGAACCAACCCGCTGTGGTTGCGGCGTCGATTATACTGGGCGGCCTGGTGAATGCGGCCTTTGAGGACTGGATGCTGGCTGTGGGTTACTACATGTCCGTGATTTTCTGGATCCTTGCCTTCTCCCTGCGCGATTGGATGGCCTGTCCGCCCTGGCCGGAAGCGCGCGCAATCGAAACAATTGACCGCCCCCTCGTTCACGGGCTGCGGTGACAATAGGTTCAGAGGACTGGCTTACTTGAATCCTCGACGCAACTTGGAGTGTGCGCGACCTGGTGGACCGGAATCTACATACATGAAACAAACGGTCTGGAGCGTCACAAAACGAAATCGTTGGTCCGATCCTCCCGCTCGGGTTTTTCCCGCTCTGCGATGATTCGGCTCTTTGTTGATGCCTCGGCCGCCAGCTCTGGAAGCGGTCCCACTTACGTGCGCAATGTTGTGCCCCACCTTGCTGCGAGAACAGATCTCCGCTCCACGGTCTTGGTCTCTCCGCTGTTGCGGCAGGAATTCCAAGACCAGTCCAATGTGTCTTTTATGGAGTTCGCTGATGAATCTGTGAGCACTGTGGCCAGATTCATGCGCGCTCAAAGGTCCGTTCCCGAGTTGATTCGCCGCAGCGGAGCGGATGTCCTGCTGTCGGCGGGGAACATCGCCCTGTTTCGATCGCCCGTGCCCCAGATCCTTCTGAGTGGCAATGCCCTCTACACGTCCAGGGATTTCTTCCGTGATGTGAGGCAGCGGGGTGACTATGGATTGTGGCTCGACACCAAACTCAAGGGGCAAATTGCAAAGTGGTCGGTGCAGGCCGCCGATCGAACGGTCGCGCCGAGCCAGGCCTTTGCAAACGAGATCAAGCGCTGGACCGGAGTTTCCGCGCTGGCTATTCACCACGGCTTTGATCGGGATCTATTCTTTCGAGACACCGAGCCGCTAACGGCGGAACTCGAGAGGAACCTGGAACGCACTGGAGATGAGCCGCGCCTGCTGTTTGTCAGCCACTATAACTACTATCGCAACTTCGAGACTCTGATTCGCGCGGTCGACCTGCTACGCAAGCGCATCGAACCGCGGCAGGTAAGCCTGTTCTTGACCTGTCGGCTCGAGCCCGGCGCAAATCCGGGGTCGTTCAACCCGGAAGCCGCGGCCCGCCTGGTGCAAGAGCTAGGCGTAGGCTCGAATCTGGTGGAACTGGGCGCAGTACCGTACCATCTTCTTCACCACGTTTACCGGGCGTGCGATCTCTACGTCACCCCCGCTTACGTGGAGACCTTCGCTCACCCGCTGGTTGAAGCCATGGCGGCGGGATTGCCGGTAGTTGCCTCCGACCTGCCTGTACACCGCGAGGTATCCGGCGATGCTGCACTTTTCTTTCCGGCTTTTTCACCGGATATGCTGGCGGAAGCGGTATGCCGGGTAACCCTGTCTCGCGAATTGCGAGAGAAGATGATTGAGCGCGGGCTCGAGCGCTCGAAAGACTTCTCCTGGAAGCATCACGTAGGGAAGATCATTTCCCTCGCGGAGGCGCTGATTCAAGAAAAAACAGCTCCGCTGTTGGCCTGATCGAGTGGAAAGATGCGTTGCCCGAACCGTAGCTTGGTCAAACTAGGTGGAAATTTGTTCTAAGCTGCCTGCGTGGTCTCATGTGGGCCGGTAGCTCCCGAGATCCTCTCCTGTAGTTCAGGCGTCTTTGGTACGAGGGAGTCCTTCAGGCGCAAGAATCGCTCTTCGAAATACTTCCGCGAGAGGTAGGCGACAGCAATCGCGGCGCCACCGCCCAAGGCGAACCGCAGCAACACCAGCTCGAAATGGCCACTCGAGGGAACAAGTTGCGGGAAGTGCCGTCGGCAAGTCCAGTCGTAGATGCGAAATGCAAGGAAGTGATTGAGATAAAGGCCGTAGCTGATGTAACCGAGAAAGCGAAGCACGGAGACGTTCACGTAGCGTCTCGCGGCACTGGTGCCGGCCAGCAGAAAGAGCAGCAAAATGCCCGCGCAAAATGCATTAATCGTCGTGTACTGCAGTCCCGCTCCCAGCAGGCGGTTCCGCGTGCCAATGCCGAAGGGCCACCCCACTAGACCCAGCGCAGCTGACGAGGCCAGGAGAATCCAGCACAATCTCCACACCTGTTTCCTGGCGATGGCAGTCCGAAGGACGACGGCAAGCAAGCTTCCTGCCGCCAAGCCATCGGCGACAAACCACGTGTACCAGTCGAGCCCGACTTTGTGACCAAGAGCGAAAGATACGGCCCGCATCAGAGGGACGACCACGACAATCGACGCTGAAACCAGGGCAATCTGGCGCATCGTAACTTTCCGCACCACTGCCGGCCACAGAATGTAGAAATGCTCCTCCACCGCCAGCGACCACAACGGCCCGTAATCGCAGCTGATGCCAAAGAAATCTGTCATGTTCGCCAAGTAGACGAAGCTCAGACCCACAAACGCCGCCGAGGACGTTCGCAGCAACAGCAATAGAATCAGCAGCAAGTAGTAAGCGGGCAGAATGCGCAAGGCCCGGCGCGTATAGAAGCGCCGGTAGAAGTGCGGCTTGTCCTTGGAGTCCAAAAGAATGCCGGTAATCAAGAAACCCGAAAGCACGAAGAAAAGATTTACTCCGGTCCAACCGGGTTGAGTGGCATGCAGCCATCCGCGGGCCCACGGTCCAAACGACAAGCCTCCGTACTGCCAACTGAAGGCGTGCAGCAGCAGCACTCCGAGGACCGCGATGCCTCGCAACATGTCAAGTTCCGGCATAAATGGACGGACCAGCTTCTCTTCTGGCGCGGCGGAGTTTTGCGCGTTTTCGGGGTCCGAGGACACGAGGTAGGCCCCCATTGGAAATCAACCGAGGATGCTCCGTCAAATACTCCACGGCGCCGCTAGCGGTGATTGTCCGCGTCCGGCGACAGGCACTGGGCGCGCCGCCCTAGATGGACGCGCCGCCAGACCCTAGTTATCATCCTTGCAGAGCCTGACCGGGCAGGTTCTGCTTGGAAACGCCCGTCGAATGCTTAAGAAGCTTGCAAATCGGACTGCCCGCTTTTATGAGGGTGGTTCGTGATCACAGAGCGTGCGGGTAGAGCACGATCAATCAACGACGATGAGCACAGACCCTCAGATGATCCAGCCGCACTCCGATACGCCAGCCATGCTCGCGGGCCTCTCCGTGGTGGTGCCCGTCTATCGCAGCGAGGCCATCTTGCCGGAACTTGTTCGCCGTCTAGAGGGCACTCTGCCGGCGATTGCTTCGAGCTACGAACTGGTGCTGGTAAACGACAGCAGCCCTGACGGTAGCTGGAACGTGATCTGCCAACTTGCGCAGCACTACCGGTGGATTCATGCCATCAACCTGATGCGCAATTACGGCCAGCACAATGCTCTGCTGTGCGGAATTCGCGCGGCCCAGTACGGCATCATCGTCACAATCGACGACGATCTGCAGCATCCTCCAGAAGAAATCCCGAAGCTGCTACAGATTCTCGAGCAGGGGTTTGACGTCGTTTACGGCAGGCCGGCTCAGGAGCAGCACGGGTTGCTGCGCGACCTGGCTTCCCTGACAACCAAGCTGGCGTTGCAGAATATGATGGGTGCCGAGATCGCCCGGCAGGTGAGCGCATTTCGGGTTTTTCGCGCCGAAGTTGCGAATGCATTCCGTCATTACGATGGGTCGTTTGTGTCGATCGACGTGCTGTTAACTTGGGGCACAAACCGCTTCGCCGCTTCCCCGGTTCGGCACGAACCGCGAGCCAAAGGCGCTTCCGGCTATACGTTCCGCAAACTGTTGATCCACGCGATGAATATGGTGACTGGCTTCAGCACCATGCCACTGCAGATCGCAAGTCTGGTGGGCTTTGCCTTTACGTTATTCGGTTTTGCCGTCCTCTGTTATGTCCTCATTCGCTATTTCTTGCAGGGTACTCCGGTCCCGGGCTTTCCCTTCCTGGCATCGATTATTGCTCTGTTCTCCGGAGCGCAGCTGTTTGCTCTCGGAATTATGGGAGAATACCTGGCTCGCATGCACTTTCGCAGCATGCAGAAGCCGCCTTGCGTGGTGCGTGCAACTGTCCCCACGAACGGACCGGGGGGATTTGAACGAGGAGCAGTTCGGTAATGACCAAATTAACGCAAGAAGAAGTCTACGAATTCTGGACAAAGCAAGCCCGGGAATATGAGCTTTCGCCCTCGGCATCTTGGTCTGACCATCCCGTGATCGCAATGGAGATTCGAGAGATTGCCAGTCGATTGCAGGATGGCGACCGCGTTCTCGACGCCGGCTGTGCCAACGGCTACTCCTCTGCTCAGCTGGCAACTGCCCGCCGCGTCGAGTTGAAGGGCATCGACTACATACCGGAAATGATCGAGCACGCGCAGCTTCGGCTGGAAAGATTGTCGAAAAAACTAGCGGGTTCAGTCTGCTTTGAAGTCGGAGACATCACGCAGTTGAAGGAGCCCTCCAACGCTTACGATAAAGTGGTCGTGATTCGTGTCTTGATCAATCTTGGGACATGGGAGCGCCAGCTCAAAGCGCTCGAGGAATGCTCCCGGGTTTTGCGGCCGGGCGGACTCCTCTTGTTGTCGGAAGCAACATTGCAAGGCTGGCAGCGACTGGTGCCACAGCGATAAATGTTGAAATCGCCCGAATCTCCGGCGAAAGACGCGGTCGCCTACCACCGCGAGCTGGCCAAAGACTGGGACCAGCGCTACAAAAAGCCAGCTTTCAAGGCTCGGATACGCGCTCTTGAGGAGTGCCTGCTGGGCCACGACTTGCGTGGGCAAGAGTGGCTCGATGCGGGTTGCGGATCAGGGACTCTGGCTCGCCGCCTGTTCGAAGTCGGTGCCAACGTGTTGGGAGTCGATGCAGCTGAGGAAATGATCGCCTCAGCCCGCGAGCTTACGAGCCACCATATCGTGAGGCCAAATGTCGCGAGACCGGATGTTGCGATGGTAGGTGTTTCGAGCGACGACGCGGGCGGCCACCAGTTGCGCTTCGAGCACATTGCGACGATCGCCCAGCTCCCGCTAGCCCAGCAATCGCTGGACGGAATTCTTTGCTCCAGCGTCCTGGAGTACGTTCCCGACCCAGAGGCGTGTCTCACGGAGTTTGCGCGCGTGTTGCGACCCGGCGGCCTGCTGGTTGCCTCCGTGGCGAACCGCAATTCACTGGTGCGGAGGGCCCAGGTTGCGACCCATCGATTGGGGCGCCTTCTCCGGCAAAGGTGGTGTCCCTTTCTTGATTACTCGCACAATGAGTATGCAGCGGCCGGCTTTCGCAGATTGTTGAAGCAGCATGGCTTCTCCACAGACAACGTCATTCCTTTTGGCAGCCCCATTCCTCACTGGCTGCAGCGCCGGGAATTCGGCGGGTCGTTGTTGGCCTTCCGCGCTATCCGCGAGTAAAGCGGCGGCACTATTGAAGCTGAATCTCCTCAAGGCCACATTCGCCGACAGCGGTTTTCCTCAAAACAACCAGCTTGCGGAAGCCGTCCTTTCATGCCTTGTCGGTTGCGCGGTCCAGGTTCTCCTTCGGATCTTCGTGCCCGCTAGGCAGCTCATATTGCGGATAACCCCAGCCCACTCGAGCCCATCCAATGTCCTCGTACTCAGGCAGGCCATCAACCATGGGCAGGCCAGCTAGCGCCGGAGCGATGAAAGGGGTGGCCCCATCGCCTAGTTGGCGCATGTCCCAATACGTGCGGTCAGTCTTAGGAATGTACAAGACTGTACCTCGACGCTGCTGTGTCGGCTGGTCTCCAAGGCGATCCAGGCACTGGATTAGTTGGACACGATCGGCAAGTGCCGCCGCCACGACCGAACGGCGCGGCCTGATCTGTCCTAATTCCTGACGCCACGCTGTGGCCGGCAGTCCCGCAAGCACGGCGCGAGTCTCGCAGCCCCGTTTCAGCATGCGATACGTCGCAGCCACTGTTGTGATAAATAAATGTCCGCCTATTGCAACTGTGACCCCCAACAAAAGTGCGGTCGTCACACGAAGGCTGCCATCCCGCATGCCTTGCAGCATGTCGGCCGATCTGAATTGAGGCAGCAAGGCGACTACGAACACTCCCGCGATCACACCCTGGAAATCCGTGAAGTACTTCCAGTCAGGTGAGTTGAAGTTGATCAGCAAATAGGGGATGAGACCGGTCACGACCGTTACAAACGCCAATTCGACCAGGAGTGTTTCGCCAGCCTTTGCCGCTCGTATCAACTCCCCCAAGCTCCGAGTCCCATGAATGCGCGCCCAGACCAGCAGAAGTAGCCATGCCCAGGCAAAATACACAACGAAGAAATACGGGACCCATTCGGGGGAAATTCTGTCGAAATTCAGAGGAGCAAAACTGGACTGAAGCGCGCCCCTGTCCAGGTAAACCATTGCGGCCAAAGTCAAAGCTGAAACTGCGGTGCCCAGCACGAAGGGCCAGATTCGCAGCCATTTCACACGCCAACAAAGGTATGCGGCCAAACCCAGGAGCAGATAGATCTGTGAGATTTTCACCCACCCGATCAAACCCAGGACCGCGGGCAGAAGCACTGCCACGGCGATCTTTTCGTGCAGGGTCCACACGTAACCGCGGGCGCTGAGCGATCCATGGAACCAAACTGCGGCTGCAATAAGCAGCAGAGAAAACGAGATGGCAAGGAGAAAAGAATCGCTGTTGATAATTATTTCGTTGAAATTCAGTTGCATGGGGTCACCAGTAAATGGGAAGATCCCCACGAATGCAACCACACCCGCCGCCCAGAAAGTGAATGGCGGCACGTCAGACTCCTGCCTTACCGCACCCCGCAACAACTCGGCACAACCGAAGAATGCAACGACATAGAGCGGTATCAACAGAATTCCATAACCGAATGCCAGAAAATCGATGGCGCGAAAACCGCACAGCCGGCGGAGGCCTTCCGCCATCCACAAAGACCCATTGTGATATCTCAGCGGAGGAAGGCCATCCAGACCGGTGGAGGCCACTTTGTAAGTGGCAATCATATTTATAACGTCTGCTTCGAACGCAATGTCCTTCTCGACCCGGCCGGCAACGATCGACTCGGGATAAACAACGTCGTGAACCGAATCGACGCGCCAGTACATGCTTTCCGCATAGAGCCCAAGGAAGAGGCCCAAGCTCAGGAGAGCGACGGTACGGAGCAGACCTATCCGCACAACTACCGCGACCATGTTCCATGCACATGCCACGACGCCGACGCCGGCGATAACGGCCGCGATCGCAGCGCTGCCGCCCACCGGGGACAAACCTATAGCCGTAACCGTCAGCACTGTCAAAAGCGAAACCATCGGTCCGCACAGCAACCAGTGTTTTCTGGAGCCGCACGCACCGGCGTTCACCACGAGAAGAGAGATCCCCGTCATCTTCAACAGAGCATCGACGGGAATGCGAAAGCCACCGCGCAAGAAGACGACGGTCGCGAACATCAAGAGAGGGACTGCTGAGGCAACCGCACAAACAAGTCGCGCGCGAGGTTCTCTTGATTGCAGTGCGGACCAACTGGATTCGGACGTAACCACGTCGACTCGCGCCTCAACGGTCATAAAGCCCAACGGTCATGAAGCCAATGCTCATCAAGCCCGCTTCGTACTTGGGCTGAAATCGAAACTATACACAATCGGCAACTGCAACGGGCATGCTCTTGCTCTGGCAGCAATTCTTGAAGAGCCGCAAGCCTGCATGCCCAGGAGGCGCCACTCAGGTAATATGTTGTGAGTCTTTCCGTGCCGATGCAGAAGCTGGAAGAGTCAAAACACGTGCGGCCCGGGCGTTCCTCGCCGCTCCTGCCGGTGACCGCAATTGTTGCCGCCCGCAATGAAGCCCGGAACTTACCGCCTTGCCTGGAATCGCTCCGCGACGTGGGTGAAGTGTATGTCATCGACTCGCAAAGCACCGACGCGACCGCTCAGATCGCGGAGTCGTATGGCGCACACGTAGTGCAGTTCCATTACCAGGGTGGATGGCCCAAGAAACGCCAGTGGGCAATGGAATCGCTGCCTCTGGCGCACGATTGGATCTTCCTGGTCGATGCCGACGAAGCATTAACTCCGGAATTGGCGCGCGAAATCCTGGCCGCAGTGCAGAATCCCAACTGCGACGGCTACTACATCGCCCTGCGCATGCACTTTCTGGGTCGCGAACTCCGCCACAGTGGTGCCAGTTTCGAGAAGCTTTCATTGTTTCGCCGCGGCAAAGGCCGTTACGAGTGCCGCCTGCGAGACCAGGACGCCTCCATGGCCGATATGGAAGTCCACGAACACGTTGTTGTAGAGGGCAAGACGGCAAGACTGCGACATCCCTTGCTCCACGACAACATCGAGTCTCTTTCCCACTACATCCGCAAGCACAATGAGTATTCCAACTGGGACGCCCGAGTCTGGCTCGAGGGCGAAGCCGGCTCAAGGGAACTGCCCCCCTCGCTTTTCGGGTCGCAGGCTCAACGCCACCGGTGGCTGCGCAGGAAGTTCTTCGCAGTTCCGGGCTCACCGCTCCTGTTCTTTTTCTACAAGTACATTTTTAGTCTGGGATTTCTCGACGGCGTTCCCGGACTCATCTATTGCGGTATGCAAGGCATCCAGTTTTTCCACATCAAGGCCAAAATCTACGAGTTCAAGGTCAACGATTCGAAGGTCAACGAATTGAAGATCAACGAATCGAAGATCAACGAATCGAACACTCAAGCAGCGCATCGCGACCAGCACGAAGCCCGGGGGAAGCAACCCTAGTTCATGCTTATCCTGGGCCTAAACATGTTTCATGCCGATGCCTCGGCGGCGATCGTGCATGACGGTGAAGTGGTCTTCGCCATTGCCGAAGAGCGTCTCAATCGCCATAAACACTTCGGCGGGTTTCCGGCGCTCGCGGTCAAAGCATGTCTGGGGGCAGTGAATGCAAAGATTTCTGACGTCGACTACGTCGCGGTCGGCCAGGATAGCGACGCCAATCTGGCGAAGAAAGTCCAATATGCTCTCGCCAATCCAACTAAGATTCTGAACTTCATCCGTCTCCGCCAACGTAAGGAATCGATGCGCGACCTGCGCTCCCTGCTGGCCCATGCGCTCGAAGTCAACTCAGCGCAGCTTCGCTTTCAAGAGCACCACATCGAGCACCATATCGCGCACATCGCCAGCGCTTATTACTGTTCGCCGTGGGAGAAAGCCGCTGGATTCAGCTACGACGGTTCCGGGGACTTCGTTTCCACCATGATGGCGCGCTGCGAAGGCGACAACATCGAAGTGCTGGAGCGCGTATTCTTGCCTCACTCGCTGGGCAGCGTCTACACCATGATTTGCGAGTTCATCGGCTACAGCAAATACGGCGACGAAGGCAAAGTCATGGGCCTCGCTCCTTACGGCACGAACGAAGACGCTTGTCGTAATCTGCTCAGCAAGGTCGTGGCTCCCACGAACTCAAGTTTTCAGTTAGACCTCAGCTACTTCAAGCCGCTGGGCAGCAATTCCGGCATGCAGGTTCTCCCAGACGGCACTGTCCGCCTCGCCCGCCACTTCTCCGACCGCATGGAAGAGTTGTTCGGGGAGCCTCGCGGTCCGCACGCCGAAATCACTCAGCGCGATATGGATCTGGCGTTCGCACTACAGCATCGTTTTGAAGAAATCTTTTTTCATCTCCTGAACCACTTGCACCAGCGCCTTAGTCATAAGCACGTTCCGTGCGACGATCTTGCCATGGCCGGAGGTTGCGCTCTCAACAGCGTCGCCAACGGCCAGCTGTTCGAGCGCACGCCTTTCCGCCGCACCTATATCCAGCCAGCTGCAGGCGACGAAGGCCTAGCCATCGGCGCTGCTCTGCACACCTATCATTCCGTTCTTCAGCAACCCCGCCGTCACCAGCTGAAAAACTCCTACCTCGGCCCGGAGTTCTCCGACTCGCGCATCGAATCGTCACTAAGAAAAGCTGGTCTGGATTATCGCAAACTCGGCCGTGCTCCCTTGTTGGAGGCCGTCGCCGAGCAAATCGCCGGCGGCAACGTAATCGGCTGGTTTCAAGGACGCATGGAGTGGGGGCCGCGCGCTCTCGGCAACCGCTCCATCCTCGCCCACCCTGGCTTGCCGAACATGAAGGACATTCTCAACGCGCGCATCAAGCACCGCGAATGGTTCCGTCCCTTTGCGCCCTCCATCCTCGCCGAGTACCAGCACGAATACTTCGAGCACGATCATCCTTCCCCTTTCATGCTGCACGTCTACAAAATCCGTCCGGAAAAACGTAAACTTCTGTGCGCCGTCAACCACGTAGACGATACCGGACGCCTGCAGACTGTGGCTCGTGAAGAGAATCCGATGTACTACGACCTGATCTCGGCTTTCTATCGCAAGACGGGCATTCCCGTGGTCCTGAACACCAGCTTCAACGAAAATGAACCGATCGTCTGCACGCCAGAAGAAGCCATCGACTGCTTCCAGCGCACCCGCATGGACGTTCTGGCGATCGGCCCGTTTCTTGTGATGAAGTCAAAGGCCGATAATTCGGTCCCGTCATGAATGCTCTCCCGGCCAATCCCCCCCATGCAGCGGAGAAACTCCG
>Ga0210396_10002282_pt1 | contig 19727 bp, 17 predicted proteins | sample IncBWH17OmetaG_FD_155466 | JGI IMG/M metagenome (GOLD analysis project Ga0210396, IMG submission 155466) | Forest soil microbial communities from Barre Woods Harvard Forest LTER site, Petersham, Massachusetts, United States - Inc-BW-H-17-O ... | reverse complement strand
GCCTTGTCCGCGCCGTCGCAGTCCACCGCGCCTCCGAGGTGCTTGGGGTCGTTGGCGATCAGCACCATCGGCCGGCCTTCGATGCGGATGAAGCCGCAGATCAGGCCGGGCGCAAAGTCGCGGCGAAGCTCGAGGAACGAGCCTTCGTCGACCAGGGTCTCGATGACTGGGCGGATATCGTAGACGCGAAGGCGGTTCTCCGGGATCGCAGCGCGCAGGCGCCGCTGGTCGGCGCTGGCGCCAGGCGCCGTGCGACCCTGGAAGTAGGCGAGCGTCTGCTTGGCGATCCGCGTCGCATCGGCCTCGTCCCTGGCGAGGACATCCACCACGCCGTTGGCCGTCTGCACGTCCATCGGGCCGATCTGTTCGGGGGTGAAGACGCCAAGCCCGCCGCCCTCGATCATCGCTGGGCCGCCCATGCCGATATTGGAGCCCTTGGTGCAGATCAGGATCTCGCTCATGCCGGCGAAGGAGGCGTTGCCGGCGAAGCAGCGGCCCGAGACGATGGCGATCTTGGGGACCTTGCCGGCGAGGCGGGCGAAGGCCTTGAAGCTCGGCGTGGCGAGGCCCGAGGCGCCGACCCCGTCGGTGTCGCCCGGGCGCCCGCCGCCGCCCTCAGCGAACCAGACCACCGGCAAACCCTGCGTTTCCACCACTTCGAGCAGGCGGTCGGTCTTGCGGTGGTTCATGCCGCCCTGGGTGCCGGCGAGCACGGTGAAGTCGTAGGCGAGGGCCGCGCAGCGCGCCTGCTCGGGCGGGAAGAGGGCGCCGTTCACCTGGCCCACGCCGCAGACGAGGCCGTCGGCGGGGCTCATCTTCTTGAGCTCCTCTTCGCTGCGCCGGCGGCGCTGGGCGGCCAGGGCGAAGGCGCCGTATTCGAGGAAGGTCCCCGGGTCGACGAGATCGTCGATGTTCTCGCGCACGGTGCGCTGGCTGCGCTCGCGCCGGCGGGCGACGGCCTCGGGCCGCGCAGCGTCCAGGGTGATGCTCCAGCGCTCATTGACCTCGGCGAGGTCGGGCCGGATGTGGTCGAGGTCGATGGCGGCCTGCGCCTCTTCCGCCTCGCCTTCGACCGCCTCGGGCATGAGGAAGAGCACGGGCTCGCCCTTGCCGACCACCTCGCCACGCTCGACCGCGAACTCGGCGACGCGGCCGCCGCACGGGGCGACGACGACGTGCTCCATCTTCATCGCCTCGAGGATGGCCAGGATCTGCCCGGGTCGGACGACGTCGCCAGGGGCGACTTCGAAGAGGCCGACCGTGGCCTGCAGGGGCGCCTCGACGGCCGTCGCGCCCTCGGGCGCGGCGTGGACGGCGTGGGCCGGCGCGATGAAAGCGCCCGGCGCAGAGATGAGGGGATATGTGCGGCTCGGCAGCTCCGCGGCGGCGGCGATCAGCTCCGGAGCGCGGGACTCGAGGAAGCGCGTGTCCGTCTCTCCAGCGACAACCTCCGGGGACTTGAGGATGGCGCGAAGGACGCCGAGGTTCGACTCGACCCCTTCGATGCGGAACTCGGCGAGGGCGCGCTCACAACGGGCCGCGGCGTGCTCGAGGGTGGGCGCGTCCGCGATCACCTTGGCGATCATGGAGTCGAAGGCGAGGCTGGCGGAGTAGCCGGCGTAACCGGCGCCGTCGACCCGTACGCCCGGACCCGAGGGCGCTTCATAGGCGGTGATCACCCCGGCGCTCGGCTGCGCCTCGGCGTCCGGCTGAAGGGTCTCGAGACACACCCGCGCCTGCACCGCAAAGCCGCTCGAGCGCGGGGTGTCCGACAGGCTCAACGCCGCCAGGGCCTCCCCCGCCGCGAGGCGGAGCTGGGTCTGCACGAGGTCGATGCCGGTCACCGCTTCGGTCACCGTGTGCTCGACCTGCAGGCGGGCGTTGGCCTCGATGAAGACGAAGGCGCCGGTCTCGGCGTCGAGCAGGAACTCGATCGTGCCGAGATTGCGGTATCGCGCCGCGGCGGCGAGGGTGGCCGCCGCCTCCCACAGGCGCGCGCGCACCGTGTCGGGCAGGTGCGGCGCGGGGGCGATCTCTACCAGCTTCTGGCGCCGACGCTGGATCGAGCAGTCGCGCTCGCCGATCGCAAGCACGCCCGTGCGGTCGCCCGCCACTTGCACCTCGATGTGGCGCGCCTTTTCGATCAGGCGCTCGGCATAGACCTCGCCAGAACCGAAGGCGAGCTCCGCCTCGCGGCTCGCCGAGGCGAAGGCGTGGGCGACCTGGGAGGCCTCGCGCACCACCCGCATGCCCCGGCCCCCGCCGCCGGCGACGGCCTTGATCATCATCGCCGAGCCCTCGGGCAAGGACTCGAAGAAGGCGGCGATTTCCTCCAGGCCGGCCGCGCCATTGGTCCCGGGCGCCACGGGCACGCCGTTGCGCTGGGCTAGGGCGCGCGCCTTGGCCTTGTCGCCGAACAGGTCGAGCGCTTCGGGCGATGGGCCGACGAAGGTGAGGCCGGCGGCGACGCAGGCTCGGGCGAAGGCGCCGCTCTCCGACAGGAAGCCATAGCCGGGGTGCACCGCGTCGCAACCCGCCTCGCGCGCAGCGGCGATCAGGCCGGCGATGTCGAGGTAGGCGCGGGGGCCGACACCGTCGAGCGCGACGGCCCGGTCGGCGGCCTTGATATGCAGTGCCGCGGCGTCGTCGCGGGAATAGACGGCAGTGGTCGACAGCCCCAGTTCGCCGGCCGCACGGGCGATGCGGATGGCGATCTCGCCGCGATTGGCGATCAGCAGGCTGGAAAAGGGCATGCAGGCTCCCCCACTCGTCGGCATTCGGCGCTTTCCGCCGCACCATAGGGTGCGTCACGCGGTTGCGGAGCCCCAGATTCGCGTCCGGCGCCGTTTTGGATCGCTCAGCAAACGGAGCAATGGCGGGCCGCGGCTTGCCGCGAGGTTGATCGGACGCGCCCCGGGGCGCAGTCTGGACGAAATAAAATAGGGGCGGGAAGGTGACGCTATCAGTGATCGGCGCCGGCTATGGCCGGACGGGGACGATGTCGCTCAAGCTGGCGCTAGAACAGCTCGGGCTCGGCCCCTGCTACCACATGGTCGAGGTCTTCAAGGGCGGCCCGGACGCTTTCGGTTGGTGGGAGGACGCCGCCGACGGACGGCCCGACTGGCCCCGCATCTTCGCCGGTTACCACTCCACCGTCGACTGGCCGAGCGCCACTTATTACGCCGAGCTCGCTGAGGCCTATCCGAAGGCCAAGGTGATCCTGACGCGACGTGACCCCGAGGCCTGGTTCAAGTCCACGCAGGCGACGATCTTCGCGCAGGACTTCCCTGATCCGACCGGCCCATTCGAGCGCATGGTCGCCAAGACCGTCGCTCGGCTCTTCGACATGCGGATGCACGACAAGGCACGCCTGATCGAAGTCTTCGAGCGGCACAACGCGCAGGTCCAGGCGCGCATCGCGCCCGAGCGCCTGCTTGTCTATGAACTCTCGGAGGGCTGGGCGCCGCTCTGCCGATTCCTCGGCGTCCCCGAACCGGCCGGCCCTATTCCGAAGGTCAACACGACCGAGGAGTTCTGGACCTCCCGCGGCCTTCCCGTGCCGGAGCCGGCGACACCGTCCTAGGGCGTTCAGCCCTCACCTCGCCGTCTGTTCAGGCGCATGACGATCGGCTCGGAGGCGAAGACGGCGGCCAGGGCGATGATCGCGGCTACGACGCAGAGCAGGATGGCGTGGCCCTCGTCGCCGGGAGTCTGGGTCGCCTGGTAGATGTCGGTGGGGAGGGTGAGGGTCTCGCCGGGGATGGCCGCGGCGAAGGTGACGGTGGCGCCGAACTCGCCCAGCGCGCGCGCGAATCCGAGAATGGCGGCGGCGACGAAGCCCGGCGCGGCCAGGGGCGCGGTGATGCGCGCGAAGCAGGCGAGAGGCCCGGCGCCCAGGCTGCGCGCCGCCTCTTCGAGCTGGGGATCGATGGCCTCGATCGCCTGGCGGATGGGCCGGATCATCAGGGGCAGGGCCATCACCCCGGCGGCCAGGGCCGCGCCGGTCCAGTGGAAGGCGAGCACGATCCCCAGTCGCGAGAGCGGGCGGCCGATCGGGCCCTCGCGACCCAACAGCAGGAGGAGGGCGAAGCCGGTCGCCACGGGCGGCAGGACCAGGGGCAGCTGAGTGAGCGCGTCGAGCACGGGCCGGCCGAAGAAACGTCCGCGCGCCAGCAGCAGGGCTATGCCGAGGGCGACGGGCATTCCGAGGGCCGCCGCCACGGCGGACACCCGCAGCGAAAGCAGGATCGCGTTGATGTCGTCCGGGCTGAGCAGGCTCACGGGGCTGGCGCCAGGAGATCGACCTCCACCCCCTTAGCGGTGAGTTCGCCGAGGAGCGCCTCGTCAGCCGTTACCGTGACGATGACGGTGGAAAGGCCCGCCGCCGCGCGGCGAGCCAGCTCCTCCGCCGCCGCCTGATCGAGCCTCTCGGCGTCGCGCCGGGCGTGCGCCTCGACAAGGTCCTTCGATTCCGGCCCGGCGACGATGGCGTCGGCGACGTTCAACGCGCGCACGGCCCGCAGGGAAAGCCGGTCGGGCTCCGAGGGCGCAAGTACGAATGTAACGCGCCCCGGGGCGGCGCCTGCGTCCGCCAGCGCCGCTTCGATCGCCCGTATCGCCCCCGCCGTATCCCTGGCCTCGGCCGCCCGCGCGGCGGGTCCGGCGAGGATGCGCCGGAACAGGGCGCGGCGGGCGGCGAGGTCCGGAAAGGCGGCCCGGATCGCATCGCGCCGATCGGCGAGGAGGCGCGCCAACTCCCCGGCGGCAGGACTGATCCTGGCCTCCAACTCGGCGCGCAGGAGGGTGGCCATCACCGGGGCCGCACCGGCCGTTCCGACCGCGGCGACGACCTGTCCGCGGTCGACGATCGCCGGCGTCTGGAAATCGCAGAGAGAGGGATGGTCGACGACGTTGAGGGGCGTATGAGCGCCGCGGGCGGCGGCGGCGGCCTCCTGGACGAAAACCTCGTCGGGGGAGGCGACGAAAGCGAGGGCCGCGCCCGCATAGGCGGAAGGCTCGAAAGCCGCTTCGCCGCGCAGACGGACAACCTCGGCGGGCGAGCCGTCGAACAACCGCGCCTTGGCCTCGGCCGCCTCGCCCTCTCCGGCGATGACGACCCGGCGGCCCGCGAGCGGAAAGAAGGCGGGAAAGGTCTGCATTTCGGGCTTCACCCTATCACCGACGGCGAAGCCTCGCCCTAGGCGCTTCGCGCCGCGCGCAACGCGCAGTATCCTGCCGGGGAACCAGAGAGGACGGGAAATGTCCACGACGCTGCAGATCAATGGCAAGGCCGTGCAAGTGACCGCCTCGCCCGACACCCCGCTGCTTTGGGTGTTGCGCGACGAGCTCCAGATGACCGGCACGAAGTTCGGCTGCGGCATTGCCCAGTGCGGCGCCTGCACCGTCCATCTCGACGGCAAGGCCCAGCGTTCCTGCATCACCCCCATTGGCATCCTCGACGGGGTCAAGATCACCACGATCGAGGGGCTGGAGGGAAAGCACGCGATCCAGGCGGCCTGGGTCCGCCACGACGTGCCGCAGTGCGGCTACTGCCAGTCGGGCCAGATCATGTCGGCGACGGCCCTGCTGGGGGACAAGCCCAATCCCACGGACGAGGACATCGACGCCGCGATGAGCGGCAATATCTGCCGGTGCGGCTGCTACCAGCGCATCCGCTCGGCGATCAAGGACGCGGCCGCGCACGGCGCGGCCGCCCCCGTGGAGGCCTGAACATGAACGCGCCCACCCGGGACCTCCCCCGCGCCGGCCTCTCGCGCCGCAAGTTCATCACCACCGCGTCCCTGACCGCCGGCGGCGCCCTGGTCGTGGGCTGCTCGCCCGCCCAGGTGATGTCGATTGGCGCCGCGCAGACGGACTTCGGCCCGTTCGGCCCGTTCATCCGCATCGATCCCGACAGCACGGTGACGGTGGTCTCCAAGCACATCGAATTCGGCCAGGGCTCCCATACGGGCCTGGCGGCGATGGTCGCCGAGGAACTCGACGCCGACTGGTCGTGCGTGCGTGTGGAGCAGGCGCCGGCCAACGCGAAGGTCTACGGTAACCTCGGCATGGGCGTGCAGGGCACCGGCGGCTCCTCCGCCATCGCCAATTCCTGGATGCAGCTGCGCACCGCCGGCGCGGCGGCGAGGGCGATGTTCGTCGAGGCCGCGGCGCGGCGCTGGAACGTGCCGGCCTCGCAGATCACGGTAGCTAACTGCGTCGTTTCCCATCCCTCGGGAAAGCAGGCGCGGTTCGGCGAGCTCGCGGCGGACGCGGCCAAGGTAGCCCCGCCCGCCAATCCGACGCTGAAGTCCGCGAAAGACTTCACCCTGATCGGCACCGAACGCGTCCGCCGCAAGGACGCGGGTCTGAAGGCGACGGGCAAGGCGCGTTTCACCCAGGACGTCCACCTTCCTGACCAGCTCACGGCGATGGTCGCGCACGCCCCGCAGTTCGGGGCGAAGGTGAAGAGCTTCGACGCCTCCGCGGCCAAGGCCACGCCAGGCGTGGTCGACGTCTTCGAGGTCCCCAGCGGCGTGGCCGTGGTGGCGACCAGCACCTGGGCGGCGAAAAAGGGCCGCGAGGCGCTCAAGGTCGACTGGGACAACTCCAAGGCCGAGACGCGCAGCTCCGTGGCGATCCTGGCGGCCTATCACGACCTCGCCGCCGGCCGGGCGCAGCCGGCCAACGGCTTCAAGTGGACGGCGTTCGAGTCAAAGGGCCAGGCGGCGCCGGCCGGAGGGAAGGTGGTCGAGGCCGCCTTCGACTTCCCCTTCCTGGCGCACGCGCCGATGGAGCCGATGAACTGTGTGGCGCAGGTGGGAAAAGGACCGCCCAAGCTCACCTTCGGCTCGCAGATCCCGACGGTGGATCAGTTGAACACGGCCATGATCGTCGGGACCTTGCCGGGATCGGTGCAGATCGAGACCCTCTATGCCGGCGGCTCGTTCGGGAGGCGGGCGAACTTCAAGTCCGACTACGTCTCAGAGTGCGTGCACATCGCCAAGCACGTCGGCGGCGGCCGGCCGGTGAAGCTGGTGTGGACACGCGAAGACGACATGACCGGCGGCTACTACCGGCCGATGGCCCACCACACCGTGCGGGTGGAGCTAGGGCCGGACGGCATGCCGCGCACCTGGCGCCATCGGATCGTCACCCAGTCCCTAATGAAGGGATCGCCCATGGGCGGCAGCGCCAGCGCCGACCCGAGCGCGACAGAAGGCGTGAAGGGATCGCCCTATCTGGACGCGACGCCAAACGTCGATGGCCAGGTAGTCCTCTACGACACCGCCGTTCCGGTGCTGTGGTGGCGCTCGGTGGGCGCGACCCACACCGCCTTCGTCATGGAACACACGGTGGACCAGCTCGCCCGGGCGGCGGGACAGGACCCGATCGCCTACCGGCGCGCCCTCTACAAGAAGGCCGACGCTGACGATCACCTGGCGGCGCTCGAGCTGGCAGTGGAGAAGGCTGGCCCAACGCCGACGCCTGGCTGGACGCGAGGCGTCGCGGTGCATGAGAGCTTCGGCACGGTGGTGGCCCAGATCGCCGAGGTGAAGCTGGAGAACGGAGTTCCCCGTGTGGGGCGCGTGGTCACCGGAATCCACTGCGGCACGGCCGTCTCCCCGGACCAGATCGCCGCCCAGATGGAGGGCGGGACCTGCTTTGGCCTGTCCGCCGCGCTCTACGGCCTGATCACCATGACCAACGGGGTCGTCGACCAGAAGAACTTCGACACCTACCGCGTGCTGCGGATGAACGAGGCGCCGACGGTCGAGACCTACATCGTGCCGTCGACCGAAAAGCCCACGGGTGTCGGGGAGCCCGGCACCCCGGTCATCGGCCCGGCGGTGGCCAACGCCCTTTTGGCCATCACCGGCAAACCCACGTCCAAGCTGCCGTTCGTGCAGCCGACCTGAACTCTGGTGCGCTGGCGTCTCGCCGGCTTGGACCGCCGGCATCCTGCCGGCTCTTTCTTCTTTGGCGAGCGCGGACGCCACTCATCTGAGGAAAAAGGAAGGGCCGGCAGGATGCCGGTGGTCCAGGAAGAGCCGGCGGGACGCCGGCGCACCGAAGAGTCCCGACCCTCACTCGAGATCCTGCGGGGTGTCGATGTCGGTGAGGACGCCGGGGGAGTCGGTTTCGATGAGGGCGAGGCGGTCGCCGAGGGACTGCAGCACGCGGCGGGCGCCCTCGTCGCCGGAGGCGCGGGCGAGGTCGGGGATGAGGACGGCTGAAAACAGGGCCGGGTGGCCGCGACGGCCACGGAAGGTCGGGGCGGCCGCCAGGGCGCCGTCGGCCAGCGCCAGTACGAGGCGTGGCCCGATGTCGTGCGGTATGGCGGGCATGTCGCCGAGGAAGACGAAGGCGCCGGCGCAGTGAAGGTCGAGTGCGGCGGCGCCGGTGCGCAGGCTCGCGCCCATTCCCTCGGCGTGACCGGGCGCGTGGACGACGGATAGGCGCGCCGATTGTCTGTTCCTTTCAGCACATTCGCGGGCGACCTCGCCGATTTTGAGCTCCGCGCCGGTGACCAGGACGACCCGCCTGACGGGCGCTGCAAGGGCCGCCACGAGGCTCGCCTCTATGAGCGGCCGGCCGCGCCAGGGCGCCAGGAGCTTGCCGCCGCCGAACCTTCGGCCGGACCCCGCGGCCAGCAGGATCGCCTCCAACTGCGATTCGCCGGGACCCTGATCCTCTGTCCCCACGCCTTAACGTCTCCTATGTTCACGCCGCGATGACGCCCTTCGACGCCGCCCCTGTAATGACGGCCCCCGCCGCCCTGGCCGACAGCCTAGGCCGCAGGGTGACCTATCTGCGCCTGTCGGTCACCGACCGGTGCGACCTGCGGTGTGTCTACTGCATGGCCGAGCGGATGGTCTTCCTGCCCAAGCGCGAGGTGCTGAGCCTCGAAGAGCTGGACCGCCTCACCTCGGCCTTCGTCGCTCTGGGCGTGCGCAAGCTGCGCCTGACGGGTGGCGAGCCCCTGGTGCGCAAGGGGATCATGGATCTGATCGGGGGCCTCTCACGGCACCTGCGATCGGGAGCCCTGGACGAAATCGCCCTCACCACCAACGGGACCCAGCTGGTCAACTTCGCCGAGGGCCTGGCTGCAGCAGGCGTGAGGCGGGTGAATGTCTCGATGGACAGTCTCGACCCGGCGACCTTCGCGCGCCTGACGCGCGGCGGGGACCTTGCCCAGGTGCAGGCCGGCATGGCGGCGGCAGTCGCGGCGGGCCTGAAGGTCAAGGTGAACGTGGTCGCCCTCGCCCATGACAACGCCGGCGAGATCCCGCAGATCATCCAGTGGGCGCACGAGCGCGGCTTCGACATCACCCTGATCGAGGCCATGCCCATGGGCGAGGTGGAGGCCGATCGGACCGACCAGTTCCTCTCCCTGGCCGCGGTGCGGCAGGAGTTGGCGAGCTACTGGACCCTCGAAGACCTCCCGATCAGCACCGGGGGCCCGGCTCGATATGTGCGCGTGGCCGAAACGGGCGGTCGGCTCGGCTTCATCACTCCTCTGACCCACAATTTCTGCGAGGGCTGCAATCGCGTGCGGGTGACCTGCACGGGCACTTTGCACACCTGCCTTGGCCAGAACGACTCAGCCGACCTTCGCGCCGTGCTCCGCTCGAGCGTGTCGGACGCGGAGCTCGTCTCGGCGATCCGCGACGCGGTGTGGGCCAAGCCCCACGGCCACGACTTCCGCATCGCCCGCGGCGCCGCCCCGGCGGTTGCGCGGCACATGTCGGTCACCGGCGGCTGAGCGCGATGGCGCGGGTGCTTCTCTTCGGCCGCCTGGCGGATGTCGCCGGATGGCGAGAGCGCGAGATCGATCCCCTGCCCGACAGCCTGTGCGGTCTTCGGGACCTGTTGGGGCGCGACGATCCCCTTCTGGCCGAGGCGCTGGCCGGCCGCGGCGTGCGCGCGGCGTTGGACAAGGCGCTGGCGGCCGGCGAAGCGTCCCTGACCGGCGTGCGCGAAGTGGCCTTCATGCCGCCGATGAGCGGGGGGTGAGGCGGCCGTGATCCGCCTCACCCGCGAGCCCTTCGATCCGGGCGAGGCCCTGAACGCCTTCTGCAGCCAGCGCGCCGCCACCGGCGCGGTGGCGAGCTTCGTCGGTTTGGCGCGCGGCACGGGCGCAAGCGGTCCGGCCCTGGAGCTCGAGGCCTATCCCGGCTTCACCGACCGCGAGATCGAACGATTCGTCGCAAAGGCCGTCGAGCGTTTCGACCTGCAGGACGCCGGGGTGGTGCACCGCATCGGCCCGATCGGCGCCGGCGAGGCGATCGTCCTCGTGATGACCGCCGCCCCTCACCGTCGCGCGGCCTTCGAGGCCTGCGACTACCTGATGGACTACCTCAAATCCCGCGCGCCCCTGTGGAAGCGGGAATTCGGGCCCGACGGCGGGCGCTGGGTCGAGCCCACCGAGGGCGATCTGGCGGACCTCGCGCGCTGGGCGTAGAGGCCGCGAAGCGAAAATACCTGCGGAGGCTTGGATGAACGCCCTCAACCCCGGAGGCCGCTATGACGAGGCCGCCGCCATCGCCCCGGTCCGCGTGGCGGTCCTGACCATCTCCGACACCCGCGACGAGGAGAGCGACACCTCCGGCCATCTGCTGGCCGAGCGTGTGGCCGGCGCCGGCCACGCCCTGGCCGACAAGGCGATCGTGCCTGACGACGTCGAGGCGATCCGCGCCCAGATCCGCGGCTGGACCAGGTCGGGAGAGGTGGACGCCATCGTCACCACCGGCGGCACGGGCCTGACGGGGCGCGACGTCACGCCCGAGGCGATCGAGCCGATGTTCGACAAGCGCATCGAGGGCTTCTCGGTGGTCTTCCACCTGGTGAGCTATCAGTCGATCGGGCTCTCGACCCTGCAGTCGCGGGCGTTGGCCGGGATCATCGACGGGGTGTTCGTCTTCTGCCTTCCCGGCTCGAACGGCGCGGTGCGCGACGGCTGGGACAAGGTGATCGCGCCCCAGCTCGACAGCCGCCATCGCCCCTGCAACCTGGTCGAGATCATGCCAAGGCTGGCGGAGCGGTGAGCGGCCTCACGCACCTCGACGCCGAAGGCCGGGCGCGCATGGTCGACGTCTCGGCCAAGCCGGCGACGGCGCGAGAGGCGACCGCCGAGGGCCTGGTGCGGATGTCCGTGGCGACCCGCGACCTGGCTCTCTCAGGCAGCGCAAAGAAGGGCGACGTGCGGGCGGTGGCGGAGATCGCTGGCGTGATGGCCGCCAAGCGGACCTCCGAGCTGATCCCCCTGTGCCATCCCCTGTCGCTGTCGCACTGCCAGGTGCGGATCGAGCCGGCGGAGGCGGGACTCAAGGTTACTGCCACGACCGCGACCACGGGGCCGACCGGCGTGGAGATGGAGGCGCTCACCGCGGTGAGCGTGGCGTGCCTGACGCTCTATGACATGCTCAAGGCGGTGGAGCGGGGCATGACAATCGAAGGCGTGCGCCTGACCCACAAGAGCGGCGGCGCCTCAGGGGACTACGTGGCGCCGTGAAGCTGCTCCCCGTCGAGGAAGCGCGCTCGCGCATGCTGGCGGCGGCGCGGCCGCTACCTGCCGAGGGGGTCCCCCTGGCCCAGGCCGTCGGTCGGGTCCTGGCCGCCGATGTCCGCGCCTCGCGCGACCAGCCCCCCTTCCCCGCCTCCGCCATGGACGGCTGGGCGATCCGATCCGCCGACGGCCCCGGTCCCCGCCGGATCGTCGGCGAGAGCGCGGCCGGGCACGGCTATGAGCGGCCGCTGGGCCCTGGCGAGGCGGTGAGGATCTTCACCGGCGCTCCGGTTCCGACCGGCGCGGACAAGGTCGTGATCCAGGAGGAGGCGCGGCGCGAAGGCGATCAGGTCGTCTTCGAACGCATCGACGACGGCGACAACATCCGCCCGGCCGCCCTCGACTTTGCAGCGGGCGATCGTCTGCTGGTCGCCGGAACGCGCCTCGACCCCTGGCGACTGACGCTCGCCGCCGCTGCCGGCCTTCCAGCCGTGAGCGTGGCCGCCGAGCCGCGGGTGGCCCTGCTGTCCACGGGCGAGGAGGTGGTCCCGCCAGGAGCTTCGCCAGGCCCGTTCCAGATCTACAATTCCGGCACGACCTCCCTTGGAGCGCTCGCCGCCGCCTGGGGCGCCGCCGTCACGCCGCTGGGCATCGCCGGCGACGACGATACGGCTATCGCCGCCGCCGTTGCTGGAGCGGGGGGCGATCTCGTGGTGACCCTGGGCGGGGCGTCGGTGGGTGACTACGACCGTGTCAAACCGGCCCTGGAGCGGCTGGGCCTGCGTCTTGCGGTGCAGAGCGTGGCGATGCGTCCGGGAAAGCCGACCTGGTTCGGGACGCTCGATGACGGACGACTTGTCCTTGGCCTGCCCGGCAACCCGGCCTCGTCAATGGTCTGCGCGGAGCTGTTTCTGCGCCCCCTGCTGCGGGCCCTGCAGGGAGCGGCGCCCGAGGCGCGCGTCGTGCGGGCGCGGCTCACCGCGCCCCTCCCGGCCAATGGCCAGCGCGAGCACTGGATGCGCGTTCGTCTGGGCGAGGACGGGGCCGCCGGCCGGACCGCGGCCGCGCTGTCCGATCAGGATTCCTCCCTCATGACGGTGTTCGCCGAAGCCGACGCGCTATTGCGCCGGCCGATCGGCGCCCCAGCGGCGGCGGCCGGCGACGTGGTCGAGGTGTTGCCGCTCGATCGCATGGCCTGAGCCCAGCCGGGTTCGTGGCGCAGGGCGGAGATTTCCGCCAGCACAGCCACGGCGATCTCGAAGGGCGCCTTGCCGCCGATGTCGAGGCCGATCGGGGCGCGCAGGCGGTCGATGTCGCTCTCGGCGATTCCTGCCGCCGCAAGGCCCAGGCGGCGATCGCCCAGCCGCCGCCGCGCGCCCAGCGCCCCCACGTAGAACGCCTGTGACGGCAGGGCGGCGACCAACCCTTCATGGTCCAACGCCGCTTCATGGCTGGCCACAGCGACGGCCGTCCAGGGATCGAGGCCGATGGCGGCGAAGGCGTCGGCCGGCTCTTCGCGGCTGTAGGCGAGGCCGGGGATGGGCGGCGGCTCGGCCGGCCCCTTGGGCCGCACGAGCGTCGTCTCGAAGCCGGACTGGACCCCGAGCGCAGCGATCGCGAGGGCCGTGGGATCGGCCCCCATGACGATCAGGCGTAGCCGGGGGTCGTAGGGGCGCGCGAAGGCGCCTTGCCAGGGCCTCGGCGCGGCATCAGCAGGCCCGCTGGCGCGGCGCTCGCCGTCGGTCAGCCACAGGGCTGGCCGGCGCGCGTGCGTCAGGTCGAGCAGGGCGGCGAGGGCGGAATCGTCCGGCGCGATCCGCTCGAGCAGGATCTCGATGCGGGAGCCGCACAACAGGCGGATGTCGGCCCAGGGACTACCCTGGCCGTAAACCAGGCGCCGCGGCGGCCCGCCGCCTTCGAGAAGCTCGCGTGCGTGGGCGACGACGTCCGCCTCCAGGCAACCGCCGGAGAGGAAGCCGCACACTTCGTCCGCGGTTACGCTCATCTGGTCTCCCACCGGGCGAGGCCCGCCGCCGTCGAGGCCGACGATGGTGGCGAGCGCGATGGGGCGGGAGGCGACGACAGCGCGTGCGAGGGCGGGGCGGACGTCGTCGACAAGGCCAAACAGGGGCCAGGCGGGCAGGATCTCACTCATCAAAACGTCCGTTAACTCTCCGGCAACGCTGTCGACACGGCTTCTTTACGCTTGTCGCTCATGTTCACGAGCATCGAACTTCAGGGCTGGGTCGCTTTCAGGGCGTCGAAGAACAGAAAATCTCATGCATCCGCTGGTTTCCAAACTCGGATTGAGCGCCGCTCAATTCGGTCTCGACGGTGCGGCCGGTCCGCGCAGCCGCGGACCGGAAGCGGAGGTGCGCGAAATGCTCGGGCTGGCCGACCGCGCGGGCGTGCGTCTGATCGACGCCGGTCCCGCCTCGGCCCACGGCGAGGCGGTGATCGGAGCGGTGACGCCCCGGCCGTGCCGTTTCCGCGTGACCGTCAAGGCTGCGCGTGGCGACAAAGGGCCGGATCTGGTGGAGAACGAGGCGCGCGCCAGCCTCGCCCGCCTTGGCCTTACGCGCGCCGACTCGATCATGATTCAGGCCGCCGGCGACCTCTTCGCCCCTTTCGGCGCGGCAGTGTGGGACCGACTGCACAAGATGCGCGACGAGGGTCTGTTCGCCCGGATCGGGATCTCTGCCTACGCGTCGGATGATCCGGCGGGCCTCGCGCGGCGGTTCCGGCCGGACATCATCCAGGCGCCGGCGAGCCTGCTCGACCAGCGTCTCCTGCTCGACGGCAGCCTGGCGCGGGTGCGTGACCAGGGCGTCGAGGTGCATCTGCGCTCCATGTTCCTCAATGGCCCCCTCTTCCGGCCGCCGGCTGGGCCCGTGCCGGCCCCCTACCAGGCCGCCGCCGCGCGTGTCTCCCGCGCGCGCCGGTTGATCGCCGAAGGGCGCAGCGACCCGCTGCAGGCCGCCCTGGGATTCGCCCTGTCGCGTCCCGAGGCGGACGCCGTGATCGTCGGCGCCGCGACGGTGGCCGAGTTCGCCGCCATGGTGGCCGCCGCCGCCAAGCCGCCGCCCGACCTCGACTGGGACGACATGGCCCTGGAGGACCCCGAGGCCCTCGATCCCCGCCGCTGGGTGGCGGCTCAGGGCGTTCCCGTCCCTCCCCATGAACGTGAGGGACCGCCGCGCGTGAACGTCTAGAGCCTGATCCGTCTGAACGGGGTTTGCTCTAGGCGTCCATCTTCGCCAGCCTGGCCAGCGCCTCTCCCGTCAGGCGCCGGCCGATCCACTCGCTCTGAGACGTTGCGCCGAGGGTGTCATAGAACTCCTGCGCCGGGGCGTTCCAGTCGAGCACCGACCAGTCCATCCGGCCGAGGTTCTCCTCGATGCAGCGGCGGGCCAGCCGGGCGAGCAGGGCCTTCCCCGCCCCGTGGCCGCGCGCCTGCGGACGGACATAGACGTCTTCGAGATAGATTCCGTGGCGACCCAGGAAGGTGGAGAGATTGTAGAACCACAGGGCGAAGCCCACGGGCTCGCCGTCAAGGAGGGCGATGTCGCAGAAGGCCCGCGGTTTCGAGGCAAACAGCAGCGCCTCGATGTCCGCCTCGGTCGCGCTCACCTCGTCCAGGAGCTGCTCGTACTCGGCCAGTTCGCGGATGAAGCCGAGGATCAGGGGGGCTTCGCCCGGGTGGGCGCTGCGTATGGCGATTGTCATGTGCGAATTGCCCCTCCCCCCGACGTCCGTGCGCCGGTTACGGCCCTCCTAGACTCCCGCGCGCGGCCTCCAAAGGGCTTTCGCCGCCCCCGAGGTCCTGGCGTCGACCTTGACCCCTTGGCGGTCGGGGGGCATGGAGCGCGATAGACGCCCGAAGGGAACAAGGAAGAGGGAGGATCGTCGGATGAGGCGGACCGGATGGGGGCTTGTGATGGCCCTGCTGTTTGCGATCTCGGCCCCGGCCGCGGCGTCAGCCGCGACGAAGGCGGCGGCCGCACCCACGCCCACGGTCACCAAGGACGCGCGCGACAAAGGCATGGCGGCGGCTCCCGGCCTGGTGAGCGCCGGAGGCCTCATCTGCGACGTTGCCGATGCGCGCCTGATCGGCGAGGGCACGGACCCGAAGACGAAGGCCAAACAGACCCTTTACGAGCTCGCGTGCAAGGACAACGAGGGCATGCTGGTAATGAAGAAGGCCGACTCGGTGTCGGCCTATAGCTGCCTGCAGGCCGACCAGCCTGGGCCGGACGGCAAGCCCAGCACCACCCAGTGCATACTCCCGGGCAACACCGACCCCAAGGTCCAGCTCGGCCTGTATCTCCAGAAGGCCGGCGTGACCTGTACGCCCGACAAGGCGCGGACAATCGGCCAGAACGCCACCAACGCCTTCTTCGAGGTCACCTGCCCCGAGCACCCTGGCGGCTTCGTGGTCGAGACGTCTGCGCCGATGGATCCGGCCAAGCCGGTCGTGGCCAACCCGTGCATCATGATCCCCGAGGGCGGGAACATCTCCTGCACCCTCACCGACCGCGCCACCCAGCTGTCTGTGGTGGACAAGCTGAACACCGCGGCCAACAAGAACTGCACGATCAAGGAGGGCGGCCGCGGGTTCCTCGCCGCGACCCAGAGCGGGAAGCTCTACTACGAAGTGGCCTGCCAGGACGGTAAGGGCTTCCTGCTCGCCCAGAACCCCAACGGCTCGCTCGACCAGGCCATCCCCTGCTCCGAAGCCGATCCCTATTTCGGCGGCTGCAAGCTGACCGACGCGCGTCAGGCGAAGACCGAGCAGGCGGGCCTCTACACCCAGCTGGCCAAGAAGGCGGGCTTCAACTGCGACGTGGCCGGCTACGCGCCGCTCCCCGGGTCGCAGATGGCGCAAGGCGCCGAGGTGGTCGAGCTCAAGTGCTCCAACCGGCCTGACGGCGCGATCGCCTTCTTCCCTGCCAACGCTTCGGAGCCGGCCGGCGTCTTCAACTGCGCCGTCTCCGAGCTGCTCGGCTATCGCTGCGTGCTGACGAAGGCGGCGGCCGCCTATCCGTCGCTCACGGAGAACCTCAAGGCTGTCGGAAAGAGCAGCTGCACGGTCTCCGAAGCGCGTTCTGTCGGGGTGAGCGCCTCCGACAAGAAGGCGTTCGTCGAGGTCGGATGCTCTGACGGGCTGCAGGGCTACATGCTTCAGTTCACCTTCGCGCCGCCAGCGCCCCTGAAGCCCGAGACGGCGATAATCTGCGCCCAGGCCAGCACGATCAGCGGCGGTTGCCAGCTGCCAGGGAACACGAAGAAGAGCTGATCAGGATCAGGCCCTCCCTTCGGGGAGGGCCGGGCACCGGATCCTCCCCCATTCCCCCCGGCTCAAGGCCGGGGTCCATGGGGGAGGATCAACTCAGCCCACCACGATCACCGCGGGGTCCGCTGGATCGGCGAAGAGGCGGGCGATGTCTGGAGCGCGCCGGCGCCGGGCGAGCGTCTGGTTAATGTAGCCCTTGTCGGTCAACTCGCCGCTGTGGGCGTCGGGCGCGTCGGGCAGGATGAGGGCGCGGGCCACGCGGTTGCTGGCGCCGCCGGCCTGAGCGTTGAGGCGCTCGAGGCCGACTCGGACCGCCTCGCGCACTGACGGATGGGTCATGGGCTCGCCCTCGCCGGCGAGGGCGCGGCAGAAGGGCCGGTTGAGAAAGATAAGCAGGCCCACGCCGGCTTCGCCCTCGCCGCAGACGATGGCGTCGGACGCCGCGCCGCCGATGGCCGAGATCGCCGCCACCCGCAGGGCGCCGGCGTTGACGAAGATCCCGTTGGATAGCTTGAAGTTCTCAGACAGCCGGCCGTCGAACACCAGGCCGAACTCCAGTCGCGCAGAATCGACGGGCCGGGCCGCGTCGCCCAGGCGGTAGAACCCCTCCTCGTCGAAAGCGGCCGCCGTGGCCTGGGGGTTGCGGTAGTAGCCCGGGGATACCTGGGGCCCTTTCACCCTGAATTCGAGACGATCCTGCATCGGTGTGAGCTTCACCGTCGTCTCGGGCGTCGGCAGGCCCATGAGACCCATCTGCAGGTTCGGCCAGTGTACGTTGGTGGCGGTGGGGCCGGTCTCAGTCGCCCCATAGCCGCTGGCGAAGCTGATCCCCTCGCCCACGGTCGCCCGCGCGACTGCCTGGATTCGGTCGCAGGTGCTCTGGGCCAGGGCTGCGCCGCCGTATTGCAGGACGCGGACGCGGCTGAAAAAGCTCCGGGCCAGGGCCGCGTTGCGCTCCAGCTCTGCGGCGAGCAGGTCCCAGCCGGCCGGCACCATGTTGTGGTAGGTGGGCGCGATCTCTTCGAGGTTGCGCACGGTCTCGAGGTGCCGACCGGCCACCGGCTGTCCCGCGTCGATGTAAAGGGCGCCTCCGCGGTGGGTGACCATCTGCAGTATGGCGTTCGCGCCCAGGCTGTGGCTCCACGGCGCCTGGTTAACCACGACCGGGGGTTCGGGATCATCGTAGCAGGCGGCGATCTGGGCCGCGTTGACCGCCACGCCTTCGTGCAGGCAGATCACGGCCTTCGGCCGACCGGTCGAGCCGGAGGTGAGCAGCAGCTTGGCAATCCCGCTGGGACTTGGTCGACCGACGATCGGGCGCCCCGCAGCGAGGGTCTCGAACGCGATGTCGCCCGGGCGCGGGTTGCGCGTGGCGATCACCGGCAGACCCGCCAGGATGTCGCTCTCCAGGGCGCCGGCGAAAGCCGCCGCATCGTCCACCATGACCGCGCCCGGCGCGAGCAGGTCCACGGCGTGGGCCAGGCGCGAGAGGTCCGCGCCGGCGAGGCCGTACTGGGGCGAGATGGCTGCGACCGGCACGCCCAGGCTCATCGCGGCGAAGGCGAGCAGGGCGTGATCGATCCCATTGCGGGCGAGGATCAGCAGGGGATCCTCCTGACCAAGGTCCAGCTCCGAGAGCCCCCCGGCCAGCGCTTGCACCCTCTCCAGGCCCTCGCCATAGGCGACAACGCGCCAGCCCTCGCCCGAGCGTTCCGCGAGCCAGGGCGCGAGGGGCTCCGCGGCGGCCCAGAATTCCAGCGGGTCGAGGGCGGTGAAGGCCGTCGAGCCCGCCGAGGCCGGGTTTGACAGGATGATCGCGCCGTCGTGTCGGCGATCGATGATGAGGCGCCGGTCGGCATAGCGGGGATTGCGCAGACCAAGGGCGTCCGGGTCGGGCGCAACGGTGATCACGCTCATGCGGGCAGCGTCTCCAGGAACCGCACCGGCTCGCCGGCGTGCGGAGTGACGATCTCGTCCTCCCGCATGATGACCTGGCCGCGTACGACGGTCGCGATCGGCCAGCCCTTGGCCTCCATGCCGTCGAACGGCGTCCAGCCGGAGCGGGTCGCCATCTCGCCATGGCGGATCGTGCGTCGCGCGGCGAGGTCCACGATCGTGAGGTCGGCGTGATAGCCCTTGGCGATGCGCCCCTTGTCGGCCAGGCCGAAGATGCGCTGCGGCCCGTGGCTCGTAAGATCCACGAGCCGTTCCAGGGTCAGACGGCCCTCCGCCACATGAGTCAGCATGATCGGCACAAGGGTCTGCACGCCCGGCATGCCCGAGGGCGAGGCGGGGTAGGGCCGCGCCTTCTCTTCGCGGGTGTGCGGGGCGTGGTCGGACCCCAGCACGTCGGCGACGCCAGAGGCGATCCCGCGCCAGAGTCCCTCGCGGTGGGCCGCGTCGCGGATCGGCGGATTCATCTGGGCGAAGCCGGCCAGGCGCTCATAGGCCTCAGGCCCGGCGAGCGTGAGATGCTGGGGCGTCAGCTCGACAGTGGCGACGTCCTTGTGACGGGCGAGGAATTCGATCTCGTCGGCGGTGGTGACGTGCAGGACGTGGATCCGCTTGCCGAGCGCCGTGGCCAGGGCGACGAGCCTGTGGGTGGAACGGATGGCAGATTCAGCGTCGCGGACCTCCGGATGGCTGGTCCAATCGCCGGTGCGGGCCATCGGGCGGCGCTCGGCCAGGCGGTACTCGTCCTCGGAGTGGAAGGCGGCGCGCCGGTTGATGTGACGAAGGACCTGTCCCACCCCCTCGTCGTCGGGAACGAGCAGGGAGCCGGTCGAAGCCCCCATGAACACCTTGATCCCGCAGCAGCCGGGCAGGCGCTCCAGCTCGCCCAGGAAGGCGGCGTTCTCGTGGGTGCCGCCGACCCAGAAGGCGTGGTCGCAGTGCATGCGCCCGCGCGCCCGCGCGAGCTTGTCG
>Ga0210396_10002281_pt1 | contig 19737 bp, 15 predicted proteins | sample IncBWH17OmetaG_FD_155466 | JGI IMG/M metagenome (GOLD analysis project Ga0210396, IMG submission 155466) | Forest soil microbial communities from Barre Woods Harvard Forest LTER site, Petersham, Massachusetts, United States - Inc-BW-H-17-O ... | reverse complement strand
CGATCGAGACCGTGAACGCCGTGTCGTGCAGCGCCGAATTTGCCGGCGCCATCGGCCCAAGCTGTAAGTCGTCGAGTCTTTGACCGGTCATCGCCAGACAGATCAAGCCTCGTCCATGAGTCGCCATGAAGTTGATGGCCTGCGGCGTGATCATCTCTGCGGCCATCGTCAGGTCCCCCTCGTTTTCGCGATCCTCGTCGTCAACCACGACGATCATGCGGCCGGCGCGAAGGTCGGCGATGGCGTCATCGATGCTCGCGAAGCCCGATCGCCGGCCGGTGAGCGCATACGTCGCCTGCTCGACGGCTTCGCGCCTGTGTAAAGTCAGCGCATGGCCCATCTTTTCCTTCTTGGTCCGCAGGTAGGCCAACGAGTGTAGGTTGGGCGCCGCTTCGCAGGGGATTTGAGCGACGACATCGATGCCGGCATCCGTCAGGGCGCGAGCCTTCTGCGGATTGTTCGAGAGAAGTCGAACTCTGCCGATACCCAACTCGTGTAAGATCGCGGCCGGTAAGCTGAAATCGCGCAAATCTGCGGCGAAGCCCAGCGCATGGTTCGCCTCGATCGTATCGAGGCCGGCGTCCTGTAGTGCATACGCCTGGAGTTTCGCCATCAACCCGATGCCGCGACCCTGCTCGTGTTCGTAAATCACCAGCCCCCGTTCTTCTTCCGCGATCGCAGCCATCGCCATCTTCAACTGATCGTTGCAATCGCATCGCAGTGACCCGAGCATCTCGCTGGTGATACATTGCGAATGAACGCGAAGGAGTGGAGCATCCGCCGTGAGATCACCCATCGTCAGGACCATCGCCGTATCGATACGCCCGCTGCCGTCGCCAGCCTCGCGCACGAAGCCGAGGGTCTGAAACACACCCCACCTCGTTGGAATTCGAGTAGAGGCCACCCGTCGAACTGGGCCCAGTTGTGCGGATCGTGTCACGGCTGATCCCATTGCATCGAAGGCTGTTGCGGTAAGCGCCGGCAAAAACGTTTCTGCCGGCGCTTTCCGCGTAATGTTGCCCCAAAGCAACGGCCGCGCCACACGCGACAAACACCTGCCAACGACTCGGAGCGATCGGCGCATGCGCTGCGGAGGCATGGGAAGCGGACATCCCCTGACCATCTGGCTTGGTTCTGAGCAGGCGGGAGCAGACGCGAGCGGTCATTTCCAGCGCCCCGCAAAACGCCCGAAAACGTTCAGTTTCGTTCCAAACGTTCCAACCCCCCCTCGGACCCTTTGCCCCTTTGTCCCTTCCCAACCCTGTTTCATTTGGTTTCAAAGTGTTCCCCTGCAACTCCGAATGTCCCAAATGTCCCGTCCCAAAATGTCCCATGTTTTGAGCGAAATGGGACATTTGTCTATTCTTGCGTGGGACATTACCCATGTAGCCGCGACGTGGGCTCGGCGATCTTGCCCAGACCGCCGCGAGGAGGATCGGGTTTTTCGTCCGTCTTCGCGTCCCGCCAATCAACTCACGGCGAAGGAGCCGCCGTCCAAAAATCGCAAAATCGGCCATCGCATCGAAACTTCGCGGCATGCCAACCGCTCGATCACCAGACCGACCCGGTCAGCAATCACGCATGCGCCAGTTCCGCGACGGCACCAGGCGTTAGGACAGATTCGCCGTGCTGATCGTGCTCCGATTCCTGTTCCCATCTGACCAGATGCAGGTCCTCGACGAAGATCACGTACAGCACCGGCACGATGACCAGCGTCACAAGCGTTGCTACGAGCATGCCGGCAATCTGGACGTAGCACATCGGTTCCCACAGCGGGCCGCCTTCCAACGCCAGGGGGATCAGGCCGCCGACAGTGGCGAGCACCGTTGTTAGAACCGGACGCAATCGCGCCAGGCCCGCATCGACGACCGCCCTTCGCAGCGGCTCGCCTTCTTTGCGTTTTTCGTCAATGAAGTCGAACAACACGATGACGTGCGAGATGATCAACCCGGCGAGCGACGCCACACCCAGGAACGCCATGAACCCGAAGGACGAGCCCATGACCGCCAGCCCAAGCAGCCCGCCAACCACGCCAAAGGGCACGGCGGCGTAGACCAGCAGCGGCTGCGTCACGGAGTTGAACTGAACCACCAGTGCCAGATAGATCGCCACGAACGAGACAACCAACGCGAGCGTGAGGGATTTGAATCCCTTGTCCTGCTCGAACTTTTCGCCGCCGAACTCCCAGTGATAGCCGGCGGGGAACGAGATGGCGTTTGCACTGAGGCTGTTCGTGGTCGCCGAGGATTGCGCCGGCAAAACATCCTGGAGTTGCTTGACGATTCCGCTCGGCAGCACGCCGTTCATCGCATCACAGCGGACGGTGATGCATCGCTCGTGATCGCGCCTGCGGACCTTGGGAGTCATCATCTGGCGCTGGAACGACGCGATTTGTCGCAGCGGAACGCGAACGCCGCTGGACGAATTAACCAAGTTGAGGCTGCACAGGTCGTCCAACTGGCTGCGCTCCGACGGGCGCAGGCGTAATGCGATGGGGATGAGCCTGTCGCGTTCGCGAAGCTGGCTGATCGACAGGCCGGACAGTCCCGTGCCGACGGTCGTGGCGATGTCCTGATTCGTCAGTCCGCTCAGCGCGGCACGGTCGTTGTCGATCTTCAGCGTCATCTGGAAGATCGGATCGCCCCAATCGTCCTGGACGTCGATCGTGCCGGGGATCGCACGCATGCGCGCCTTGACCTGTGCGGCCAGCTCGCGGAGCGTCTGAATGTCGTCGCCGTAGATCCGCAGTTGCACCGGAATCCCGATGGGTGGACCGGTCTCCAGCATCTGCGTCCTGACGCGGCATTCGGGAATTTGCAGCGGAAGCTCTTCCCTTAACCGTGCGACGATCGAGGCTGTCTCTTCCTTCGACGCGGTGTGCACCAGGATCTGGGCGTAGTTGTCGGAGCGCTGCTCGGGTTCGACCGAGAGCCAGAAGCGCGGCCCGCCCGCCCCGACGAAGGTCGTGTAGCTCTTGATGCGTTTGCCCTCCAGGGCGTTGATCTTGCGGATCGCCTCCATCGCCACGTCGCGCGTGGCACGAATTGGCGAGCCTTCAGGCAGGTCGAGATTCACAACGAAGACATTGTGCAGGTCCTTGGGGAAGAACGAGGTACCAATGGTCGCGCGGACGACCAGTATTCCAGCCACCAGGATCGCCACGGCAATCGCGGCGGTGCGGAAACGATGGGCGATGCAATTTTCAACGAACGCTTTGTACAGCCGGGGAAATCCGCGGGCTGGCTTGCCATCGGAAGCGCCCAGGCTCTTTTGGCCCCTGAGCATGTAGAAGCCCAGCAGCGGCGCGAACGTCCACGCCACGAGCATCGACGCCACCAGCGACCAACAGACGACGATCGGCAGCGAATAGATAAAGTCGCCAGTCTTGCCTTTCACCAATAGCAGGGGCAGGAACGCCACGACATTGGTCAGGGTCGCATAGAAGACCGCACGGGCGAGCGACTGCGGCCCCAGCCAGGCAGCGATTTGGCGTGGCTTGCCCTGGGCCAGCTCGCGGTTGATCGCGTCGGCGGCAACGACGGGTGCATCCACCAGCAATCCCAGCGCGATAATGAGCGCCGCGATCGAAACCTGCTGGAGGTCGATTCCAACCAACTGTGACAGCCCGAGCGTGAACGCGACCGTCACGGGAATCGAGACGGCCACCAGCAGCGCGCTGCGCCATTCCATGAACACCAGCGACACCAGAACCACGATCGCGATTGCTTCAAACAGGTTGCGGTTGAAGCTGGAGATCTTATTGCGGACCTCCTCCGGCTCGTTGCTGGTACGCTCCAACCGCAGGTCGGGCGGGAGCACCTGCTTCAACTCCCCGAGGGCGGCGTTGATGTCGCGGTCATAGTCGGCAATGTTCGTCCCCTTGACCTGCCGCACGGAGATCGTGATGGCGCGGCCGGTCTGAAGGTCGTACTTGTCAGGCACCTTTTCCTGCTTCTCTGACTCGTCCGCTGCCTGCGAGCGATTATCTTTCGCAACCTTGATAGTCCGGAAGTTCATGACGTTCGACGGGTCTTCATATCCGCGCGTGATTTCCACCAGGTCGCGCAGGTACAGCGCGTATCCTTCAGAGGAAACATCCATCATCGTCTGGCCGATGTCGGCTGCGGAGGCGTATTCGCCGGTGGGCCGCACGACGACGTTTTGATCGGGCAGTTCGATCTGGCCGCCGGGGATGTTGATGTTCCGTTCCTGCACGTGATCGACGATGGAGAGCGGCGTGATGCCGAACTGGTTGAGCCGCTGGCCCGAGTACGAAAGCCAGACCTGCTCATCCTGATTGCCCACCATGTCGATCTGCGCAACGTAGTGCGACTGTTTCAGCCGATCGCGGATACGGTCGGCGAAGTCCTTCAGCTCGCGGTAGGAATACTTGTCCCGCGCGCTCTTGCGTAGCTCGCTCTCCAGAGCACTTGGATCCTTGATCCAAAAGGGCGTCCAGACATCCGGGTCAAATTCACCGGAGCCGACGTTCTGATGTTCCCAGCCGGTGATTTCTTTCTGAAGATCGTCGCGAGTCTTGCCGGCGTTCAGCGTCACGTCGAGCATGCCGGCGCTGGGCGCTTCAACAATGGCCACGTCTCGCGCCACGCCGGCCTCAGTCAGACGCTGCGCCAGCGTCTGGCCCATGCGCACGACATAGGAGCGGGCAACCGTGCTCGGATAAACCAGCACGGCCGTCCACCGCTCGCCTGGCATTGTCGTGGGAGTTTGTTTGACTTCGGCGAGCACAGTCGAGGCGCGGTGAGCCTCGATCGCTTCGCGGATGCTCTTGGCGCGCAGCCGGATCTCCAAATCGCTCACGGGCGGCGAGCTGATAGTGAGCATCACGGCCACGGAGTCGCCAAAGTCCTTGTTAAGAAGCGACTGCGTGGGCCTGCCGGCCGCGACAGGAAGGTCCTTGATCTCGCCCAGCTTTCCGCGGATGTCCTGCCAGACAAGCTCGGCGTGCCGCTCAGTTTCGAAGAGCTCGACGTAAACAACGGAGATGCCCGGCCGGCTGATGGATTTCACATGCTCCACCGCGGGGTTCTCGGCTACCTTGCGCTCGATCTTGCGCGTGACTTCCTGCTCGACCTTCTCAGCCTCGGCGCCGGGATACGGCGTGATGATGACGCCGGTGACCACCGGGATGATCGGGTCCTGCCGCTGCGGCATCATCAGGTACGCATAGATGCCCCAGGCCAGCACCGAGATCATGGCGGTCCAGGCGATCGGCCGCTTGGTCACGAAAAGTTGTGAGATATTCATGCTCGTTTTGCCTCCCTTCGGGTCTGAGCCTCAGGGTCGAAGACCGCCAGCGTTGCCGCTGAATCGGTGTTGTCCTGCATCAATCGAACGGCCATACCATCGGCCAGGCGCTCGGCGGTTGTGATCACGATTTTGGAACCGGCTTGGACCTGGCTGCCGTCAGGTAAAACCTCAACCTGGTTGTTGTAAACGCCGCCGAGCGACACTTTCTTCGCTCGCACGACATCGCGGCCGCTCTCAACCGCCAGCTCGTACACCATCAACTCGTCGGGGGATGCGCCCTGGTGAATTGCGGCCATCGGCAGCAACATGACTTTGCGGTCGAGCTGCCCGCCGACGCGGACGGACACGATCATTCCGGGCCGCAGCAGCGGCTGACCCGGCGCGATCTCCTGGTTGCTCAGGGTCAGTTGAGTCAGGAACGTGCGTGTCTTGGAGTCTGCTTCCGGCGCGATCTTGGTAATCGTGGCCGTCAGAGTGCGCCCTTCAAACGCGTCAGCGGTGATTGGAAGCTGCTGGCCGAGGAAGATGCGTTGCAGCGCCGACATCTCTATCGCCGGCCGACCGATCATGGTGTCGGGTACGCCGAAGTTGATGTGAACGGTGGAGATGTCGATGAGGCGAAATGCCAACTCATGCGCCGCCTTGCGTTCTCCCGGCTCGATGTGCTTTTCGGCGACGGTCGCATGATCGAAGGGGACGATAAGTTGGCGGTTGACATAGTCGTCACTGGCCTGGTCGAGCTGGATCCGCGCCTCGGCCAGCGCATGCTCGGCGGTTTCCAGTTCACCGGCCGCGGCGATGCGCTTCGAATCTACGTTGTCGCGGGCCTCCTTGGAAACCGCGCCGCCTACGGCGTTGGCGTATCTTTCGAAATTCCGCGTGGCGATTTCCAGGTTTTCCTTCGCCGTCGCCGTGCGTGCTTCCAATTGGGCGACTCGCGCCGCGGCGCTGGCTTTGGCGCGTCGAAGATCGCCCTCGTCGATTTCCGCAATGACCGTTCCCTTTGCCAGCGTGTCGCCAACCTGGACATCTCGATCGAGCCCCGGCGGCTGGTAAAGACGGCTGACCGTGCCGGGCAGCTTGAACGCCAAATCCGTACTCTGTAAAGGCTCAACAGAACCGCTGAAGCGGGTTGAGACGACGATTTCCTCCGGCGCGAGGACTGTTACCTTCACCGGGACTGGAGCATTTCCCGTCGGCTGCTTTCCGCATCCGACTGTGGCGCTGACGAGCAGGCAGACGATCAACAGGTACAGGAACGAGGGGATTGCGATGCATCTTAAAACATCGCGTAGGCGTTGGGCTTGTGGGGGATGCATGGAAAGTCTCCTTAGCTTAGTTGTGATCCAGGGACGCTGACTCGACCTGCTCGCGAATCTCCGCCACCATGGCTTTGGTCTCCGGATCCTCACCGAGCAGCTCGGCGCCTTGTGCGTACATCTCCGCCAGCCCCGCCTTGCCCTGGGCGTCAACGAACGTCAGACCATTAAGGTCTATGCGAAGTTGCCTTCCGTTTAAGTTCGGTAGTGCGCCGCTCCAGCACTGGGCCAGCACGGCGATCCACGGGCCTTCCAGCCTTCCTTCAAGTCGCAACGTGAGGGCTTGCGGGCAGTGATTGGTGGTAATTCGCAACATGGCAAATCTCTCGCGTTTCTCGATGCGTTCGAGTGGCTCTAAGGCAACCACCGTTCCGACATCGAAAGCAGCGCAAGGGATTTTGATAAGGAGCGAGCACGAAAGGACTTGCGGAGGAGAAATTTGGGAGGGGTAGAATGCGCGTTGGCTCGCGGCGCGCCACCAGAGGAGCGCCGGCGCCACCGGGGTGGCACATTCATTAATCCACGAATCACACGAATCGACACGAATCAGAAGGGACGGAACCAGACGGGTTGCGGATGCGCCCTCGGCTTTCGCAGCGTCTTGGCGCCCTCGACGTTGGCCAGATGCCAGGCAAAGAGAGAAACAGAGGTCGGCCGACCGCGTGATATTCAACGAAGTATGTGCATACTACTTGTTACGCGTCGCAAACCCAGTACGCTTCGATATCACGGTGCTTCGGAGGCTTTAGATGAAAAGAGTCACAGGTATCGGAGGAATCTTCTTCAGCGCGAAGGATCCTGTCGCACTGCGAGCTTGGTACAAGCAGCACCTGGGAATTGACGTCCAAGCATGGGGAGGCGCCGCGTTCGAGTGGGCCGATCCGGCGGGCAATCCGACAAAGGGAACGACCGCGTGGTTGATCGACCCCGCTGATGGTAAGCACTTCGCGCCAAGCAAGTCGACCTTCATGGTCAACTATCGCGTCGAAGACTTGGCTGCTCTACTTCAGGCGCTTCGAGACGAAGGATGTAACGTACTGGAGAAGACGGACGATTCCGAGTACGGGAAGTTCGGTTGGGTCATCGATCCAGAGGGCAACAAGGTTGAGCTTTGGCAGCCACCGCCGGGAATGTGAGTTCGGGGACAGGGAGTTCTTCCGGGACGGGGAGTTCCATATCCGAATACCGCCAGAGTGTCGGCGTGAAATCACGCCGGCCGCGAGATGCCGAGCTTCTGCATCTTCTTCGACAGTGTGGAGCGCTTCATCCCCAATCGTGTCGCGGCGCCCTTGGGGCCGCCAACAACCCAACCAGTGGCGGTCAGCGCGGCCAGGATGTGTTCGCGCTCCGCATCGGTGAGCGTGACCGGCGCCGGCGTCACCTCACCGTCTGTGCCTTCGGGGAGAACTTGCAAGTCTGACAAGGAAACTTGCAGTGCCAATCCCTTGGACAAGATCACCGCGCGCTCGATAATGTTCTGCAACTCCCGCACGTTGCCCGGCCATGGGTAACGCACGAGCGCCTCCATCAAAGACTCGGGAATCGTCTCGATGTGCCGGTGCATCCGGCGCGCAAATCGATGGGTGAAATGGCGCACCAGGCGAGGGATGTCGTCCGGCCGCTCGCGCAGCGGCGGCAGCATCAGCGGGAAAACGTTCAGGCGATAGTACAAGTCGCTGCGGAAATCTTTGGCGGCGACCATCTTCGCGAGGTCGCAGTTGGTGGCCGCGACCAGCCGCACGTTGACTTTCATCGTCCGCGTCCCGCCGAGCCGCTCGAATTCCTGCTCCTGCAAGACACGCAATAGCTTGGATTGCAGTTCCAGAGGAATATCGCCCACCTCGTCCAGGAACAGCGTGCCGCCGTTGGCCAACTCAAATCGGCCGATCTTCTGAGCGATGGCGCCTGTGAAAGCACCTCTTTCGTGACCGAACAATTCGCTCTCAAGCAGACCTGTGGGAATGGCTGCGCAATTCAGTTTCACGAAGGTCCGACCCTTCCGCGGGCTCAGGTCGTGCACGGCCCGGGCGATCAACTCCTTGCCCGTGCCGGTTTCCCCGCAGATCAAGACGGTCGAGTCGGTGGGTGCGACGGTCTCGACTTTTTTGAGGACCTCGCGCAACCCCGCGTTCTCGCCGACGATGTCGCCGAAATCGCGGTCCGTGCGGACTTCCTCCTCCAGGTACGCTTTCTCCTTCGCCAACTTGTCCTTCAGCGCCTCGATCTCCTCGAAGGCAATGGCGTTCTCAACTGCGACCGCCACTTGATTCGCCACGAGCTGCAGGAAGTGAATGTCAGCGTTATCGTAGGTCGACGGCTGTCTGGACACGAACACCAGCGCGCCCAGCCGCCGCCGGGCGGTGCTCAGCGGCAGATAGCACAAGCTCTCAGCGCGATACGGCTCCAAAAGTTTCAGCAAACGCGGCCAGCGGCTCAGTTCGCGGAGGTGCGCTGTGATGAGTGGTTGCTGCGTCTGCCAGACCATCCCTGCCGGATCATCATCTGGGGGCAAATTAAAGGGCGGCGGAGAAATACGATCGCTTGCTTCCAAGATATGCCGGCGCATCGTGTCGGTCGCGGGTTCGTGTAGCACAAGGGAGAGTGCATCGCACTGCACCACGCGAGCAAGTCTGCCGGCCAACTCGTGGAACAGCGCCGGCAAATCGCGCTGCGAAGCGATAGCATCCGACACAGCGAACAATGCCCGGTATTGGTCGCTCGTGGCGGTCGCCTTTTCCTGCAACTCGACGCTTGACATGACGAGATCCGTTGGCTTCACGGATCATATCTCCGCGGGTTGCCCCTTGCATGCGCCGGGCTCGCACACCTCCTCGGGCGTCAGGTCCGAGCACAGCGCCTCTTCGACCAGCTCAAGAATGCGGTTGTCATCCGCCATCGGGCTGTTCTCGTGGCAGCGACGGAATCAATGCCTCGGCCTCGCGGCGTAGGACGTTCGCTTCCAGCCAGTTGTGCAGGTGCAGTCCATATTCGGTTTCGGCATCGGCCGGCATCCCATCGCGAAACTGATCGAGCCACTTCTGCGCCTTTTCCAGCCAGCGCCGGGCCTCGTCGGTTTTCCCGAGGCGTTGATCCGCCAGGGCCAACCACAGCCAGTTCAGAACCGCTACTCCAGGTTTGGGGTTCCAGTTCAGGCTCAGCTCGAAATGCGGAACGGCGTCCTGAAACTTGCCGGACCGGTAGGCCAACGCCCCTTGCTCGGTCATCGACCAGAACTGTTGTGAGTTTCCCTGTAGTTCCTTCTCGGCTATGCGGTTGACCAGCGACAGATCCGCGAGTGCATCCGGAGCAAGCGTGCAGGCACGGGCAAGATGGTAAGAGCGCATCGACGAGGTCTTGCCAAAGATCTCAACCATGCGATCGCACGTTTTTGTGTAGCCGGGCCGATTACCCTTGAGAAGCGATATCGCAGCGTTCTCGAACAAAATACTTCCGTTGTCGACAACGCGGTCTTTAAAAACCAATGCGTACGCGTCAGCCGCGCCGGTCCAGTCGCCGCGCGCTGCCAGGCCTCGCGCACGTACCACCGGGTCAGCGATGTTTACAAGTCCCACGTCCGCCCAAAATCGCTGCCATTCTTTGCGCTCGTCGTTGGGCAGTTTCGCCAGCTCCGCCGGGTCGCGAATACTGAACAAGCCTGGATCTGTTTGCCACGGTTCGAGCGGCCAACCTGTCTCACCGCGGGCGATCGCGCTCTTCCTGAGCGCCAGATTCGCCCGCAGAAGCGCGAGCGCTTGCGATCGCTTGTCCGCTCGCTCCAATTCGGTGAGGCGGCTCGCCTCGGCGGCATCGAGGATCGCCGCCCGAGCGGCCGCAAATAAGCTGCTCTGCAGGCCGTAGTGCGCTAAATAGAGCTCCGGCTCAAGCCGCAAGGCCTGCTGGAAGAGCCCGATGGCCTGGTCCGCCCGTCCCATGTCGCGCAGGGTAAGACCGAGCTGGCACAGGGCCGCCACATCCTTTGGGTCAAGCCGGGTGATTTGCCTGAAAGAAGTAACGGCTTCGTCGGATTGGCCCTTGTCGCGCAAGGCAAGCCCGAGATTGAACCAAGACACGGTCGAACCCGGGTCAATACGAATGGCTTGCCGGTACGCGTTGATCGCCTCGTCACGTTGCCCCTTGTCGGCCAGAACTAAGCCAAGGTAGTTGTACAAAGCGGATGACTTGGGTTCGGCGCGGATTGCTTGCCTGAGCTGGTCAATGGCTTGGTCCAGTTTGCCTTGTTTCCGCAGGACGTTGCCAAGGTCGGCGTCGGCCCAGGGATTGTTGGGCTCCAGGCGGAGAGATTCGTGGAAATACTCCAGGGCATCGTCCCGACGTCCCAACGCATCCAGAATATCGCCGACACTATTCTGAGCGGCGCTCGAATCGGGACGCAGGGCAACAGCGGCACGGCCATAGCCGAGGGCCTCGTTCCAACGCTGGAATTGGGACAGTGTAGTCCCGAGCTGGAAGTTTACCCAGAAATCCTGCGGGAATCGCGTCTGAATCACAGTGAGCAGCGGCACAGCATCTACGCGCCCGATTTGCGCCCGCCGGGCCAGTGCGACCGCCAGTTGTGGGGACAACTCGGCCGGGTTCTGCGCCTGCGCCATCCGCAACAATTCGCCGGGACGTTGCCATAGTTCTGGCTGGCGCAAGCTGCTCCTGGCCGGGTCGGGGTCAGCGCCCCGAGCTACCGCCAATATCCACGTTAGTCGCCTGGAATCCCGCGTGATACTGGCCCAGTCATCGAGTCCGCCCACAATCTCCGCGCGCAGTGCCGACTGCTGTATCCGCATCGCCACAACGTTGCTGTCATCGCCATCTCGACCGAAGCCAGCGTCGGCAAGCGCGGCCGAATAGAGCTGCTCTGCTTCCCAAGGGACGTTTCTATCACCATATAGTGCCAAGGTTGCGATGCGGGCGTTGTCCAGGCGCTGCGCCAGCTCCAAGTCGGTGCGGGCGCGCTCGAGCTGCGTTCGGAGGGCGTCCTGTCCAGCAGGCCCGAGTCGGTCCTGAGCCTGTTCCAGCAGCGCCCGCGCTTCGCGGAAATGAAAGCCGTTGCGAAGACTGATGGCCTGGGCGACCACCGTACTGACCTCGTTGCGCAGTTCGGCGTCGCGCCTCACCATCTCCACCCGGCGTTCGGTCCACTGTTTCTCGATCCACAAACCCCCACCAATCGCCGAACCGAACACGGCAAAGGCCATGGCTATCAGCGCTGCGGCGGCTGGCTTGCGGCGACACCACCGCCATGACCGCGGTCCCCACCCCATGCGCCGCGCCCGGATCGGGCGGCCCTCGCGATAGCGGACCAGATCGTCTGCCAGCGCCGCCGCGGTTTCGTAGCGCCGCGCCGGCTCCTTCTGGAGGCACTTGAGGCAAATGGTTTCCAAATCGCGGGGAACTTTGGCGTTGAGGCGTGACGGGGGCGCCGGCTCCTGGGCGAGCACTTGCCGCTCCGTCTCCGTCGAGGTATCGGCGCGGAAAGGAGGTCGGCCGGTGAGCAGTTCGTACAGCGTCGCTCCCAACCCATAGATGTCGGCAGGCGGTCCCACCGTGCCAGGCTTGCCGACGACCTGCTCGGGGGCCATGTAACTGGGCGTCCCCACTTTGGCCGGCCCCAGTGTGACATCCCCTTGTCCTTCTAAGTATCGGGCCAGTCCGAAGTCGCTGATCTTTGGCGTGCCGTCCGGGGCGAGCAGAACGTTAGCGGGCTTCACATCGCGATGAATGATTCCAGCAAGATGCGCTGTATGAATGGCGCGAGCCAGACTCTCAAGGACGGAAACCGTGTATTGCGCGGGCTGCGGGACTCCCCTCAGCTTCTGGGCCAGACTTCCCCCGCCGACGAACTCCATCGTGAAGTATGGCCGGCCGTCCACTTCCCCGACCTCGTAGATCTGCACGATGTTGGGGTGTTGCAAAGCGGCGATCGCTTCCGCCTCCCGCATGAACCGCGCCAGTTCCGCCGGGCTGGCGTACTGCCCGGTCAGAAGCATCTTCAGCGCGGCCACCCGCTTGAGCTTGAGGTGTTTCACCCGATAGACGATGCCGTGGCCGCCGCGCCCGAGGACGGCGAGCACTTCATAACCGGGAATCTGGGGCAAGGGTGCGCCGGGTTGCGATTGCGGGCTGAGGATTCGTGGTGGCGGCGTGGAGGGAAACATGCCTTCGAACATGAGGTCGACCCGCCGGCACTCGTCGAGACGGGCCCTCACGTCGGTCAGCAACTCCGGATCGTTCGCGCACACCTCCTCGGGCGTCAGCTCCGAGCACAGCGCCTCTTCGACCAGCTCAAGAATGCGGTTGTCATCCGCCATCGGGCTGTTCTCATGATAACGACATGGCGAGGCATCATTGCTAAGCGTGACCCTGTGGACAGTGCCGCTCAGGGCCGGGACGTCGGCGCGTCGCCCTCAGGCGGGATCGGCTGAATGTCCCGAAGTTGGGCTGCCAGCAATGGCAGCGTCCGCGCGAGCCGCCGTTGGATCGTCTTGATTGAGATTCCCAGCACAGCCGCTGCGTCTGCCTGGGTCATTCCCTGGACCCGGACCAGACAGAAGGTCTCGCGATCGTCCCCCGGGAGGCTTTCAATCGCCTCCAGCATGCGCGCGGTATTCGGGCTGATTTGCGAAGAATCGTGTCCCTCCGCCGCCGGAGATTCGACCGCGGACTCGCGCAGCTCCACCGCGTGCACTTCGCGATCGAGCCGCCGCGCAAGCGTGTTCAACTCCCACCGCATGTGCTGATTGGCCAATGCGAAGAATTCGCGAACCGTCTTTGGACGGATGTTGCGGAGTGCCTTGATCATACGCTCAACCACGGCGCTCAGCATTTCCTCGGCTTGCAGGTTCATCGGCGGCTTCGATAGGCGCGGATAGCTTCGATACAGCAGCGTGGCGCACAGCAGGTGCAGTCGCCGCACGGAGCTGGAAAGCAACGCGCGGATGATCGGCTCGGCCGACGCGTCGCCGGTCACTCCAGCCAACTCGCCGAGGTACCGCTCGACAACCGCCGTGGTGCATTCTTCGGGCACAGCAAAATGATAACCCTGGCGTCCTACTTCGCCACCCACCGCCGGACTGGCGGCGGAAGGCCATGTCTTGTACCCGGCGCTCAGTGGTTCAGACCGCGCGGCGACGAAAGGAGAACTCAAATGATGGAGTCGATTGCAGTACCGACCATGGGTGGTGCGGCTGCGGGTCGCCCCGGTCCGGCGCCTGAGGGGCTGCGAGTGCTCGTCGCCGAGGATGATGCGTTCAACCAGCAGGTCCTGCGGCTCATGTTGGAGCGGCGCGGCTACCGGGTGCGCATCGTTGACAACGGCCGCCTGGCGCTGGCGGCGCTCGCCGAAGCTCCTTTCGACCTGTTGCTGTTGGACGTGCGAATGCCGGAGGTGGACGGTTTGCACGTGGTAAAATCCGTCCGGCGATTCGAGCAGAACAACCCTGGTTTCAACCGCCTTCCGGTAATCGCCGTGACGGCGTTGGCCGCGAAGAGCGACCGCGAGCGATGCATGGAAGCGGGGGTCGACGAATACCTGTCCAAACCGTTCCGCCTCACCGAGCTGTATGCGGCGCTCGATCGCGCACTGGGAAGCGTGCCATTGGAATGCCGCACACGTGACCTCCAATCCACTTCCGCAAATCCTTCAGCGTTTTGAGATCGTCGACGACATCGACGTTTCTGCTTGTTAATTCCGTCCATTACAGTTGTTCACGAGATATGTAGCTGCTCACGCTCAAGGCGACGAACGAAGGAGTTCGCCGCCAGCGGCGTCGCAAGATCAGACGTGTGCGGGCGCTTGGGCCGGCGGACCGACCGCGACGGTACTCCCGGCGGGTCGGGTGTCTTGGGCCGCGGGCTCGTGAAGAATCGGGGCGGTCTCACCGTTCAGATCGATCTTGACGATTTCCGGTCGGAACAGCAGGGCGAAGGTCCAATCGATCACGATCCGCATTCGGCGGGACCAGCCGGGCATCTGGAGCAGGTAATAGGAGCGCCGGACAAGCCAAGCCAGTCGGCCGCGCACCCGAACCTTAATGAGCAGGGCGAACCCCTTGTTGTGGCCCAGGGAGCCCATCATGCCGAGGGTGTGATAGATGAATGGCCGCGGCGGTCGACCCTCCAGGGCGCCAAAAATGTTGCGGGCCAGCACGCGTGCTTCCCGCAAGGCGTGTTGGGCGAGAGTGGGGTAGGGTCGGCCGTCGGGGGACGGGATTGTGGCACAATCGCCGACCGCCCATACCTCCGGGTGGCTCTTGGAGCGCATGGTCCCGTCGACCACAAGGCGGCCCCGCCGGTCCTTCTCCAGCGTGAGCGCTGCCACGACCGGGTTGGGCTCAACCCCCGCCGCCAGGACGATAGTCTCCGCCTCGATCTTCCTATCCGACAGATGGACCACGCCCGGTTCAATGGCACGCACCTGGGTACTGGTCCGAATGTCCGCCCCCCGCCGCTGGCGGAGCACCTCGGTCCCGTAGTCGGCCATCCGCGGATCGATCTCCGGCATGAGACGGTCGCCGTATTCGAGCAGGATGAACCGAACCTCGTCCCGGTCGACGTTCTTGTACAGCGGCGCGATTTCGTCCGCGAACGCGGTCAGCTCGCCGAACAACTCCACGCCGACCAGCCCACCGCCGACGATCACGAAGGTCAGATGGCGGCGCTTGCGGTCGGGGTCGGGCTCGACATCAGCCCGCTCGAACCGTTCGATGATGTGGTTGCGGAGCAAGAAGGCGTCCGCCAGCGTCTTGAACGTGAAGGCGTGCTCCGAACCAGGGATCATTTTTCGGTTGGTCCTCGATCCGAGGGCCAGGACGAGTTGGTCGTAAGCGAGTTCACCCCGTTCCTGCTCGCCGCTCAGGCGAACCACGCGCCGCTCCAGGTCGATGCCCTCGACCGCCGCTTCAATGAAGCGCGTTTTCCGCAGGAAGGCGCGGAGCGGCAAGGAACAATGGCGGGCTTCGAGCGTCCCGGAACAGACCTCGAACAGCAAAGGCGTTAGGACGACGAAATTGTCCCGACTGACAAGAACGATCTCGACATCCGACCGACGTCGGCACAACCGCTCCAGGTGCTGCGCGATCGAAACCCCGCCGAAACCCCCGCCAAGGATGACGATCCTGGTCGTCTTTGACTGCCCAGTAATGGAATTATTCGTCGGGGTTGAATGCATGACGTACCTCTTGAAACATGAGCCACGGTTCCGGGGCTATCGCGCCGCGGGTAACTCCACATACGCGATGCCCGTGAGGTTCCCTTGCGCGCCCAGCAGGGTTCGTCGGTTCGAACCATCCAGACTTGCGCCATAGACCGAGCCCGCCAGGTCAGTGATGAACATGCGGCGACCCTTCAGATCCAAGGCGAGGCCGATTCCCTCCATGAGGTGATGGAACACGATCTCGGGCGCCGGGCGCTTGCCGGCCTGGGCATCCAGCGGTGCGCGACTGACTGTGTTGCCGCGGGGCGGGTCTCCGCGGTCTGTCCAGTAGAGATTGCGAGCGCGCGGATCGATGTCCAGGTCGATCGGCTCCGGCAAGGCGTCATAAAGCAACTCAACGTCTTGACGAGTGGACGCTGTCTGGCCCGCCGGAACCTCGATGTTGGCGCAGAACAGGCGACCCTTGCCCCCCTTGGTTTCGCCCTTCTGTGTCCAGTAGAACTTGCCGCCAGCAACATCGACTGCAATGCCCACGCACCATTTCGTGGCGTCCGGCCCCGGTCGGGGGTCGCCCTGACTTGTGTCGATGAGCGTCTCGACATTCGAACCATCGAGGTTGGCGCGCATCACGCGCATGCCTTCCCGATCGCACCAGTAGAGCTTTCCGGTCGTCTTTTCGATTTGGAGCTGCTTGGGAGTGAAGGTGCCCCCGGGCGGAATGATGGTCGTCATCTTGCGACCGTCGAGATCGCAACGGTGGATCGAGCCGTCGTTCGCGGTGGGATTTCCCATGTTCGTCCAGTAAAGATGTCCCGCAGCGCTATCGACCGCTAACCCGTCCGGGAGCTTTCCGCTGCCTTCCACGACGATCGTCCTGAGGTCGGAACCGTCGGGATTTGCAGACAGCATTCGCCCGCCCGCCGCATCGAGGAAGAAAATGCGGCCGGCGACAGCGTTCTTCTTGTCGTTCTGATTCTTAGGTTTCTGCGTGGTATTCATGTGTCAGGTTCCTATGTGTGGGTGAACAAAGTCTTGTGCGACTGCTCAAAATTCGGAGGACGGTTATTGTGCCGCCGCGGGCTCCTTTGTCGTGGTAAAGCGCGGCGGGCGCTTCTCCATGAACGCGGAGAACGCCTCTTTGGCCTCCGCCGAGCGAACGCGTGAGGCGAACTCCTCGTTCTCGGCTCTGATAGCCAGCTCGATTTGCTCGCGTGATGACTGCTTCATAAGCCTCTTGCAGGCTCGCAGCGCCAAAATGGGCTTTTCTGCCAGCTTCCTGGCTGTCTCACTGGCCGTGGCCAGCAGCTCCGGATCGGGTACAACGCGGGTGACGAGTCCAAGGTCCGCAGCACGCCGGGCATCAAAGGGCAGCCCCAACAGAAGTAACTCGGCGGCGCGGATATGGCCGAAACGGCTGGGAAGCGAGTAACTTGAACCAAATTCCGGCACCAAGCCCAAATTGACGAAAGGCACCTGGAACTTCGCGCTCTCACCCGCGTAGACGAAGTCGCAGTGCGTCAACATCGTGGTTCCGCCACCGATGGCGGCGCCCCGAACAGCGGCGACGAGCGGCTTGTCGAAGGCAATCAGCGCCTTCATCAGGCGGGCCTGAGGAGATTCACCCGGCCCGGGAGGATTCCTCAAGAAATCCTCGATGTCGTTGCCCGCGGAGAAGGAATCTCCGGCGCCGTGCCAGAGCACCACCCGTATTTGTTCGTCCTCGGCGGCTTTATTGAGAGCATCCGCCAGAATCACGTACATGCTCGACGTCATCGCGTTCTTCTTGGTCGGACGATTCAACTGGATATCGAGGATGCTTCCGGAATGTTCCGAAATGATGTCGCTCATCGTCCGCCTCCGGCGATGGCTCCGGTTGTCCGGAAGCCCTCGATGGACGTCGCGTCAAATCCGAGTTCGCGAAGAACCTCTTCGTTGTGCTCTCCGATTGCCGGTGCGCGCTTTGCCGGCATTTTGGCGACGCCATGCACCCGAATCGGACTGCTAATCGTCGAGGTAAGCTTGCCGCCCGCGTCTTTGAGGGGAACGATGATTTCATTCAGGCGCAATTGGGGGTCGGTGATGACTTCCTGCGGACCCCGGACAACCCCGAACGTGACGTGGACGCCATTGAAGACCTCGTACCAATGCGCCATGGGTTGAGCGCCGAAGACTTCGTCGAGAATCGCCGTAAGCTGCGCCATGTTCGCCGTCAGGGTCGCCGGCTCAGAGAACCGCGGATCCGTCAGGAGGTCGCTTCGGCCAATGGCTTTTGCCACGGTCGCCAACTTGTCCGGTGTGACGATAAGAAGGAACCAGGTGCCATCGGCGGCCCGATATACATTCAGCGCCGCATTCGCGGGATTCTTGCGATCATGGGGGGCGAAGAACTTCGCCTCGGAGAGCGCGGCCTGGATGGACACGCTTGCGGACCAAACGCCCTCGGCCAGCAGGGAGGTCGTGACATACGAGCCCTTGCCGGTGCGTTCGCGGCGATAGAGCGCGGTGACGATCGCGGAATAGAGGCCCACGGCAGTCGCATTGTCACCGCTGCCGGCGACGGGCCAGGTCGGCGGCGCGCCCGCGTCGCGCGTCATCGACAGTAACCCGCTGCGCGCCCAGTATGCGGTGATATCGAAGCCCGGGAGATCGGCATCCGGCCCGTTCTCGCCGAATCCTGTGACGTCCGCATAGATCAGCCGCGGATTCCAGTGCGCCAGATCGTCATATTCAAGCTTCAATCTCTTGCGCGCCGGATGGGGCGTGTTGACGATGAGCACGTCGGCCCATTTGACCAGCTTCTCAAGAACCTGCTGGGCGCTCGGTGCTTTGAGGTCAAGCGTCATGCCCCGCTTGTTGCGGTTGGCCAAGTGCCAGGGATACGCGTCCTTCGCCTTCGGCTGCGGCGGGATCTCGTGCCCATGTCTCCAGTAGTCGCCGGACGGGGGTTCGACTTTGATCACGTCGGCGCCGAAGTCGGACAAGATTACCGCGGCGCTGGGACCCGCGATAAAGCTCGCGAAGTCCACCACCTTCAGCCCTGTAAAGATGTTCTCTGTTGTGTTGTCAGGCATAAGTACTTCCTTTTGTGCGTGAGTCCGTCGGATCCTGTTCACGATGTGAGATTTAGCGGGCGTGGAACTGGGCGGGCCGCTTCTGTAGGAAGGCCTGCGTGCCCTCCGTTTTGTCTTCCGTTCCGGCGCACAGTCCGAAGAGCGAGGCTTCCAGCGACAGCCCTTCAGTCTGGCTCGTCTCCAGCCCCTTGTTTACGGCTTCGAGCGAGTATTTCACGGCGAGCGGAGCATTGGACAGAATCTGCTTCAGGATCGCTTCGGCGCGCGGGATGAGATCGGCCGCGGGAACGACCTCATTGACGAGCCCGATGCGATAGGCCTCCTGGGCGGTGATCATTTCACCGGAGAGGATGAGCTGGAGGGCGCGTCCCTTGCCGATCAACCGCGGCAGACGTTGTGTTCCGCCGCCACCGGGGATGACGCCCAGCTTTACCTCCGGTTGTCCGAACCTCGCGTTCTCCGCGGCGATGCGAATCGTGCAAGCCATGGCCGTCTCGCAACCGCCGCCGAGGGCAAAGCCGTTGATGGCGGCGATGACTGGCTTGCCCAGGTTCTCGACAAGGTTGAGCACGTCTTGTCCGTACGCGCTGGATCGTTCCGCTTCGACGGCGGTGATCCGGGCGAGCTCGCCGATATCAGCACCGGCGATGAACGCTTTGTCGCCGGCTCCGGTCAGGATCACGCCGCGAACTTCAGCGTCATCGCGTGCATCCTCGAAGGCCGCTCGCATCTCCTCCCACGTTCGTCGATTGAGAGCATTGAGCACTTTGGGGCGGTTAAGCGTTACATACGCGAGCGACGCTTTTTTCTCGTAGACCACATTTGCGAAGGTTGTCGTCGTTTCTTGGGAGGTCATGTGTAGAAGTCCTGGTTGACGTTGTGTTTTTCAACTGGGGGGTCACGGGCCAATGGC
>Ga0210396_10002275_pt1 | contig 19781 bp, 13 predicted proteins | sample IncBWH17OmetaG_FD_155466 | JGI IMG/M metagenome (GOLD analysis project Ga0210396, IMG submission 155466) | Forest soil microbial communities from Barre Woods Harvard Forest LTER site, Petersham, Massachusetts, United States - Inc-BW-H-17-O ... | reverse complement strand
ACCCGCATTGGCAAGATGCCAAGCTGATCGCATTCGATTACTGGCTTACCGGCGTAAATCCCTCGATCTGGCTGGAGCAATTCGCCACTCCTACGCGCAACGAACTTATCCAACTCGCCTATCTCACTTATTTCGTTTATCTCGTGGTTCTCGGCGGCATCCTTTATTACCGGCGCGAGTGGCGCGCGTACTGGGCAGTGATGACCTACTCGATGGTGGGATATTCCATCGGCTACCTGATCGCAATTTTCTTTCCGATTCAAAGCCCATGGTTCGCGCTGGCTGGAAGCTGGCATGCACCTCTCTCCGGCGGCCGTTTTACTGCCACGATAAATTTGATCGAACATTTTGGACGGGTGCGCGGCGCGGCGTTTCCTTCGGAACATGTTGCAGGCTCAGTGGCCGTACTGTGGGGCGCATGGAAATTTCGCCGTTGGTTATTTTGGGTGATGCTGCCGCTGGTGGCGCTGATGTGCTTCTCGACGGTTTGGGGGCGCTATCACTATGTCGCGGATATTTTTGGGGGGATCGTCACTGGTTCGCTGGGATTTCTGATTGGAAGCTGGCTGATGAAGCGCAAAGGCGCTGCGCCAGCCATTTCCGAGTACGCGTCAATCTAGCTACGCGTTTAAACTTGTTCAAACTTTGGGCATCGATTATTACCGGGTTGCACGCGTTCGAAATCGGCAGCCAAATCCAGCAGTAGCGCTTCCTGGTGTACGCCGCCGATGAACTGTAAGCCCACAGGCAATCCTTCTTTTGTCGTCCCAGACGGCACTGAAATCGCCGGAACGCCCGCAAGGTTTGCAGGACGATTCAAACGCAGTAGCAGCGCGCGCGTCAGATGATCTTTTCCATCGATAGATACGGACTCTTCTCCAATGCGAGTCGCGGTAATCGGTATTGTCGGCGCCACTAGCGCATCGATGTGGTTGCTGGCCAACATTTCATGAAATTTTGCGATGAATTTCTCACGCAATTCCAATGCGCGCAAATACGTCACCGCGCTCACCTTGATACCCATTTCCAAGCGCACCCGCACATCTTCACCGTATTCCGCGGCACGCTGCGGATACCATCCGGCGTCTTCGTGATACAGCGTCGCTTCCGCCCAGGCGATCTGGTTCCCCGCATCTTCGGCTTCCTGCAACAGCGGAACAGGCACCTGCTTGAACTTGGCGCCACCTTTTTTCAGTACTCCGATAGAACGTTCGAATGCCGTCCGAACTTCCGGGCTCATCACATCCAAGAAAAAGTCCTTCGGAATTCCTAACCGCCTCGTGCGTTTTCGTCCGGTAGACTTTCGCACGGGTCGAAAAGTTTGCTCGCCTTTGCCGTGCTCTGCTATCACATCCAGCAGCAGCGCAGCGTCATCCACTGTGCGCGCCAATGGGCCGACGAAATCAAGCGTGGTAGATAACGGAATCACGCGATCGGCGTTGACCCTTCCAAGGCTGGGCTTCACTCCCACCACGCCGCAAAGCGAAGCTGGAATGCGAATCGAGCCGCCGGTATCGGTGCCAATGCTTGCAAAACACAGCCCCGCCGCGAGCGCCGCAGCCGAACCGCCGCTGGAGCCGCCCGCAATGCGCGTTAAATCCCAGGGATTCTTTACTGGACCGTAGTGCGGATTGTTGCTGGTCGTGCCGTAGGCAAACTCATGCATGTTGGTTTTGCCCAAAATCACCGCGCCGGCATTTTTCAAGGCCGCAACCACGAGCGCATCGACAGTCGGGACGAAATCGCGCAGAATCTGCGAGCCTGCCGTAGTGCAAACATCCTTGGTATAAATGTTGTCCTTTAGCGAAATCGGGATTCCGTGTAACGGCCCCAGATCCGTCCGCGCTTGCTTGCCCCTCGTGGTACTCAATGCTTTTTCCGCAGCTTTGGCCTGTCGCGATGCCATCTCGCCGCTGATCGCCAGATAGGCGTTCAATTTCGGATTGAGTCGCGAAATTCGCTGCAGCAGAAATTGCGTGAGTTCGACCGGCGAAAGTTTGCCCGCCCGAAACAGCTTTCCAATTTCAGGAATCGTCGCATACGCAAGTTGTTGGTCCGATGGAAAGCTCATCAGAAAATTCGTTCCTGCCGTCGCAAATTCCCGAATCGTCCCAGATTCGCGATGATAAACGCCACGCGAAACTGATTCTCCGTCCGCACCACGCCTAATTCCACGCGGCGATATTCCACTGCCAAACCGCAGCAGCCACCGTTATACGTCACGCGCACAAATTGGTTTTGCTGCGTGGAATTCAGAATGTCGTAACTTACCCCTCCCGCGACATTGAATCCCTTGCGGGTCGCATCCCCGTAGCCCAGCAAAGCGCGGATCTGGTGCGAGGGCGGCTGCACCACCGGATTGCCTTGCAGTAGGAAATCCGCCACGGTCAGAAAAAACTCGCTGTATGGTTTGACCTTCAGCAGTGTACCCACAGTGGTGAGCTTGCCCAATTGCGGATCGTATTCCACGATGGATTCCGCATCGTACCGCCCGCCAGGCGTAAGTATCAGATCGCTCACCAGCGGCGACCAGTTTCGCGGCGTCGCGGCAAACGCAAATGGCGTGATGGAGTCCAAGGCCTGAAACACGTTGCGCTGCCCGGGCACCAATGCGCCGCCAAACGTCGGATCGAAATAGTGTTTCTGCACCAGCGTCCACGCCAGAAAGTCCACGGGTTGGTCGGATCCCTGCTTCACGTAGAGATGCTGCGTGACGCCATATTCCACTTCGTTCGTGTCGGTCAGCGTGGCATTGCTGTCGTAACGAATGAAGTCCGCAAAATTATTTACGCCGGTAACGTAGCGGTAGGTCACGGTCGGCTCGATGGTGTGTTTGTAGCGGCGCCGGCTGAGTGGCCGGTCAAAATAGCGCTCCAGCGTGGGCGGACGTAGCTCCACCGCGAATTCTCCAGTGTTCCGCAGGATGGAATTTCCCACCACGTTTCCGCTACTGTCCAGCGAATTGCCATAATACGTCGAGCGAAACACAGCCGTAGTCGTCACGCCCAACCAATTTCCAAAATGAATGGGAAGCGTCACCTTGGGCGCAATCTCGGTTCGCGGCACAAAATTCGGCGTGTTGATGAACGCATCGTCGCGATGCAGCGCGTCTACAAACGTGTCGAACGACAAATACACCGGCAGCTCTTTAAACGGCGCCTGCTCCACCGAACTGAAACGCGCTTCCGGCGCATCGCGCAACAGCACGCTGTTGGGCGGATTCAGTTCCAGGTAGCTGCGATCGTTCAAACTGGCGACATTGAAGCTGAATCCTCGAAAATTGTTGGTTAGAAATATGGCGCTGCGCACTTCGGAATTGATCGCGTCGCCATAGGTATCCGCGAAGGCCAGGCGGAAGGTCAGCGACGAGAGTTCGTTTACGTCCGCCACAAATCGCCAGCCGTCCTTCCACAAGGAAGTCACTTCCACCTGCTGCTGGTGGCCGCCTTGTTTTTGCAAAACGCCATTGGTGACAATGCCGCGATCGATCACGCCGAAATAATCATATTTGATCGAAGTGTTTTCGTAGGGCCGCGCGCGAACTTGCGCCCGCTCTGCGCTGCCGCGAAGACTGAGATATTCGAAGCCCAACGTGGTATCGAACCACGGCTTCGGCGCCCAATAAAACGCGTCGCCCAAAACAAATCCCTTGGTGGAGCTTTGCCCGATGGCCGGAATCAAAAAACCAGTTTGCCGAATGTGGTCGCCGGCCGGAGCGGTCGCATACGGCATCCAGATCAGCGGTACGCGGTACAGGCGAAAATTCGCATGCACCATGGCCACGCTTTTCTGCAGCGTGATTTTGGCTTCCGGCGTGTAGAACTGCCAGGTGGGTTTGCGTGGATCGCAAATCGTGAACCACGCGTGGCGAATTTCGTATTCATCGGCCGAGAGCCTCTCCACTTCTTTGGCTTCGAAGTACAACGGATTTTCTGTGACCAGCAGCAGCGGATTCGGCCGTCGCTCCAGCTTCACCATCCCGTGCACGTTGCGGAATGTGCCGTGCCCGGTGCTGACGTTCAATTGACCTTCATCTCCCTCGATGTGCTGGTTTTCAAAATCAAACTTCACGTGGCCGCGTGCCACCGCTTCATAGGTGACGGTGTTGTACTCCACGTGATCGGCCTGCAATTGCATTCCGCCGTAAGTGATATCCACATCTTTGTCGGCGATATACACATCGCCCTCTTTGCGCTGCGCACCGCTGGCATAGATTTCCGCGATTCCGCCGGACGGCGCCTGCACATGAATCTGTTGCGCGTGGCTTGCTTGTTGCAGAAGGAATGCAGCGAACGCGATAAGCAGCAGCCGGGAAACACCTCGGTGCGCGGCGATGGGAAAAGTAAGCTTCACGCTGCGTTTTCGCTCATGAATGATGAAGAGTTAGCCTAGCACGCGCTCTGCTGGAATTGTAGCAGCCGCCATTCCTCGCAGGCTCGAAACAATAGATGCAACATGTGGCTTAGAAGCGGTATGATGCGCAGCTTCCCGGAGGATCCGTTGACATTACCAAAGGTGCGCAGTTTCGCTGTGCTCGCTGCATTTTCGCTTAGCGCTCTCGCGCCAGCGGCTGTTGTGACGGCGGCTCCAGACACGCCCGGCGCCCCTGCCTCCTCTTCGCCGGCAGACAAATTTAAGGGGCTGACCTTTCGCGAGCTCGGCCCCGCGGTGATGGGCGGCCGCATCGACGATTTTGCCGTAGTCGAATCGAATCCCAGCGTCGTGTTCGTCGGCGTGGCTTCCGGCGGAGTCTGGAAGAGCACCAACAACGGCACCACGTGGGAACCAATGTTCGATAAGGAAGCCGTTTCGACGATCGGCGATATTGCCATTGCGCCTTCCGATCCTTCGATGGTGTGGGTCGGCAGCGGCGAGCCGAATAACCGGCAGAGTTCCTCCTGGGGCGATGGTATCTATAAGTCTCAAGACGCCGGTAAAACCTGGCAGAAGATGGGGCTGGCGGCCACGCATCATATCGGGCGGATCGTCATCAATCCCAGAAATCCGGATGTGGTTTACGTTGCGGCGCTCGGTCATTTGTGGGGACCGAATCCGGAACGCGGCGTATATAAGACCACTGACGGCGGTAAAACCTGGTCGCAGGTTTTGAAGATCAGCGATGACACCGGCGTTAGCGACATCGCCATGGACCCGCAAAGTTCCGACACTCTTTACGCGGCGGCCTATCAGAGGCGGCGCAGCGTTTACGGCTTCAACGGTGGGGGCACAGAAGGCGGAATCTACAAATCGACCGACGGCGGCGCCACCTGGAAAAAGTTGAGCAAGGGGCTGCCTTACGAAGACGGCGGAGATGTTGGCCGCATCGGCCTGGATATCTACCGCAAAGATCCCAACATTGTTTATGCGCTGGTGCAACACGAGAAGGGCGGCATCTTCCGCAGCGAAGACAAGGGCGAGACTTGGAAGAAAATGGGCGACACCAATCCGCGCCCTTCGTATTACAGCCAGGTGCGCGTCGATCCCAACAATGATTCGCGCGTCTGGGTGCTGGGCGCCGCGATGTACTTTTCCGAAGATGGCGGCAAAAAGTTTGTGACCGATCGCGTGAAGAAAATTCACGGCGATTTTCATGCCATGTGGATCGATCCCGCGGATTCCAATCACATTTTGGCGGGCAGCGATGGTGGCATTCACTGGAGCTACGACAGCGGCAAAACCTGGGATTTCGTGAATACGCTGGCGATTGGCCAGTTTTACGAAATTGGCTTGGACAATGATCGTCCGTATCACGTCTGCGGTGGATTGCAGGACAACGGTAGTTGGTGCGGCCCCGTGAATTCGCTGAAGAAGGATGGCATCAGCAACGAAGATTGGGTGCTTATCCACGGAGGTGACGGTTTTTACGCGCAGGTCGATCCCGTCGAGCCTTGGATCGTTTACACCGAATCTCAAGACGGCGATTTAGCGCGACATGATAGTCGCACCGGCCAGGAACGTGCGATCGGCCCGGAAGCGAAGCAGACCGACGCACACTATCGCTTCAACTGGAATTCTCCCGTAGAAATGTCCGGGCAGGATCATCAGGTCATCTATTACGGCGGAAATTATCTTTTCAAGTCCACCAATCGCGGCGAGAGTTGGACGCGCCTTGGTGGCCAGCTCACCTCGGACGTCGATCGCAACAAATTGCCGATCTTTGGGAAAATTCCAGACAAGACCACGCTCTCGCGGCACGATGGCGTGGAAGAATATCCCACCATCACTACCATCAGTGAGTCTCCGCTCACGCCCAACGTTGTTTGGGCCGGTACCGATGATGGCAACCTGCAAGTCACTCGCGACATGGGTAAGACTTGGAAAAATGTAGCGACGCGTGTTCCCGCCTTGCCGAAAGGGACGTACGTCAGCCGCGTAGTGGCTTCGAAATACGCTGAAGGCACTGCCTATGCCACTTTTGACGGCCATCGCACTGATGATTACGCTATCTACATTTTTCTGACCACCGATTATGGCGAAACGTGGAAGCCGATCCGCAATGGCATTCCTGATTCTGCGGGCAGCGTTCATGTGGTTCGCGAACATCCGCGCAATGCCAACTTACTTTTTGCCGGCACCGAGTTTGGGCTGTGGGTTTCCTGGGATCGCGGCGCCAACTGGACGGCGCTGAAGGGTAATTTTCCGACCGTTCCCGTGGATGACATTCAAATTCAGGCGCGCGAAAACGATTTGGTGCTGGCCACGCATGGCCGGTCGATTTGGGTGCTCGACGATCTCACGCCGATTGAAAAGTGGGACGCAGGCATGGCGAACGCTGACGTTACCTTTTTTGCGCCGCGTAGCGCCACGCTTTGGTATCTGGCGCAACGCCGTTGGAGCGGGGGACAAAAAATGTTCACGGCCAAGAATCCAGCCGATGGCGCGCTCCTTACCTATTACCTGAAAGACGCTGTGGCTCCGGAACAGAAAAAGGCCGAAAAGTCCGACGACAAAGACAAGAAGGATAAGCCGGCTGAAGAAGACAAGTCGAAAAACGCGCCGCCTGCCAAAAAAGAAGGCACCGTCAAGGTTACCGTCTACGACAAAGACAAAAAGCTCATTCGCACCTTCGACGCTCCCGGTGCGGCGGGCTTCAATCGCACTAATTGGGACTTGCGCTACGATCCACCGGCCGAGCCTACCGACGAGCAAAAAGAAGCCATGCAGGCGGGGTATTACGATGGACCGAATGGCCCGCGCGTCGATCCAGGCGAGTATTCATTGCATCTTCAGGCCGGCGCGAAAGAAGCGAACGGCAAGGTTACCGTCGAAGAAGATCCTCGCCTGGTTATGTCCGCTGCAGACCGCGCCGCTCGTCGTGCCGCTCTCGATGCTCTTTACGCCATGGCCAAGACGTCCACGACCGATCGCAAGACCCTCAGCGGCTTGCAGTCTGCCCTAAAGGCGACGCGCGAAAACTGGAAAAAGGAAGCGGACAAGAAAGATGGCGTGAAAATTCCGGAAGATATTCAGAAGCAGGCCGATGAGCTGCAGAAAAAAGTCGACGACCTGGCGCGCAAATTCAAGCGGGACCAGGAAGGTTTGGGTAACGCCGGACCGCCGTTCGAATGGCGCCCCGCTCCGCTACCCGATCAGGTACAAACACTGATGGAATCCATCGACGAGTTTTCGGCAGCGCCCAGTCCACAACAATCGGAGAAGCTCGAAGAGTTGAAACCGCTGGTCAGCGACGCTTCGGCGCAAGTCAAAAAGCTTATGGTCCAAGATCTTCCAGCATTGAACAAGAAGATGAATGAAGCTGGAATCCCGCACATTGTTCCATCTCCGGAAACGTTAACACCCACTGGTGATGATCAAGGGGAAGAATCGGACCGGTAGATTCAGCGAGGAATAAGCTAGTGGCAAGCGGGCGCAGCCGCGAGTGCGGGTTACTTAGCGGCTTCTTTGGTCGACGCTTCTTTCGCAAATTGCGCGCGATACCATTCGAAGGTGCGTTCCAACCCTTCTTCAAACATCACGGCGGGCTCGTATCCCAGGAATTCGCGGGCACTCTGAATGTCTGCTTGCGAATCGCGAATGTCGCCGTCGCGGGGCGGCTCGTATTTCGCTTCCAGCTGTTTCCCGCTAATGCGCTGCAAGAGTTGCAAAGTCTGATTCAGCGAGACGCGACTACCGGTCCCGACGTTGAACACCCGCCCCGACGCACTCGGCGCTTCGCAGGCCAGCAAATTCGCTTGTACAGCATTATCGACATACGTGAAATCGCGGGTGTGCTCGCCATCTCCATAAACGAGCGGCTGCGTTTCTTCCAGAAACGCGGCACAAAATTTCGAGAGCACGCCGGAATATGGCGAATTCGGATCCTGCCGTGGTCCAAAAATATTGAAGTAGCGCAGCGAAACATTTTCCAGGCCGTAGCATCGCCCAAACGCATACGCGTACAATTCGCCCACATACTTGGTCACGCCGTACGGTGAAATAGGTTGCGGCTGCATGGATTCGGCCTTTGGCAGAGTGGGCGTTTCGCCATAGGCGGCAGAAGACGCGGCGAACACCACGCGTTTTACTTTGTTATCGCGCGCGGCCACCAGAATATTCAGCGTGCCATCGACATTGACCTTATTGGTTTCGACGGGATCTTTCACGGAACGCGGCACAGAGGTGCGTGCTGCCAGATGAATCACGAATTCCGCCTGATGCATGGCCTTCTGCACCGCTTCAATGTCGGTGATCGAGCCCTTCATGAAGGTGATTTTGCTGCGCACCTCGGCCAGGTTTTCTTCTTTGCCCGCTGACAGATCATCAAGGACCACGACGCTGTGCCCGCGCCGCACCAATTCGTCCACTGTATTCGAGCCGATGAATCCGGCGCCTCCTGTAACCAGGTAGCGCATTTTCCGTGCCTCCTGCCGCAAAACCAATCTTATTGTACGATGGGGTAGGGAAACAAAATGTGACGATTAGCCGTCGCGTCACATATCAATCATGGGCAAAAAAATTGCGCTGGTGCTGTTGGTTGCTCTTCTGGCGTTACTTGCGGGAGCTTGGTTCTTTTACCATAACTTGCATCGCGCCCGGTTTCGCCCGGCTCCCGTCACGCAGCGATACCCAGAAGCGCTCCCCAATTCCAGCAGTCCTAGAGCCGCTGTGCCTCCGGGCGCGCCATCTGCTGTTAGCCCAAACGCCGGCAAGGAACCTGTGACTAGCTTATTACCTGCGTTCACGCCTCGTCCCGGCGAATCGTTGGAATTCGCCGCCAATGTTCCCAAGCTCAACAGCACCATCGCCAATTTGAAGTTGCTAGTGGGAGAAAAGAACGCCTTTGGCGGAAAAAACGCCTGGCACTTCCAGGCATTCGCGCATACCGAAAATCCCTACCGCATGATTTTTGAGTTAGACGACCAGTTTGACTCGTACAGCGATCCGGCCAGCAACATGACCAGCCTGCAATACGAAATGCACCTGAGCGAACGCGGGCAGAAAGTAGACTCGGTCCAACGCATGTTGCCGTCGTCCAAGGATCCTGCTCCGCCAGACGCCGCAGCTGCCCGTGTTCTGCCGGGAACGCGCGATCCGCTCGGCATGCTGCAATATCTTCGCGGTGTGGATTGGAGCAAAACTCCAGAAGTGCATAGCCAGGTTTACGATGGGCGCAAGTTGTACGATGTACGGGCGGCGCTCGCTGCGCGCTCCGTGTCCGTCTCCGTGCCAGCCGGCAATTTCAATGCGTCAAAAGTCGAAATTCACGTGCTGGACAATGGCGTGGAAATGAAAGACGCGCATTTTCTCTTGTATTTGGCCAACAATGCGGCCCGCACACCAGTGCTGGTGGAAGCGGTTTTGCCCATTGCGACGGCGCGCGTGGAACTAACCAAGGCAAACTAAGCTTGCAATTTTAGTTCAGCGAGTTAGCAGGGAACGATCTTGTCGCGGTGACGTAGCACGCGCCGCGTCGCATTACGCGTGTCCACCACCAGTTTGGCGGCATCCACAATCGCCGCATAGTCGTATCCGGTGTGATCCGTGGCGATCAGCACCGCATCATATTTCGCCAGGGTTTCGGCATTCAGCGGCACGGATTTCATGTCCGAATAATCGTAGTGCCGCATTTTATGCAGTTGCGGGAAATACGGATCGTTGTAATCGAACTCCGCTCCACGCTTTTTCAAAATTTCCATAATCTTCAGCGTTGGCGATTCGCGCAGGTCGTCCACATCCTTCTTGTAGGCCACGCCCAGAATCAGCACTTTCGAACCCTTCAAGCTTTTCTTGTGCTGGTTTAGCGCCTCGGCCAGCGAGTCCACTACGTGATACGGCATGCCGGTATTTACTTCGCCAGCCAGTTCGATGAAGCGCGTGGCGAAATCGTATTCGCGCGCCTTCCACGACAAGTAAAACGGATCGACCGGGATGCAATGGCCGCCCAGCCCAGGCCCGGGATAGAACGGCATAAATCCAAATGGCTTCGAAGACGCCGCTTCAATCACTTCCCAAACGTCCACGCCCATGCGCAAGCAGAGCAGTTTCAACTCATTCACCAGCGCGATATTCACGCAGCGGAAAATATTCTCGAGCAGCTTGGCCATTTCTGCGGCACGAGTCGAACTGACTGGCACCACCCGGGACACGACTTGCGCGTACAAAGCTTGCGCTGCGCGCCCGCTGGGCGGATTCACGCCGCCAACCACCTTGGGAATCTGCGCCAAACCATACTGCTTGTTGCCCGGATCTTCGCGTTCCGGCGAAAACGCCAGGAAAAAGTCGCCCGGCACATTTTCGTTTTCCGGGCCGGAGGCAATGGGGCATTTCCAGCCGCTCTTCTCCAAAATGGGCAGCAGCAATTCTTCGGTCGTTCCGGGATAGGTGGTGGATTCGAGCACCACCAGTTGCCCGCGCTGCAGATTGGGCTGAATAGCCTTGGCGGTATCTTCCACGTAGCTCAAATCCGGTTCGCGATATTCATTCAGCGGCGTAGGCACGCAAATAATAATGGCGTCAACTTCTTTCAGCTTTTCGAAATCCGTCGTTGCGCCGAAATGGCGGCTGTTCACGTATTGCTGAATCTTGGTTTGCTGAATGTGTTCGATGTACGACTTGCCGGCATTCAGCATTCTTACTTTTTCGGGATCGGTGTCAAACCCGGTTACGCGATGCCCGGCCTCGGCAAACCGCAGGGCGAGCGGGAGCCCCACGTAACCACATCCCATAATTCCTACTTTTAATTGCGCGCCTTTGAAAAACTCAGGTCTTCTGTCAGTTGGCATGAGATCGAAACTCGCTCCTAATCATGGATGGGGGTCAACATCGGGCGGAAACCCCAGAGGGCAAACCACTTCAAAATCATATCAGCTTATTTGGCTTGGCACGAAACGCCCGCCAGCTTGTTTCCTAATGTTCATAAACGGCTTTGCTCAAAATGTACTTTGCAATTTGGGTTTCCCAAGACAAGATACTGCGTGCCTCTCCTCTTACCGCTTCCATTTTGTCCGCCGTCCCTGCGCTCATGACCATTTTTATCGTTCTGTGTTTAGGCCTGTTTGTAGGCGTTATGGTCGGTTTGCTGGGCATCGGCGGCGGTGTGGTGTTGGTTCCGGCGCTGGTTTATCTGTTGCACTACGATCAGCATCTTGCTCAGGGAACTTCGCTTTTTATCTTGCTGCCACCCATCGGCCTGGGCGCGCTGCGCGAATATTGGAAAAATGGCCAGGTCGACTTGCGCGCGGGCATCTACTGCGCCGTTGGCTTTTTGTTGGGCGGCTACATTGGAGGACGTATCGCGGTCCCCATGCCCTCTGACCAACTCCGCGGCATCTTTGGCGGTTTTATGATTTTTTCCGCCATTCTGCTGTGGCGCAAACCGCATGACAAATCCTCGTCGACTTCCGAGGAGAAGGCACCCGCGCTTTCGTTGAGTGTTGCCCGTGCCGTCGGCATTTTCTTGGCAGCGGCGTTCAGCGGCGTGGCTGCGGGTATGGTGGGTATTGGCGGAGGCACGGTCTTGGTGCCACTGCTCTCACTTTTGTTTGGTTTCAGCCAGCACCGCGCACAAGGCACGAGCCTGGTGGCCTTGATCCCTCCTACAGGGCTGCTGGCGTTTCTCACCTACGCAAAAGCCGGCTATGTGAATTGGCAAACCGGTTTGCTGCTGATTCCTGGCGTTTTTATTGGCGGTATTCTCGGCGGGCATTTAGCTCGCCGGCTCAACCCGCGTCGCATGCGTCAGGTCTTCGCTGCACTTTTGTTTCTTCTTGGTGTGTCACAGGTCTTCTCTGCGTTGCGCCGTTGACGCATACTAGGATGGAATGGTCGATCTTCACTCTCACATCCTCTTCGGACTGGATGACGGCGCCAAAACCATAGAAGACTCACTGGCGATGGCCGAAGATGCGATTGCCGATGGCATCACCCACGTGGTGGGCACGCCGCACGCCAGTTCCGAATATCAATTTGATTACGCGGAAGTGTGTGCCGCACGCGATGCTTTGCTCGAAAAGTTGAATGGGCGCATTACTCTGGCCACGGGATGCGATTTCCACCTGAATCCGGAAAATCTTTTGCTCATTCGCGATAATGCGTCGCACTTCTGCATTAACCAGAAAGATTATCTGCTGGTGGAGTTCAACGAGTTTTCCATCCCCCCTTCGATGGATCAGACTTTGCATGATCTGCAGCTTGCTGGGCTGCATCCCATCGTTACGCATCCCGAGCGCAACACCATTTTTCGCACCCGGCCGGACCGCCTTTTGCAGTGGATCCGCCAGGGGATTTACGTGCAGGTCACCGCGGGTTCGCTGGCTGGCGTGTTTGGCCCGGCGGCGGAAGAAAATGCCTGGAAGTGGATCGGGCAGGGAATGGTTCACTTTGTTTCCAGCGATGCGCACAACAGCGCGCGGCGCCCGTTGAAACTGCGCTTTGCGTTCGATGAGGTTGCGGAGCGGTTCGGGCAGGAAAAAGCGCAGGCGCTGCTGGTCGATAATCCATTGGCGGCTTTCGAAGGACGGCCGCTTCCGCATCTGCCGGAAGTCGCGCCCGCATACGTTACGCCAAAGCGGAAACGCTTTTTGTTTTTCTAGGCGCGATTGCGAAGTTCGAACTACGTGGCAGGTTGCAGCGGTAAACCCGCCCAGGCGTTCAGCAGTCCTAACACTTCGCGGACCACACTAAATGCGTCGGTAGTGCTTCTCCACCAATGCGCGGAATCGAAGGAGTCATCTGTAACGCCGCGCACGATGGCCGTTCCTTCGCCACTAGCCAGCCGTCTCCACAAGGTGCGGGCTCGCCGCGTATGCACTTGGGAAGTCACAATGATGATTTTTCGCTTGCCAGCGACCTTTCGCAACGCGCGTTCTGCCACGTTAATTTCGTCAGCCGTATTCACAACGGGCGGGTCCAGAACATGAATCGCACTCTCCGGAATGCCTTCATGTATCAGCAGCAATTTGTCGTAGGTATCCTCGCCGGTGTAATTCACGCCGTGTTCACGCAAAGAGGCTCCGGGTTCCGTGGAATGAGTCAGCCACACTTGGGGAGCAAAGCCCTGGCGGTAGATGCGTGCCGCTTCAATGGCACGCTCCGGCATTCCGCCGCTCAGCACCACGATTGCGTCCGCGCTTTCCAGCGGATCCTGCACGACTAACCAACGGCCCAGGCTTCTGCCGGCGAATACGACCAAGGCTATCGCCGCGATGCAGATTAACGTCAGCCAGGGCCAGAGTCGCCGTGTTTTTCCAGGAACTGGTGTTGCTTCGCGTGCCGACTTCACCGCATCGAGGCTCATTGTGCTCTACCATATCAAACCACGGGGATTCCTCGAAGCCGTTGCGCTTCTGCACACGTTGTGGCTATCCTCCGCCTCCGCAGGCTAAACTGTCTGTCCGTGTCAAATCTGGAGGATGCATGAGAGCCGTCGTCACAGGAGGAGCTGGATTCCTCGGGTCGCATCTTTGCGACCGGCTGCTGGCCGAGGGATGGGAAGTCCTGGCGTTGGACAATCTCATCACGGGAAATGAATCGAACATGGCCCACTTGAAGGGAAACTCCAAATTTCGTTTCGAACGTAAAGATGTCAACAGCCAGTTTGAGGTTCCGGGCGAAATTGCGTACATTTTTCATTTTGCCTCTCCTGCCAGTCCACCGGATTATCTGAAGTTTCCCATCGAGACGTTGAAGGTCGGTTCAATCGCCACGATGAACACATTGGACCTGGCCCGTGCCAAGAATGCGAAGTTCTTTTTGGCTTCCACCAGCGAGTGTTACGGCGATCCGGAAGTTTCTCCGCAGAGCGAGTCCTATTGGGGTCGCGTGAATCCTGTGGGGCCGCGCAGCGTCTATGACGAGGCGAAGCGTTTTGCGGAAGCTACCACCATGGCGTACTACCGGCATCACGGCGTCGATACGCACATCGTGCGCATCTTCAATACCTATGGCCCGCGCATGCGTCTGAATGATGGCCGCGCGCTTCCCAACTTTGTTTTTCAGGCGCTCAGCGGCCAGCCCATTACCGTATACGGCGACGGCAAACAGACCCGCAGCTTCTGCTACGTATCGGATTTGATTGATGGAATTTACCGGCTCAGCCAATCTGATGAACATTTTCCGACCAACATCGGGAATCCCACGGAACTGACCATCCACGACTTTGCAGAGAAGATTCGCGCCTATTTTCCCAATGCTCCCAAGATTATCAATGAGCCGTTGCCCGAAGACGATCCCAAGCAACGCCGTCCCGACATTTCCAAAGCTAAAAAGTTGTTGGGATGGGAACCAAAGGTGGGCTTGGAAGAAGGCCTGCGCTACACGCTGGACTTCTTTAAGACGGAATTCGCCAAGCTAACGCCAAGCCGCTAAGCTCAGGATTCACGACATTCCTAAGCGAGTGGCCACTTGAAGGTGGCCACCACAGCCCGGAGGCGTCGTTACAAACGGCCGAAGGAATAATAGTCGAAGCCCAGGTTCTGCATGGTTTTTGGGGAGTAGAGATTTCTGCCGTCGATGACCAGACGACGCGCCATTAATTTTCCCGCGCGCTCCCAATCCAGCTTCCGGAAAATTTGCCACTCGGTGCAGATCAGCGCCGCGTCCGCATCTTTCACCGCTTCGTATGGATCCTCATGATAATGCACCTTGGGATAGAGTGGCTGTGTGCGCGAAATGGCCTGCGGGTCGCAGGCGTGCACTTCGGCGCCTTCTTCCAGCAGCCGCTTCATCACTTCCAAGGCTGGCGCAAAACGAATGTCGTCGGTGTTGGCCTTGAATGCCAATCCTAAGACGGCCACGCGCTTGCCTTTGATGACCCAAAGCGCTTTGTGGATCTTCTGGAAAAACGCGTGTAGCCGCTCTTTGTTCACCCGCTCGGCCGCCTTCAGCATGTCGAAATCGACGCCAACAGAAGCGGACAGATGAATGAACGCCTGAATATCCTTGGGAAAACAGAAACCGCCAAAGCCCAAGCCGGCTTTCAGAAATTGGGTGCCAATGCGCGGGTCCATGCCCATCGCGTGGGTCACTTCTTCCACGTCTGCGCCAATGCGCTCGCACAAATCGGCAATTACGTTGGCGTAGCTGATTTTCAACGCGAGGAATGAGTTGGAAGCGTGTTTAATCAGCTCGGCGCTATTGATCGTGGTGACCAGCAGCTCGCCAGCCGTTCCCGTCGGGCACTTGCCTGCATGCACCGGGCAGTGAAACTTGCGCTCCAGAATTGGCTGATAAATTTCGCGCAGCTTTGCGGCTGAGCCTTCATTTTCCACGCCCACCACGATGCGGTCTGGATGAAAGAAATCTTCCACCGCAGTGCCTTCCCGCAAAAACTCCGGGTTCGACGCCACTTCAAATTTGCGCTCGCCATTGCGCGAATACGCCGTCAGCGCTTTCTGCAGTTGCACCCCGGTCAGCGCTGGCACCGTGCTTTTTTCCACCACCAGCTTGGGTGAACGAGCCTCAATCGCAATCTGCCGCGCCACGTGATCGATCGCCGAAAGGTCCGCCTCGCCACTCTCTTTGGGCGGTGTTCCTACGCAAATGAAAATCACTTCGCCGGCGCGAATCGCTTCGCCAGCGTCCGAGGTGTAGCTGATTTTCTTCTCAGTCACCGCGCGCTTCAACACTTCGTCCAGGTGTTCCTCGTAGATGGGAACTTTGCCTTCATTGAGCTGGTCGATTCGTTTTTTGTCGACATCGGTGCAAAACACTTCGTGCCCAGCCGCTGCCAGGCACGCGCCCGTCACCAATCCCACATAGCCGCATCCAATCACGGTCAAGCGCACTTTGTATTTCCTCCTTCGCGTTCTAGAGGGCCGAGCAACTTCCCGCGTACGATTACCAAGGGGCGGCCTGGCATCGCAAACTTCCGAGCTAAGAAATTGCCGCTTATCTCCGGCCGAGCAACAATCCTCGAAGACCTAAGAGCACCAGTTTTGGTTGCCGGCGAATCACGCTCCACAATAGCCGCGTCGATTCGTCACGATTGATTTCGCCGAGTGACTCGCGTGTCGAAACGTTCAGCATATCCACCAGCCGAGAATAATCTTCCTGCTGGAAGTGGTGCAGTGACCGGCGGATCAGCCAGTGCGTGCTCAGCTCGCGACGCAGTGCTCGCAACTCTCGCGTGCTGTTTTGCAAGATGGCATCGGCCACGCCGCGCGCGCCGCGAAATCCCGTCACGATGCCGCCCACCGTCGAAACTTTCACCTGTGCGGCCGCATCGCCCACTAGATACACGGCGCCGTTTCCTACTGTGCGTTGCACCGGTACCCATTGACGGTAGACCGGAATGCGCGCGCCTTGCCATTCCAGCGGTTCGAAACCCTTCTTGCTTAAAAAGCGATCAAAACATTCCTTGGTGTTTTTGCCTTGCTCGCCGATTACGCCCAGCGCGCCGCGATCTGCCGATTCCGGAATCAGCCAGTAAAAATAAGGAGTGTCATCCGGCACGAACCACACCCGCGTCGTGTCCATCGGATAATCTTTTGGCAGCTTCACCAGCGCCTGCACCAGCGGAACGGTTTCCACCGCAGGCCAGCCGGCAGCCTTTGCTACGCGGCTCGCTGCACCGTCCGCTCCTACCAGGTGATCGGCGTGGATTTCGCTTCGCTGCTGTCCCTGATCCACGTGTACCCGCAAGCCATGCCCGTTGGGAGCCAATCCGTGGAAGCGCGTATCGTATTCAATTTTTGCGCCGACCGCTTCGGCTTCATCGGCCAGCAGGCGAATCAATTTCGATCGCTCAATAATCAGGTCTGGCTGCTTCAACGCCACTTGCGCCGAGCGTCCATCCGTGAACAACTCGAAGCGGCGAATCTCGTTCAGAATGCTGCCGCGCGCGGCAACACTGATCTGGCTTTTGAAATGGTCGGTAACGATTAACGTCCGTGGCGCGGGATCAAGCGTCGGCTTGGACTCCAGCACCCGGACCGAATGGCCGCCCTTAGCGACATGAGCAGCGGTATACAAACCCGCTGCCGAACCTCCAACAACGACAACTTCTTTGCGTTCCCGAGCGGCCCGGGATGAATTTTCTGCGTTTCCCACTGGCTCCGTTTTCCCTGAACAGTTGCGATAGTCGCCCTGCGAGGACCTAACAAACCTGCCTGTTTTACCCGGACGCCGGAGGCACACTCATCAGGAGCGCGCTAGGCACACAAAGTTAGCAGAAGGCGTTTCGAGTATAGCGAATCCCGTGGAACACACCAAACCGCCTCCGACCCAATAAACGGCGTGAATTAACCAGTTTTTCGAGAAGATTTCAAGAAGACTCAGAACACGAGGAACGGTGGAAACCCGTCAAGCCGCCGATTTGTCGGTCTGGCGCCGCTGCCGCTCAAACGGTGCTCGTTCCATCAGCGCTACCGCACCCAAGGTCAATAGCAGCACAATGCCGCCAACCACCGCTGCCCCTGTGGTCGACAGGTAGGAAACCCAAATCGCTGCTCCGCCGCACACCGCGCCTACCAGGTACATGACCAGCACCGCCCCGCGATGCCCCAAGCCCAGATTGGCCAGTCGATGCGCAGAATGATCCTTGCCCGGAGTCGCAAAGGGTAACAGCCCCCGCCGCGCGCGCGAGATGGTAACCAGCGTAGTATCGAAGATCGTCGCGCTTAGGATCAGCACGGGCGCCAACCATTGCGCCATGTTCGGCGCATTTTCTAACCGCAACTTCAGCGCCAAGGTAGCCATCAGGAAGCCCAGCAGCATCGCGCCGCCGTCCCCCATAAATATTTTCGCCGGCTTAAAATTCCAGCGTAGAAAGCCCGTCGCCGCGCCCAACACCGCCGCTGCCAGCGTGGTGACCAGCGTTTGCCCATTCAAATAAGCAAGCAACGCGAAAAAGACCGAGGCCATCGCCGCGACTCCCGCGCACAATCCATCCATGTGATCCAGGATGCTGAACGATGCGGTGATTCCCACCACCCACACGATGGTTAGCGCCGCGTCCAACCAGGTACCAGTGCGGCCGCCAAGTAGCACGCTAAAAAACTGCGCATGAATTCCGCTTACCAGCAGCAGCACCGCAGCCAGTGGCATCCCGATGAACAGCTTGACCTGGTGATGCAACATTCCCCGGTCGTCCATGAATCCGACCGCCGCAACCAAAGTGGCCCCAGTCACAATGCCGATACTCTGTGCGCGAGCCGGGCCATCAAACGCAATAAGGATGGCCAGCATCACGCCTAGGTACATCGCCAGTCCACCCAGCAGGGGAATGGGCTCCAGGTGGACTTTGCGCGGCCCAGGCAGGTCGACCATGCCCACACGAATGGCCAGCGCACGAACCGGTGCGGTCAAAAACAGTGATGCTGTCAGGGCAATCAGAAATGCCAGCAGGCCCGCGCTCATTCTTCCTCAGTATCGTTTCTGTGAACCGGCCAAGGGCGAGATGACGTGGTTCTTTGCAGATACGCTTCACCGGTTCGGGGTCCGGCTCCCAGCGAACAGAAACACAGAAAATCTAGACAAGTTGCCGAAAAGGGCGAAACCACTCCAACATAACGTGAAACCTAAAGTTTCGCTATGCAAAATGCCATACGTAAAACACCTTACGTAACTGTTTTGGTCCTACCTACTTATAACAACAGTCAATTCCGCTGCTTCAAATTGAGTGCCAGTCTGTAGCCGCGTTCTCGACGACTTCGACCAACTTCGCAAGTTCACGTTTCCGTTCGTACGCCGGAGCCGCGGCTGCCGCTGCCTCTCCCATCCGTTGCAACTTGACGGAATCGCTGCAGAGTTCGCGGATCGCGGCAACCAGTTCGCCGGGCTTATCGGGATCGGCTGAAACCGAAAAGCCCTTCTCATGCCCGATCGCCACCACGTCACACTCACCCGGCGCAACCGCGACAATGGGTTTTCCCGCCGCAAGAACCCCATACATCTTGCTGGGTACCACCACACCCTCTAACCCATGCTTTACTGTTACTAAGTGTATATCACCGGCTGCCAGAACGGAAGCAATCTTGCCCGACGGAAAAAATGGCAGGAAGCGGACATTCTTCGCATCACCTGCCTTCTGCTGCAAACTTTCCCGCTGCGCGCCATCTCCTACGAATACCAAACCCACTCCATCCTCCGCCAATTCTTTTGCTGCTGTCAGCAAGGTGCCCCATGCCCCATAAAATCCCAAATTGCCGGCGTGCAGCATCACGAAGCGAAAGTCCCCGCGAATTGCTCGAATTAGATCTGCGTCCAGCGCGGTCGCCGCTTCGCCAGTCCTTGGTAGATCGACTCCATCGCGTACCACCACCACGCGCGCGGCATCCACTCCTTTCGCCAGGATGCGCTGCCGCATGTCCTCGCCCAGCACCACCACCCGCGTTGCCCGACGT
>Ga0210396_10002274_pt1 | contig 19781 bp, 21 predicted proteins | sample IncBWH17OmetaG_FD_155466 | JGI IMG/M metagenome (GOLD analysis project Ga0210396, IMG submission 155466) | Forest soil microbial communities from Barre Woods Harvard Forest LTER site, Petersham, Massachusetts, United States - Inc-BW-H-17-O ... | reverse complement strand
ACCCAGAATGCCGGAACGCTGATCGTTCCGGTCTTCGGCTACGCCGCGGTGCTGGCCGCTCTCGGCCTTGTCGTCGGGTTGCTGCCGATGGCCCTCGGCCAGAGTACGAGCAGCAGCTACACCGATTCCTACGGCAACACTTACAGCAGCGGCACCACCGTGACGCTTGGCCCCGCCTCGATCGCCGTCATGGTCATCGGCTACCTCCTGATCTTCGTCGTGGCGATCTACATGGCCGCCGGACTTATCACCGGTTCTCTTGACATCGCCGACGGCAAGCCGGTGAGCATCGGGTCGTTCTTCAGACCGCGCAATCTGGGCCCCGCGTTTCTCGCCGCGTTGTTGGTCGCGTTGGGCACCTGGATCGGAACACTGTTGTGCATCATCCCGGGCCTGATCTTCGGCTTCCTCGCGCAGTTCGCCATCGCGTTTGTGGTCGATCGATCCCAGTCACCCGTCGACGGGGTGAAGTCCAGCATCGCGACCGCCAGGTCCAACGTCGGCGGCGCCCTGCTGTCGTGGCTGGTGCAGTGCGCGATCGTGCTCGTCGGCGAATTGCTGTGCGGGGTAGGCCTGCTCGTCGCACTGCCGATCGCCATGCTCATCCAGGTCTACACCTACCGCAAGCTTTCCGGCGGGCAGGTCGTTGCGCTGCAACAGCCCGGTTATCAGCCGGGACCCCCGCCCGGCATACCGCCGGGACCCCAGCTGGCATAGCGAGCCGGCCGGGCCGGGAACTACCCGGGCGCTCCGGCCCGTGCCCCGTCGGTGCCCCTGGCCGGGCTCCCCGTCGCCTCATCGATGACGGTGTGGATGAACTGCATCTTGTTCAAAACGGCGACCGGCAGCACGAAGGGGTAGAGGTCGTCGTGGCCCATCGACCGGTTCACCATGTTCAGCGACCACGACAACGGCAGCCACATGTCGATGATGTTGGGAAAGGCGCTGGGGCCCAACGCCGGTCGGTCGAAGGTCGCCGACGCCGATGCCAGACCGCACCACGCGGAGGTGTCCAGGGTGTCGCGGATGTGCAGGTAATGGGCGAACGTTTCGGCCCAATCCTCGGCGGCGTGCATGGTCGCATACGACGACACGAAGCTTTCCCGCCATCCCGCGGGCGCACCGTCCCGGTAGTGCCGGTCCAGCGCGTCGGAGTAGTCGGCGTCGGGATCACCAAACAGCTCGTTGAACCGCGCCTGGTAGTCGCTTGACGGGGCGATCAGCCGGTAGAAGTAGTAATGCCCGATCTCATGCCGGAAGTGCCCGAGCAGGGTCCGGTACGGTTCGTCCATCTCAACCCGCAACTGCTCGCGATGGACATCGTCGCCTTCAGCCAAATCCATTGTGATAACTCCGTTTTCGTGACCGGTGAGCACCTGCTCGTGCACACTGGACAGCAGGCGGAATCCCAATCCATAATCGGGATCCTGGTCACGTCCGACGATCGGCAACTTCAGCTCGTGCAGCTCGGCGATCAGCCGTCGCTTGGCCGCCTCGGCCCGGGCGAAAGCCGCCAGGCCGTCCGTGTCGGTATCGTTGGGCCGTTCCAGAGTCAGCGCGCACGATGCGCACAGTCCGCCGGGATGATCCGTGGGGACCAGCCAATTGCATTCGGCGAGATAAAGATTCGCACATAGTTGATAGTCACCGGCATCCACGGCGCCGGCGTGGTCGTCCTGGTCGCCCTTGGCGATCACCAGCAGGGCCATCTGGTCGAGCGAAAACCCCAGCGCGCTGCCGCAGTTCAGGCACGCCGAGTTCTCGAACGCCAGACGCTGGCCGCAGTTGGGACAGTGGAAGTCACGCATGCAGCGAATCGCCTTCGCAGGGCACGACATCGACGGCGACGTCGATCACGCTGTTCTCGGAGTTGGTGTAGATGATGCCGCGCAACGGCGGCACGTCCGCGTAGTCGCGGCCCCGGCCGACGACGATGTACCGCTCGTCGATCATCTGGTCATTGGTGGGATCCAGCCCCAACCATTCCAACTGCCCGGGCTTTTGCGGGATCCATACCGTGGCCCAGGCATGGGTTGCGTCGATACCGATCATCCGATCCTTTCCGGCCGGCGGGTCAGTGGCCAGATAACCGGACACATAGCAGGCCGCCAGGCCATTGGCTCGCAGGCAGGCGATCGCCAGCCTGGCGAAGTCTTGGCATACCCCTTCTCGGGCCCGCAGAACCTCATTGACTCCGGTGGAAATCGTGGTGGACCCGGAACGGTAGGTGAAGTCTGCATAGATCCGGGACGCGAGATCGCGCAGCACCTCGATCAATGGGCGTCCGGGCGCGAAGCTGGCGGCGGCGTACTGGCGAACCTCATCGGTGATCTCCGGCGGATCCAGGTCGAGGGTGAATTCGGTCGCGAGCGCACCCTCCAGCCCGGCCGGCCGGGCAGCCTCCCACGGTTCGCCAGCCGGCCCGCTGGTGTACAGACCGGGAGCCGGCGCGTGTACATCGACGATGGATTCGCTGGTGACCGTCAGCGTGCGGTGCGGCACGGTGACGTGGAAATAGGTGCTGATGTTGCCGTAGCCGTCGCGGCTGGTTGAGCTGTCGGCGGGGGCGGGTTGGATATCCAACCGATGATCGACGCAACGCTGCCGCGCCGAGTCCCGCGGCGTGAGAAACCCGCGGCCGTACGAGCTGGTCACGATGTCGGAATAGCGGTATTCGGTACGGTGCCTGACTCGATACCGCCGGGTGCCGGCGGCTTGGGCTGCCCGGGCCTCGTCTGACGTCATGGCACCACCCGGCGCAGGTCGGGCCCCCACAGCGGCTGCATCTCGCCCGGCAACGAGAGCTGGGTGGCGGTGATCACATCTGCCAGTTCGCGAAGCCCACTATGCATCCCGCTAAGCAGGAGCTCGCGGCAGCCCGGCCGGACGTTGCCGGCTGCGTCCACGAACTCGTCGTATGCGGCCGGTCCGGATCCGCCGCTGCGCGCGTCGAACAGCGGCTCCTGAGCCCATGCGGCGCGGTAGCCGGCCAACAGCTGATCGGGATCGTAGGGCCCACCGACCCGACCAGCGGCCGGCGGCGAGCCGTACAAGGCCTCAGACACCAACGCGCTGCCTCCTAACGTCGCCGGCTCGGTTGGCGGTCACTGATCTCACACCGCGATTTTGACTAATCTCTTGGCCACCGGGGCGCAAAATGGGAACCCAGTGTGGCATGGGCAGAAGGGAGCCGGCTCGTGCAGCGACATGAAATCCGGTCATTGGCCGATCTCGCGGGCGAAGGCACCCGGGTCTTGACCGCGTTGGTCCGCGACATGCACAGCGGGATCGCGGGTCGGGTCTTCGACTCGGTAGGACCGGCGTCCAAACCCGTGCAGGTGATTCACGACGCAATTGCGGCAATCACCTACCACGCGGTCGACCGCGCGGTCCGAGGATCGCTTGGTGGCGCCGGCGCATTGGCTGCCGAGGCGTGGAGCAACGATGACAATGACACAATCCAAGCGCATCCCGCGGCGGGCGGTGCGATCGCCGCGGTCAACGGGATCTACGGGGATCAGCTGACCAACCGGCGGAATGGGTTCGCGCTGACCATGCAGATCCACCGGCACAGGCGGCCCGTCGCACCCACCGCCGACTCCATCGCCAAGGCTTTCCCGGCGGCTACCGGGCGGATCGTGGTCTTCGTGCACGGCTGGTGCCTCACCGAACTCTCGTGGTGGCGCAGGCCGCGCATCGGGTCCGCTCTCCCGTACGGGACACGACTGCGAACCGACCTGGGCTTCACCCCGGTCTACCTGCGCTACAACACTGGGCTGCACATCTCGCAGAACGGGCAGAATCTGGCCGACTTGCTGAATCAGCTGCACACGCTGTGGCCCACGCGGGTGGAACAAATCGTGTTGGTCGGTCACTCGATGGGCGGGCTCGTGGCGCGCAGTGCCTGCCATTACGGACTTGCGCACCAGCAACCCTGGACCGGCGACGTTCGCCACGTCGTCTGCCTGGGTTCCCCTCACTTGGGTGCCGACCTGGAAAAAGGGGTCAACGTCGCATCGTGGGCGCTGGCCCAGCTGCCGGAGACCCGCGGTCTTGCCTCATTTCTCAATGCACGCAGCGCCGGCGTGAAGGATCTGCGGTTCGGCGCATTGCTCGACGAGGACTGGCGCGACTGCGACCCGGACGAGTTCCTGCGCGATCGCTGCAACGAGGTCCCCTTTCTTCCCGACGCCGTCTACCACTTCGTCGCCGCGTCCGCGGCGCCCCGCGCGGTCGGCTTGCTGGTCGGCGACAGCCTGGTGCGCCCGCGGAGCGCGGCCGGCCGGGGCCGGTCCCGACAGGTTCCGTTCGAGTCCGCGCATGGGCTCACCCTGACGGGTCTGCACCACTTCGACCTTCTCAATCACCCGTCGATCTACGACAAACTATCGGAGTGGCTCGGTGACTCGCCGGCGATGTCGCAGCCGGGGGTTGGCGAGTCCGGCTAGGTGCCGGCGCTATCAGCTGCACCAAATCCATTCAGAAGCAGGCCATAGTTGCGGGGCCGGGAGCACAATCAAGGAGTGGCCACGTGGGACGACGTCGTCCGCATCGTTGGCGGGTTGCCACTCGCCTCGGAGCCGTCACCGCACGACTGGCGGGTCGGCAAGAAACTGGTGGCGTGGGAACGACCGCTGCGCAAATCCGACCGCGAAGCCTTGGCGGCAGAAGGGTCGGAGCCACCGGAGGGCGACATCCTCGGTGTCCGGGTCTCCGATGAGGGCGTCAAGTTCGCGCTGATCGCGGACGAGCCTCGGGTGTATTTCACCACTCCGCATTTCGACGGTTATCCGGCGGTACTGGTCAAACTGGCCGAAATCGACGTCGTCGACCTCGAGGAGCTGATCACCGAGGCCTGGCTGACGCAGGCGCCCAGGAAGCTGGTCCAGGAGTTCCTGGCCGATTCGCCCTGACGTGCCGTCATACCGGCCGAAGGTCGATCACCCGTTGTAGATCGTCGATGCAGGACTGGACGACGTCGGCGAGCACCACCTCTTTCCGGTCGCGGGCGACCGAGTGCACCGCCGAAGCCAGGTCGCGCGCCGCGGCGGCGTGTTCGGTCGCCGCGACGGGATCTGTGTCGGCGAGGGCGACGGCCGCCACCAGCTCGTCGAGCACGGCGTACACGGGCTGGGGAAGCCAGTTGCAGCCGTCCAGCGCGGGCGCGACGACACGAGCCAGCTGCAGCACGGAGACGGCGAGCAAGGCCACGTGCACGGCCTGGTGATCGGCACCCTGGACGGCGGTGCGCAGCTTCCATCGCCGCGGTGAAAGCGTCACGACCTGACGGGCCGTGGCGCGGGCCTGGATCAGTCCGCCCACCTGTTCGTGCACCCGATCCACGGCGGACAGCGGCCAGTCGGCGGCGGGCTGCCGGCGCCCGGTGGCGAAATCCGCGGTGCGGCACAGCACACCGTGCAGCGTGTCCAGCACACCGATGCGCGCCCTGCGCAGCACTTTCAACGGGTCGGCCGGGAACAGAAATACGGCGAACGCGATGGCCAGGAAGCCACCGATCAGGGCATCAAAGATGCGTTCGTAACCGCCCACGCCGCTGCGGTACAACGCCAGCACCAGGATCGACGAAACGACGGTCTGGTTGGCGAACATCATTCCTTGCCCGATGAAGCTCCGCCCGATCATCACCGCGACCGAAAGCGCGATCAGCGTGACGATGGCGATGGGCACCGCTCCGGTCCCGAGTAGGCCCTGCACCACCGTGCCGATCCCGATCCCCATGGTCACGCCGATCATCATCTGGACGGCGCGCTGGGCGCGTAACACGTTGCTGATCGACAGGCACACCGCCGCGGCGATCGGCGCGAAGAAGGGCTGCGGGTGAGCGAGCACATCGTGTGCGAAGTACCAGGCCAGACCCGAAGCAACGGACGTCTGCAAAAGCGTGAACCACATGCCCTTGAGCCGTTGCAGAGAGGCCAGGGAACCCCCGGCAGCCCTGGTAAGCAGCGAAGTACTCATGACGCTTACTTACCCCAGGGCGCGCGGCTCCGCGCGACGGGCTAGGTCTGCTGCAGCTCGAACAGCGGAATCACCCGGCTGGTCTTCGCCTGATACTCGGCGAAGCCCGGCGCCGCGGCGGCGACTTTCGCGAAGAGCTCCTCGCGCTCGGCCGGCGGCAGTTCGCGGGCGGTCGCATCGAAAGCGTGGGTGCCGACCTCGATGTGTGCCCGCGGGTCAGCCCGCAGATTATGCACCCAGGCCGGATTGACGGGGGCGCCGGCGAAGGAGCCGATGATGATCAGCCTGCCGTCGATGCGGAAATAGGCCAGCGGCGACACCCGCTGTTGGCCGGACTTGGCGCCCGTCGTGGTCAGCAATAGCAGGTTGGCCTTGGCGAATTGGCCACTGACCTTGCCGTCGTTGGCCCGGAACTCGTCGACGATGTTCTTGTTGAACGCATTGATCGTTGCGGTGTCAGGAATCTCGGTCATGCCTGGTCAACCCGTTTGGGCTTGGCGTCTATTCCGGACTCCTTGCGCTGCTGGGCGGTGATCGGCGCCGGCGCAGCGGTGAGTGGGTCGACGCCGCCGCCGGTCTTCGGGAACGCGATCACCTCACGGATGGAGTCCATGCCCGACAGCAAGGCGTTGATCCGGTCCCATCCGAACGCAATGCCGCCGTGCGGAGGCGCGCCAAACATGAACGCCTCCAACAGGAATCCGAACTTCTCCTCCGCCTCGGCCTTGTCCAGACCCATCACCGCGAACACCCGTTCCTGGATGTCACGGCGGTGGATACGGACCGAGCCGCCGCCGATCTCGTGGCCGTTGCAGACGATGTCGTAAGCGTCGGCCAGCACGCTGCCGGTGTCGGATTCGATGCGATCCTCCCACTCCGGTTTCGGCGCGGTGAAGGCGTGATGCACCGCCGTCCACGCCCCGGAGCCCACCGCCACGTCGCCGGCGGCGGCCGCCTCGTCCGCGGGCTCGAATAGCGGCGGGTCGACCACCCAGACGAACGTCCACGCGTCGGGGTCGATCAGGTCGAGCCGGCTGGCGATCTCGCCGCGGGCCGCGCCCAGCAGTGCCCGCGACGACTTCGCCGGGCCCGCTGAAAAGAAGATGCAATCCCCGGGCTCGGCCCCGACGTGCGCGGCCAAACCGTCGCGCTCACTGTCGGTCAGGTTCTTGGCCACCGGACCACCCAGCGTGCCGTCGTCGCCGACCAGCACGTAAGCCAGCCCCCGATGCCCGCGCTGTTTGGCCCACTCCTGCCAGCCGTCCAGCGTGCGCCGCGGCTGCGAGGCGCCACCGGGCATCACCACGGCACCGACGTACGGCGCCTGGAAGACACGGAATGTGGTGTCGGAGAAGAACTCTGCGCACTCGACGAGCTCCAGCCCGAATCGCATGTCGGGCTTGTCCGACCCGTACCGTCGCATGGCGTCCGCATAGCTGATCCGCGGGATCGGCGTCGGGATCTGGTAGCCGATCAACGCCCACAGCGCGGTCAGGACCTCCTCGGAGATCGCGATGATGTCCTCGGCATCGACGAAGCTCATCTCCATGTCGAGTTGGGTGAACTCGGGCTGCCGGTCGGCACGGAAATCCTCGTCGCGGTAGCAGCGGGCGATCTGGTAGTAGCGCTCCATCCCGGCCACCATCAGCAACTGCTTGAACAACTGCGGGCTCTGCGGCAGCGCGTAGAACGATCCCGGCTGCAGCCGCGCCGGCACCAGGAAGTCGCGGGCGCCCTCCGGCGTCGAGCGGGTCATCGTCGGCGTCTCGACCTCGACGAAGTCGTGGCGGGCCAGCACATCGCGCGCGGCCGCATTCACCTTGGAGCGCAACCGAATTGCGGCGCCCGGGCCGTCGCGGCGCAGGTCAATGTAGCGGTACTTCAGCCGCAACTCCTCGCCTGCGGGCTCGTCTAGCTGGAACGGCAGCGGCGCGCACTCGCCCAGCACCGTCAGCGACGTCGCGTTGACCTCGATGTCCCCGGTGGCGATCTCCGCGTTGGCGTTGCCTTCCGGGCGAATCTCGACGACGCCGTCGACCGCGACGCAGAACTCGGCGCGCAGCCGGTGCGCCTGTGCCAGCACATCGGGCGCGCGGAACACCACCTGTGCGATGCCGGAGGAGTCCCGCAGATCGATGAAGATAACGCCGCCGTGGTCGCGGCGGCGAGCCACCCAGCCGGCCAACGTCACCCGCTGCCCTGCGTCGCTATTCCGCAGCGAACCAGCGGCGTGGCTGCGCAGCACAACACTTCCCTTCACCGGATTGAACCCACCTTGAAACGGAAGCCCAGTCTAGAGGGCCGGGCCGCATCCTCATGCAACGCCGGGTAGGAGGTAATTTCGGTGCCATCGCCACAAACATCGCACTCGTCGGTCCCGGCGCCGTCGGCACGACGGTCGCCGCGCTTTTGTACAAGGCCGGGCATTCGGTACTGGTGTGTGGTCACACTCCGCGCGACAGCATCGAACTGCGGCCCGACGGCGAGGACCCCATCGTGGTGCCCGGCCCGGTGCGCACCGATCCCGGCGAGGTCGCCGGCCCGGTCGACGTTGTCGTGCTGGCGGTCAAGGCCACCCAGAACGGCGACGCACGAGGCTGGCTGACCCGCCTGTGCGACGACCGCACCATCGTCGCCGTGCTGCAGAACGGCGTCGAACAGGTCGGGCAGGTTCAGCCGCTCTGCCCGTCGTCGGCCGTGATCCCGGGCATCGTCTGGTACGGCGCCGAGACCCAGCCAGCAGGGTGGGTACGGTTGCGCACCGAAGCCGCGCTGGTGCTGCCGACCGGACCCGCGGCGGAGACGGTCGCCGAGCTGCTGCGCGCCGCCGGCTGCCGGGTGGACTGCGACTCCGACTTCATCACCGCGGCCTGGCGCAAGCTGCTCACCAATGCGCTGGCCGGGTTCATGGCGCTGTCCGGGCGGCGGGCCGGTATGTTCCGCCGCGAGGACGTCGCGGCGCTGTCGCGCCGCTATGTCGCCGAATGCCTGGCGGTCGCGCGGGCCGAGGGCGCCCGGCTGACTGACGTTGCGGTCGACGAGTTGGTCGGGCTTTTCCGTCAGGCCCCGGAAGACATGGGCACGTCAATACTGGCCGACCGGGAAAATCGCCGGCGGATGGAATGGGACATCCGCAACGGGGTGATCATCCGCAAGGCGCGCGCTCACGGCCTGCCGACGCCGATCAGTGACGTGGTGGTTCCGCTGCTGGCCGCTGCCAGCGACGGGCCGGGCTGATCTACGGGCGCCTACCTTCGGGCCGATCGCTGGCGACGCCTCAGCCGCCAACTTGCACAGCTACACCGACGCCCGCAACACCCAACGGCGTTAGGCTGGTTCCGCCCGGGTAGCCGGCCCGCCAGATGCAACGGAGCGTGCGATGACCTTCAACGAGGGTATGCAGATCGACACCAGCACCGCGTCGTCGTCCGGCGGTGGGGGCCGGATGATTGCTGTCGGGGGCGGCCTCGGCGGGCTGTTGCTCGTGGTGGTGGCGCTGTTGCTGGGTGTCGATCCCGGCCCCGTGGTGAACCAGCAGCAGATGAACACCCGCGACTACTCGTCACCGGGTTTCGACCTGAGTCAGTGCAAAACCGGGGCCGATGCCAACAAATACGTGCAGTGCCGCGTGGTGGCGACAGGAAACTCGGTGGATGCGGTCTGGCATCAGCTGATGCCGCGCTACACCCGCCCGCACGTACAGCTGTTCAGCGGCCAGGTGAACACTGCCTGTGGGGTCGCCACCAGCGCGGTCGGGCCGTTCTACTGCCCGGTGGACCAGACGGCGTACTTCGACACCGACTTCTTCAAGGTGCTGGTCGACCAATTCGGTTCCAGCGGTGGACCCCTCGCACAGGAGTACGTGGTGGCTCACGAATACGGCCATCACGTGCAGAACCTCCAGGGGATCCTCGGTCGCGCACAGCAGGGTGCGCAGGGCGCTGGGGGTAATGGCGTACGTACCGAGTTACAGGCCGACTGCTACGCCGGTATTTGGGCGCACTACGCGTCGACCGTCAAGCAGGAGAGCACTGGCGTGCCGTACCTGCAACCGTTGAGCGACAAGGACATCCAAGATGCTCTCTCAGCGGCAGCGTCGGTGGGCGACGATCGCATTCAGAAGGCCTCGACCGGGCACATCAACCCCGAATCGTGGTCACACGGTTCCTCCGCGGAACGGCAGAAGTGGTTCACCGTCGGCTATCAGACCGGTGACCCGAACCAGTGCGACACCTTCGCCGCCACGAACCTGGGCTAAGCGCCGGCGAGTAAGCCCTGCAACTCGGCACGCCCTTGCTCGTCGAGCGGCAGCAGCGGCGCCCGCGGATCCCCGATCGGGAAACCGAGCAGATCCAGACCGGCCTTCACGGTGGTCGCCAGTCCGCCTGCCACGATGAACTCCAGCAGTGGCTTGAGGTCGGCGTAGATAATTTGCGCCTTCTCGAGATCGCCCGCCCGCACCGCGTTGTACAAGTCGATGCACGGCTGGGGCCGCAGATTCGGCGCAGCCGTGCACCATCCCGAAGCGCCGGCCTTCAGGGCGTCAAGCACCAGCGGGTTGCTGCCGTTGTAGAACGGCAACTCGCCGCCGCTGAGTTCGGCGATGCGCCGCATCCGGGACAGGTCACCGGTGGATTCCTTGACCATGGTGACGTTGTCGATGGTCTCGAACATGGTGACAAGCAATTCGGGGTGCATATCCACGCCGCTGGTGGCCGGGTTGTTGTACGCCATGATCGGAATGCCGATGGCGTCGCCGATGCTCCGGTAGTGCTGAACGATCTCACGCTCGGTGAGCTTCCAGTAGGACACCGGCAGGATCATCACCGCGTCGGCACCGGCATCTTGGGCGTAGCGGGCGCGCCGAATGGTCCTGGCAGTAGTCACGTCTGACACACCGACGATGACGGGCAGCCTGCCGGCGACGGTGGCGATCGTGATGTCGACCACGGTGTCGAACTCGGGCTCTTCGAGGTAGGCCAGTTCGCCGGTGCTACCGAGCGGCGCAATCGCGCAGACCCCGGCGGCAACGAGCCGATCGACGAGCGCGGCCAGTCGCCTGCCGTCGATACTGTCGGCCGAATCGCTGGTGAACGGCGTCACCGGGTAGGCGATGATGCCGTGGATCTTGTGCTCGGGCACAGACGAGCTCCTCGAATTTAGCTGGCGGACAAGGACCCTAGCTGGACAGGACGTCGGGATGCCGCGCCAGCGCGCGGCGCGCATAGTAGGCGAAGTTGGCCCTGCTGCGCGCAGGCGACAGTGTCCAGTCGTGCGCCTCCCGGGCCAGTTCCGCGGGTAGTTCTTTGACGGTGCCGGCGGCCATGGCGGCCAATTGCAGTTTCGCCGCACGCTCGATCAGGATCGACAACGAGCACGCCTCCTCGATGCTGGTACCGGCCACCACCTGTCCGTGATGGGCCAGCAGGACCGCCTTCTTGTCACCCAGTGCGGCACTGATGATCTCGCCCTCCTCGTTGCCGACCGGAACGCCCGGCCACTGAGCGAGGAACGCGCAGTCGTCGTAGAGCGGGGTGGTGTCCATATGCGAGACAATCAGCGGAACCTCCAGCATCGACAGCGCCGCCACGTGGAAGGCATGGGTGTGCACGATGCACTGTACGTCGGGCCGCGCTCGATAGATCCAGCTGTGAAAACGGTTGGCGGGGTTGGCTATTCCACCCCCGGGTCGGTCTCCATCCAGAACGTTGAGATCCTCGTCGACCAGCAGCAGATTGTCCTCGGTGATCTCGTCGAACCCCAGGCCCAGCCGCTGGGTGTAGTAGGTCGCGTCCGCCTCGGCCCGGGCGGTGATCTGTCCTGCCAGCCCGGAGTCATGGCCCGCGTCGAATAGCGCGCGGCAGGTCAGTGCCAGCTTCTGCCGGGTGGTCAATTGCGAATCGGCAACGTTAGCCGCCAACCCCTCGCCGGCCCGACGCATCAATTCGGATTTTGAGTCCGAGAACGTGGTTGCCATCAGCGGCTCCCTGGATTGCGGATGTGTGACACAATGGTAGCACTATAGGAAACTTTGTGTCATCAGCGACCGAGAACGGAGGGTACCGCCAGTGACAGCACTGCTGCGCGCCGTCCGCCGACAACGCGGCCTCACCCTGGAGCGACTCGCCGAACAGACCGGGCTGACCAAGAGCTACCTGTCCAAGATCGAGCGCCGGCACAGTACACCGTCGATTGCGGTGGCCCTCAAGCTCGCCAGAGCACTCGACGTCGATGTCGGGCGACTCTTTTCCGACGAGGCAGCCGAGGAGAACATCACCGTCGACCGGGCCCACGAACGTAGCGGCGCCGACGGCGAGCGCTACCGGGCGCTGGCGTCGGCCCTCCTCGGAAAGTCCATGTCGCCGTTTGTGGTTCGGCCGACAGGCAAACTTGCCGATGATCCGCATCCCGAGCACGCGGGCCAGGAGTTCGTGTTCGTGCACGCCGGGACCGTCGAACTTGATTACGGAGACCAGACCGTCACGCTCGGCCCCGGTGATAGCGCGTACTTCGACGCGTCGGTCAGCCACAAGATCCGGGCGCTCGGCGCCGAACAAGCCGAAGTCGTCGTGGTGGCACACGCCGAAGTTGGGGGCGGTCGTTGACCGAGCTGTTGTTCTCCTACGGGACGCTGCAGGCAGCCGGAGGTGAGCGTGCGACGTTCGGCCGCGAGGTCCCCGGCCACCGCGACGCGATCGTCGGATACGACCTGGACTACGTCACCATCACCGACCCGCACGTGCTCGCGACCAGCGGCAGCGACCGCCACCCCATCCTGCGGCCAACCGACCGGGCCGACGCGCATGTCGACGGGATGGTGTTCGCCATCAGCGACGCCGAACTAGCCGCCGCCGACGCATACGAGGTGGACGACTATCGCCGCGTCGCGGTGCCGCTGCGATCCGGCTCCACCGCATGGGTTTACGTGTTCGCCGATTAGCCGATTACCAGGGCCGCGTCGAGCACGTCACGCCGGTGGTGGCGTTCTGTGTCACCACCACCTGGCCGTCCACGGCGATCTGGCATTGGAGTTCGGGAGTGGCCCCCGAGCCACAATCGGGCCAGTGACAGCCGCCGCTGGCGGCGACGTAGGCCCACTGGTTCGGGTTAACCAGCGTGGCGGTGTACACCAGCGGCGCCCCCGCGCTGAACGCCGTCTGCACGGTGTTCATGTATTGCGCCGAGTTGGCGTTGAAGGCCGCCTGGCTGGGCGGATCGCTGTTCATGTACCGAACGTTGCCGGTCAGATTGCCGGTGGCGGTGACGGTGTAGGTCACCTGATGGCCGGCCGGATCCGCGTGTGCGGTCGCGGGTTTGACCACCATGCCCGCGGCTCCCGCGACTCCCAGAGCCGCCACAAACGTTGCCACCGCGACCGCGTTGGTAACTCTTCGCACGTTCGTCATGTCGAAAAAACTACCGGATTCGTTACGGGTTGCCCGGTTCAGGTATGAAACAGGAATGAGCGACGAACCGGAGCCGGCTGATGGAGGTGAACCGCACCGCACCGGCGTTAGCCGCCGGAGGTTGCTGACGACGGGCGCCGCGGCGCTTGTCGGGGCGGGGGTCGGCGCCGGCGCCGGGGCGGGCCTTGAAATAGCAATAGCCGCGTGGTCTCACCCCCGCGGGCCCGCCGTCTGGTACCGGCCGGATCGGAACGGCGTGCAGCCGGTGGGCGGTCTGCACCTGCAATTCGGCAGGAATGCCGGTACCGAGGTCGTGGTGTCATGGCACACCACCGACGCCGTCGGCAACCCGCGAGTGATGCTGGGCACGCCGACCTCCGGTTTCGGCCATACCGTGGCGGCCGAGACCCGAACGTACCGGGACGCCAAGTCCAACACCGAGGTTCGCGTCAACCACGCTCGCCTGACGAATCTGACCCCGGACACCGACTACGTATACGCCGCGGTGCACGACGGCGCTACCCCCGAGCTGGGGACCGTACGTACCGCGCCGACGGGACGCAAACCATTGCGCTTCACCAGTTTCGGCGACCAGTCAACTCCGGCGCTATCCACGTTGATCAACGGCACCTTCGTCAGCGACAACATCGGATCGCCCACGGCCGGAGATACCACGATCGCGATCGAGCGCGTCGCCCCGCTGTTCAACCTGGTCAACGGAGACCTGTGCTACGCCAACCTGGCGCAGGACCGGATCCGCACCTGGTCGGACTGGTTTGAGAACAACACCCGCTCGGCGCGTTACCGGCCGTGGATGCCGGCGGCAGGCAATCACGAGAACGAATTAGGTAACGGGCCAATCGGTTACGCCGCCTATCAAACCTACTTCGCATTGCCCGATTCCGGGTCCAGCCTCCAAACCCGCGGCCTGTGGTACTCGTTCACCGCCGGCTCGGTGCGGGTGGTCAGCCTCAACAACGACGACGTGGCCTTCCAGGATGGCGGCAACTTCTACGTGCATGGCTACTCGGCCGGAGAGCAAAAGCGTTGGCTTGCCAATGAACTCGCCGACGCACGGCGCGATCCGGATGTTGATTGGCTAGTCGTTTGCATGCATCAGACGGCGATCTCGACCGCCGACAAAGCCAACGGTGCCGACTTGGGGATCCGTCAGGAATGGCTCCCGTTGTTCGACCAGTATCAAGTCGATCTGGTGCTGTGCGGCCACGAACACCACTACGAGCGGTCGCATCCGGTGCGCGGAACGCAGGGCAACGACACCCGAACGCCGATTCCCGTTGACACCCGAACCGACCTCATCGACACGACGCGCGGAACGGTGCACCTCGTCATCGGTGGCGGCGGCACGTCGCTGCCGTCCAACACGTTCCTGTTCCCCCAGCCTCAGTGCCGCGTCTTGATGGGCGTCGGCGCATTTGATCCCGCGATCGGGCGCAAGGCGCCGGTCTACGTTTTGGAGGACGCGCCGTGGTCGGCTTTTCGCGACCGCGACAACCCTTACGGCTTCGCGGTTTTCGACGTCGACCCGGGTCAACCGGGCGGCAATACGTCGATCAAGGCAACGCATTACGCGGTGACCGGCCCATTCGGCGCAATGACCATGGTCGAGCAGTTCACCCTGACCAAGCCGCGTGGCGGTAGGTCCGGCTAGCTCAGAACAGTGTCTGCTGGACGGGCCCTGGTGCCGTTGCCGCTGCTGGCACTGCTGGCACTGCTGGCACGTCTGCGGCCCGCGGGAACGGGCGGTGATCGCCGGCAAGCCGGTGCCTCGCGATCAGCGGCGCGGCTCGTTCGGCCAGCATCGCTCGATAACTCGGCGGCAGATAGGCGCCGCGCCGGTACAGCTCGCGGTACCGGGGGACCAGTTCGGGATGTGCGCGGGCCAGCCAGGACATGAACCAGCCGCGGGTGGAGCCCCGCAGATGCAGGCCGAAAACCGTCACACCGGTGGCGCCGGCGGCCGCGATTCGGCCAAGCAGCCCGTCGAGGTGCTCGACGGAATCGGTGAGGTCCGGCAGCACCGGCGCGACCATCACATGACAGTCCAGACCGGCGTCGCGGACCGCGGTGATCAGCCCCAGACGCGCCTGCGGTGTCGGCGTGCCCGGTTCGACGTCCCTGTGCAGCTCCGGGTCGCCGACCGCCAACGAGACCGCGACCGATACCGGCACCTGCTGAGCCGCTTCGGCGATCAGCGGCAGGTCGCGCCGGAGCAGCGTGCCCTTGGTCAAGATCGACAGGGGCGTACCGGATCCGGCCAGCGCGGCGATGATGCCCGGCATCAGTGCATAGCGGCCCTCGGCACGCTGGTAGGGATCGGTGTTGGTGCCCAGCGCGACGGTTTCGCGCTGCCACGACGGCCGGCGTAACTCGCGGCGCAGGACATCGGCGACGTTGGTCTTCACCACCACCTGGGTGTCGAAGTCGGTGCCGCAGTTGAAGTCCAGGTACTCGTGGGTGGGACGAGCGAAACAATAGCGACAGCCGTGCGAGCAGCCACGGTAGCCGTTGACGGTGTACCGAAACGGCAGCGCGGCCGCATTTGGCACCTTGTTCAGCGCGGATTTGCACAGCACCTCGTGGAACGTGATGCCCTCGAAATGCGGCACGCGCACACTTCGGACCAAGCCGATGCGCTGCAGCCCCGGGAGCGCTCCGTCGTCGACGGGTGTCCCGTTCACCGCGACGGCCTGGCCAGCCCAACGCATGCCTCTATTCGAACAATAGTTCGATGTCTCGTCAAGTCCCAGAAGCAGCTGGGCGCGTCGCGTCGGGGGCGGTCGCACAGCACATGGACGACCATCCGGAGGGCAACAGTGCGTTGGAGAACCTGTTACCGGTACCGATGATCGAATCCGTCGACGTGACCGAAGCGATGGTCTATCTGTGCGGGCAGTCCGGCCGCTACGTCACCGGCATCACGCTTCCCGTCGATGCGGGCTATACGGTTAAGTAGTGTCCCAAATGCAACCCATCGGCAGTGAACCGTACGCGCAACTGAAATACCACGAGATCGCCGGCAGGCGCATGGCATACATCGACGAGGGCCAAGGTGATGCCATCGTTTTTCAGCACGGCAACCCCACGTCGTCGTACCTGTGGCGCAACGTCATGCCGTATCTGGAGGGACTGGGTCGGCTGGTGGCCTGCGACCTGATCGGGATGGGCGCCTCGGACAAGCTCAGCCCGTCGGGTCCGGACCGCTATAACTATGCCGAGCAGCGAGAGTTCTTGTTCGCTCTCTGGGATGCCCTCGACCTGGGCGACCGCGTGGTGCTGGTGCTGCATGACTGGGGCTCGGCACTGGGTTTCGACTGGGCCAACCAGCATCGCGGCCGGGTGCAGGGAATCGCCTACATGGAAGCGATCGTCACCCCGATGACATGGGATGATTTCCACCCCAGCGTACGGGGTGTGTTCCAGGGTTTCCGATCGCCCGAGGGCGAGCGGATGGTGTTGGAGCAGAACGTCTTCGTCGAAGGGGTATTGCCCGGCGCGATCCGGCGACGGTTGTCCGACGAGGAGATGAATTACTACCGGCGGCCGTTCGTCGACCCGGGCGAGGACCGGCGGCCCACGTTGTCGTGGCCGCGCAACATCCCCATCGGCGGCGAGCCGGCCGAGGTCGTCGCGCTGGTGAACGAGTACCGCGGCTGGCTCGAAGAAAGCGACGTGCCGAAACTGTTCGTCAACGCCGAGCCCGGGGCGATCCTCACCGGCCGCATCCGCGAGTATGTCCGTTCCTGGCCGAACCAGGCCGAGATCACGGTCCCCGGTGTGCATTTCATTCAGGAGGACAGCCCACACGAGATCGGCTCGGCGGTGGCACAGTTCGTCCGGCGGTTGCGGGCGGTTACCTGACTAGCTGGCCAGTCGTGAAAGCACGTCGGCGACTACCGAATCTATCGGCACCGACACCTGCTCACCCGTCGCCAGGTCCTTCACCCCGACCGCGCCGGCCTCGATATCGCGATCGCCGGCGATTAGCGCAAGGCGGGCACCGGACCGGTCGGCCGCGCGCATCGCGCCCTTGAGCCCGCGATCGCCGTAGGCGAGGTCGACGCGGACACCGCAGCCACGCAACTGCCCGGCCAGCACCGCCAGCTTGAGCTTGGCCGGTTCGCTCAGCGGGACGCCGAACACCTCGCATCGGGTGGTCTCCCCCACGCTCTTGCCCTCCGCACGCAGCGCCAGCAGGGTGCGATCGACCCCGAGCCCAAATCCGATGCCCGACAAGTCTTGTCCACCGAGCCGGCGCATCAGACCGTCATAGCGACCGCCGCCGCCGATCCCGGACTGCGCGCCCAGGCCGTCGTGCACGAACTCGAAGGTGGTCTTGGTGTAGTAGTCCAGCCCGCGCACCATCCGCGGGTTGAGGACGTACGGCACCCCGAGGGCGTCCAGGTGGGACAGCACGGTGTCGAAATGCTGCTTGGCGACGTCGGACAAGTGGTCGAGCAGCACCGGCGCGTCGGCCGTCAGTGCCCGTACCTCGGGTCGCTTGTCGTCGAGCACCCGCAGCGGGTTGATCTCGGCCCGTGTGCGGGTGTCCTCATCGAGATCAAGCTGAAATAGGAACTCCTGCAGCAGCTCCCGGTATTGCGGGCGGCAGCTCTCGTCTCCCAGCGAGGTGATTTCCAGCCGGAACCCGTCCAGGCCCAGCGATCGGAAACCCGCGTCGGCGATGGCGATTACCTCGGCGTCCAACGCCGGGTCATCGACGCCGATCGCCTCGACTCCGACCTGCTGCAGCTGGCGATAACGCCCGGCCTGCGGACGCTCGTAGCGGAAAAACGGGCCCGCGTAACACAGCTTGACCGGTAGCGCGCCGCGGTCGAGGCCGTGTTCGATCACCGCGCGCACCACCCCGGCGGTGCCCTCGGGCCGCAGCGTCACCGAGCGGTCGCCGCGGTCGGCGAACGTGTACATCTCCTTGGACACGACGTCGGTGGATTCACCCACGCCGCGGGCGAACAGGGCGGTGTCCTCGAAGATGGGTAACTCGACGTCGCCGTAGCCGGCCCGGCGGGCGGCGGTGAGCAACCCGTCGCGCACCGCGACGAACTGCGCCGACTCCGGCGGTAGGTAGTCCGGCACGCCCTTCGGCGCCGATAAGGCCGAGAAATCCGTCACCGGCTACAGGCCTTCGAGAAACGGATTGAGACGCCGCTCGGCGCCGATGGTGGTGGAGTTGCCATGTCCGGGTAGTACCACGGTCTTGTCGTCGAGCACCAACAATTTATCGACGATGGAACGAATCAGGTCGCGGCCGCTGCCACCGAACAGGTCGGTGCGGCCCACCGAGCGCTCGAAGAGCGTGTCGCCGGTGAAGACATAGCCTTTTTCGTCCTGGTCGGACGAGGTCGCCTGAAGGACCCGGAAGACCACCGATCCGCGGGTGTGCCCGGGTGCGTGATCGACGTTGATGGTCACGCTGCCGAGGTCGAGTTTGTCGCCGTCCCGGTCCAGCTCGACAACCTGCTTGGGCTCGCGGAAGAACGCACCCGCCGCCAGCTGAGCCAACCGCGGGCCCATGCCGTAGATCGGGTCTTTCAGCATGAACCGATCCTCGGGATGGATGTAGGTGGGGCAGCCGTAGGTGTCGGATACCTTCTGGGCGGACCACATGTGGTCGATGTGGCCGTGGGTGAGCAGCACCGCGGCCGGGGTCAGCCGATTTTCGTCGAGAATGCGCCGCAACGGACCCATCACACGCTGGCCTGGGTCGACGATGACGGCGTCTGCTCCGGGCCGGTCGGCCAGCACATAACAGTTGCACTGCAGCAGGCCGGCGGGAAATCCGGTGATCAACACGGTTTCCAGTCTCCCATCCCCTAGCCACCGGCGACGATACGGCCCATTGGGGGAAGAAGCGCAGGCGCCGCATGGGGCGCTTGACACGAGTCGCGACGCCCAGATTAGCCTGGGCTGGCATCTCGGCCCCGACTTACCAACTATGGAGGCATACCGGCCGTGCCGACCAACGAACAGCGACGTGCGACAGCCAAGCGGAAACTCGAGCGGCAGCTGGAGCGCCGCGCCACGCAATCCCGAAGGCGCCGGATCCTGGTGATCGTCGGCGGCGTAATTGCGTCGTTGGCCGTGATCGCCGCGGTGGTGGCCACCGTGATCGTCAGCCACAACGACCATAAGGGCAAAACCGCGTCGGCGACGACGACCACGGCTGCCGGCAGCTCCCCCGACGCCAGTACGCCTGCGGCGCCGACCCCGCCGGCAGCGCCGTTGCCGCCTTTCCAGCCGTCGGCCAATGTGGGCGCCAACTGCCAGTACCCGGCGTCGCAGGACAAGGCCGCCAAACCCGTCAAGCCGCCGCGGACCGGCAAAATCCCGACCGACCCGACCCAAGTGAGCGTC
>Ga0210396_10002272_pt1 | contig 19786 bp, 13 predicted proteins | sample IncBWH17OmetaG_FD_155466 | JGI IMG/M metagenome (GOLD analysis project Ga0210396, IMG submission 155466) | Forest soil microbial communities from Barre Woods Harvard Forest LTER site, Petersham, Massachusetts, United States - Inc-BW-H-17-O ... | reverse complement strand
CACAACGAAGGGTACAAGGCGAAAAAAGTGAAGCCGTCGTGGTAGACACCCCAGGTTATTTTGTTTTTGTCGAGCCAGTCGAAGATATTCCAGTCCGCCGGGATCGCCTGTAATTTCGTCTCGAATATCCCGCTAGAGCCGCAGAAGGCCACGGTCCGGTTGGGCTGCGTGCTGGTGGGTAAAGGACAGAACCATCTATCGCAGGCACAGAAATTTTTCGCGAGCCAGCTGGTAATGGGGACCTGCTCCGAGCCGAAGAAACACATGGGGTCGGCATTGCTATTGGGGGGCTGCCCCGTCATATCGGCATAGGCCTGTACAAAACCCGTGTTCCGGGGGCCTGTGCTGCCGGCCGCGAGCTGCGTCGCCACGAAATTGTATTCATGTGGAAGATCGGATTGCAGCTGCTCGTCGGCCGGCCGGTGAAAGGGATAATAGGGGGTTCCCTGGTAGGGGTTGGCATAGCCGGCCCTATCGAGCGGGGGTGTCAGGCCATCGACGCCGGCCAGGATATTCTCGAAGCTCAGGTGGCCCAGCATATTGTCGAACGACCGGTTCTCGAGCATACACAGGATGACGGTCTTGATGTTTTTTGCAGACATAAACTTAAGGTAGGTAATTCTCGTGAAAAGTCATTATTTTGACGCCATGAACCGACAGTTGCTAGCCCTGCTGATCCTATGCCTCCCCTCAGCCAGCCTTTTCCCGCAGGGAACCACTGCCGCATTCGAATGGACGGCACCTAAAAGCACACCCCAGAAAAGCGGCTATAAACTCATCGCCTTTCTCGACTCCCGGCAGGATACGTCTTGTGTCGGCAACTATTCGCTGGAGCCGGCGGCCAAGCCCACGAAGCTGATCCTGAAGACCCCGATCCAGCCCCAGCTGGAGGCCATCCTGAATGCCTATACGGATGCATCGGCCGGATTCGGCGCGGTCCTCTTTCAATTGAAAAGATTCTCTTTCGCGGAGACGCAAAGAACCGCGTATGTCTATCTTTCCGCCAATCTATACGCCCTGAAAGACAATGGCTATGTGCTCCTGCTTAAGCTGGACACCACACTCGTGATCGACGGACCGGTGAATTTCCAGCCGGCCCTGGTCTATGCCAGCAATGCCGTCGTCGACAATTTTATTGGCCGGGGGATCGCTTTGGCGCCGGCAGATACCATGGTGTACAGCTATGATGATGTGCAGCATATCGACATCGTTGAAAAGCGGAAACTAAAGGCTTATCATACCAGCACCTATGCCGAAGGGTTCTACAGCAACTATACCGCCTTCAAGAACCAGGCGCCCGATCTTCAGGGGGTGGTCAAACTCCGGGGCGACAGCAGCATGGGGGTCACGTTGCATAGTACCGAATGGACGGAGCCCAGGGGCAAGAAGCATATTTTTGCCGTTGTCTATAGGGGCGTGCCGTATATCGTAACCCATTTCGGCTATTATCCCCTGGAAAAACAGGGCGATGATTTTTATTTCACCGGGCGTTTGAATGTTGCGGGTAATGCGCAATCTTCTCCTTTTGGGCTTTTTACGGGCAATGCGGCAGATGCGGACAAGTACAATTACCGCGTCCTCATCGACTACACCAATGGCGAATTCATACATCTCAAGGCGCCGGCGCCCGCGCCGTGATAACGACCGGCGATGGCGGTTTTTCCGTTACCTTTGCTTATGCCCATTGCCCAACAGATCGGCGGTACGCCGGTACGCACGCCGGAACTTCATAATATCATGTATTCGCCGCAAGACCCGCAGGGGGTGCAGTATGGCGATGGCAATGGTTGTTTTAAATGGGTCGAGGTATCCGTGAGCGCGCCCGCCGGATGGGCTTTTATCCCCGGCTCCGAGACCATCGAATGCATCGAGGATAGCCAGGGGTCTGCCGCCCGCAATGGATTGCCCTGGACCCACAGCAACGACAAATTCCAGATACAGGCCTTTGGACCTAATCTGATTACGGCCAAGGTGCTGATGCAATCGGACAGCATCATGATCCAGCTACGCGCCAGGGCGCAGTACCTGCATGGTTCGGGTGAATGATAGACACGTCCTTTCCTATCACCTCTAAATTTCTAAACATGAACACCCCTCAAAAGCCGCCGATGGCGGCCCGGCCGGCGGGTCGGATGCCGGCGCTTCGAATAGCGCTCGCCGCCTGCGCGGTCCTGACGCTTTCTTCCTGTACCAAAGAGATCGGCTATTTCCGGACACATTCGCCGGCCGCCTGCTGCCGCATCGACTCCGTGGGCGTTGGCAATTATATGGACGGCCCCCTGGTGCAGCGGTGGCATTTCTCGTACAACAAGGCCGGCCAGCCGACGTCCATCGAGGCGGTGGTGCCTACGGCTTACAATTACTCGGGCTTTGTCTTCCGCTATGACAACCGCGGCCGGTTAAAAGATTACCTGCAAACCGATGGCGGCGGCGCTACCTATGTCTATGTCTGGGAGCGCTATACTTATCCCGCGCCGCACACTATCGTCGACAGCAGCTACGATTACCAGGGTACGACCTCCGATCCCAACCCCATCTATCCCAATGAGTTCCACTACAAGCGTACGATCACCCAGGATGACCAGGGACGAACGATCCGCGTGATCTTCTCGTTAGCCGATTACCAGGATACGACCTATACCTATTATGACGCGCAGGGCGATGTCATCCGTACGGACGTAGGCTATGACGATAAAGTGAACTGGTACCAGCTGAGCCCCACCTGGCAACTGGTCTACAACGACTATAGCCGGCATAACCCCTACATCCCGGCGGATGTGCATGGACTAAGCTCTATTAGTTCCTATGATCAATTCGGTCTGCCAACGGCCTTTTGGGGAGCATTTCTTCCATCGGCCGAGTTCGGTGCGTTTGAACCGGGCCAGTTCGGGCAGTTGTTCATGGCCGATTTTTATTTGACGCTGGACGTGAGCTATAGCTGCGATCATGGTAATGATCCGGAGTTGCTTTCGGGAGTTAAGTGAGCTTAACTAGCCCCCTAGCTAGCCCCCACGAGCCATCCCACAAGGAATACGAGTATCCCACCCACGACCACCTGGAAAATCGCCGATAGTAAGGCGGTATCCATATAACGTTTGCGTATCCACGAAATAACGGCTAACTCCGCCGCAACGACTATACATGCGACCACCAGCGCAGGGCGAAAATCGCCGATCAAAAAGGGGATGGTATGCCCGAGCCCGCCCAGCGTCGTCATCAACCCGCAAACGGCTCCGCGTAGCACGGGTGAGCCCCGGCCACTCAGCTTTCCATCATCGGATAGCGCTTCGGCGAACCCCATGCTGATCCCCGCGCCCACCGAAGCCGCGAGGCCCACCTTAAAAGTGGCCATCGTGTTGGACGTGGCAAATGCCGCCGCAAATAAGGGGGCAAGGGTAGAAACCGAGCCGTCCATGAGGCCGGCCAACCCGGGCTGAACAAAGCGTAAGACAAACATGCGCCGGCCGGTCTCCTGTTCCTGGTCGATGGCCCCTGATTCAACCTGGCCTTCGGTAATTTCGTTGGCGGTCATCTCATGCTTCAATTCTTCCTGTGCAAGGTCACCCAGCAGCTGTCTTATCGCGGCATCGGTGGTTTGTTTGGCGGCTGTCTCATAAAAGCTGCGGGCCTCGATCTCCATAAGCCCTGCCTCCTCCCGGGCCAGCTCGGGGCGTAACGATTTCTTGAACCACGAAGGCCGGCGGGCATAAAAGCCCTTTACATCCTGCCGTCTTATCAGTGGTATATGCTCGCCGAACTTCGAGCGGTATAATTCAATGAGGCGATGCCGGTGTCCGTCTTCTTCGGCTGCCATCTTTCTAAACAATTCCGCCGAGGATGGAAATTCAACCCGGAGCGATTCCGCAAAGTCGCGGTAGATGTGGGCATCCTCCTCTTCCGAGGAGACGGCAAGCGCCAAAATCTGGGGTTCAGTGAGTTCCTTGAAACGCATAATTTTTTTGTTAGTTGAGGAGCCGAGGCCGAATTCGGCTTAACTTTATAAACTTTCTCCTTCCGGCCGGCAAACTTTAAAAATCGATGTTATGCCAAAATACTCAATTCTGGTCAATGGAAGAACACACGATGTCGATGTGCTCGAAGATATGCCTCTCTTATGGGTTTTGCGCGATATCCTGGGAATGAGGGGTACGAAGTTCGGATGCGGCAGGGCGCTTTGCGGGGCCTGTACCGTGCATCTGAACGATACCGCGGTACGCTCCTGCAGTATCCCGGTTTCTGCTATCGGACAAAACAAGATCACCACGATCGAAGGCTTGTCGGAAAAAGGCGATCATCCCCTCCAGCAGGCCTGGGAAAAATACATCGTTCCACAATGCGGGTATTGTCAAACAGGGCAGATCATGAATGCCACCGCCCTGTTAAAAAGAAATCCCAAACCTTCCGAGGCGGATATCGAACAGGCCATGCAGGGCAATCTTTGCCGGTGCGGCACGTATAACCGGATCAAAAACGCTATCCAAAGCGTCAGCGGGCAGACCGCGATCGGTTAACCAACAGACTATCACTTTTAAACGGATCGGAGATATGAAAATACTATCACCCTCTCAGCCAAAGCCCGCCGATGTCAGGTCGGAGATCTTCATGGCCAGCAGAAGGGACTTCCTGCGAATAGGAGGCCTGGTAGCGGGGGGATTTGCCCTGGGCGTAAACTTCTTTAGTTGTAATGAGAAGGGGAAAAAGATCGCGTCGCTGGCGCCCAGCGTTTATTTGACCATCCAGCCGGATGGGGCCGTCATTATTGTCGCCCATCGCTCGGAAATGGGAACGGGCATCCGGACCTCTCTCCCGCTGGTCGTCGCCGACGAGCTGGGGGCGGACTGGAGCAGGGTCCGTGTCGTCCAGGCGGAAGGGGACGAAAAGAAATATGGCAACCAGAATACCGACGGCTCTTTTTCCATCCGCATGTTCTATGTGCCGATGCGCCAGGCGGGTGCAACCGCCAAATACATGCTCATACAGGCCGCGGCGCAACAATGGAATGTCAAGCCGGAAGAATGCGACACCGATAACGGCCAGGTCATCCACAAGGCTTCGGGAAAGACGGCTGGATTCGGCGAATTCGTGGCGGCGGCCAGCGCCCTGGCGGTACCCTCACCCGACAAGCTGAAGCTCAAGGACCCCGGACAGTTCAAGATGATCGGCCATGAGACGCCGATCGTCGATCTGCATGATATCGTCACCGGGAAGGCCATCTTCGGTATCGACGCCGCGGTAGACAACATGAAATATGCCGCAATCAAACGCTGCCCCGTGGTGGGTGGGAAGATAAAATCCTATCATGCGGACAAGGCCCTGGCCGTTGCCGGAGTCCTCAAAGTGATCCCCATCAAGGGAGGCGATATCCCGATGACGATCTTCAAGCCATTGAGCGGTGTGGCCGTGGTGGCGGACAATACCTGGGCTGCCATCAAGGCGCGCGATCTGCTCGAGGTGGAATGGGATCTGGGTCCCAATGCCGTGTATGACTCGGCTGCCCATATAGAAGAATTGAAAAAGGAGATCGTGAAGGCGGGGACCGTAAGAAGGGTCCGGGGGGACTTCGACGGGGCGAAGAAAAATGCGAAGAAGGTGATCGAGCATATCTATGTAGCGCCTTATATGGCCCATGGGATGATCGAGACACCCACCGCGGTAGCGGTGGTAAAGAACGGCACCTGCGAGGTCTGGGCCTGTACCCAAAATCCCCAGGGGGCGCGCGACTCCCTTGCCCAGGAACTCGGAGTGACTGCCGAAAACGTACGGGTGAACGTCACCCTGCTTGGGGGCGCTTTTGGAAGGAAGTCGAAACCCGATTTTATCATAGAGGCCGCGCTGCTGGCAAAAGAATGTGGATTCCCGGTAAAGGTGCAATGGACGAGAGAAGACGATATCCATCACGACTTCTACCATGCGATGAGTGTTCAGCGGGTGGTGGCGACCATCGATGCCGATAACAAGCTTAGCGGGTGGAATCATCATATTGCCTACCCCTCCATTGGCGCCACCTTCGATGCTTCCGTCATCCAACCGGGTGACGGGGAGCTGGCGCAGGGGGCTTTGGACTTTCCCTACGACGTTCCCGCGATAAAGGTGGAGACGCATGACGCCACCTCGCATATCCGCGTGGGCTGGCTCCGCTCCGTGCGTAATATCCCACAGGCCTTCGCCGTTGGAAGCATGCTGGACGAGATCGCCGAGGCCCGGAAAATGGACCCGATCGCCAATTCGCTCGACTTGCTGGGCGCGGATCGGTCGATCACCTTCAACCAGGAGATGCCCAAGGGAAGTTATCCCAACTATAACGAAGACATTGCCAAGTATCCCTGGGAGACCGGCCGGATGAAAAGAGTGATCGAAAGGGTGGCCAAGGATGCCGGTTGGGGCAAGAAGTTTCCCAAAGGCTCGGCCATGGGTTTCGCCGCCCACCGAAGTTTTTTGACGTATACGGCCTGCGTCGTGGAAGTCAGGGTCGAAGGCAATAACATCAGCATCCCCAATGTCTACTATGCCCTGGATTGCGGTACGCCCGTCAACCTGGACAGGATAAGATCACAGTTCGAAGGCGGCGCGCAGTTCGCGACAAGTATCGCGTTGAAAAGCGAGATCACCATCAAGAATGGCCAGGTGGAGCAAAACAACTTCGATGGCTACCGGATCATCCGGATGCCCGAATCGCCGAAACAGATCCATGTCTCCATCATCGAGAGCCAGGATAAGCCCACGGGGGTGGGAGAACCGCCGGTACCGGCGTATACACCGCCGGCGTTGTGTAATGCTATTTATGCCGCCACCGGCAAGCGGATCTATAAATTGCCGGTAGATCTGGGTGCGGGGCCGGTTTAGCCGCGGGGGCTGGGTCTGCTTTAGCCGCGGCGGCTGGGTCCATCACCCCCGGCGGCCCTTTTTCTTCTCGCGGTACTCCGTGGGGGTGAGATTGAATTTGCTTTTGAAGACGGTGGAGAAATAGGCCTGCGACGAGTAGCCGACCTTGAAGGCGACGTCGGCGATGGTGAGCTGCATGTCCGCCAGCAGGTATTTGGCCTTTTGGAGCCGGACGGTGGAGATATAATCATTGACGTTATAACCGATGAGGGCCTTGACCTTGCGGTAGAGCTGCACGCGCGAGATGCCGATCTCGCGGCAGATGTCCTCGACGCTGAAGTCCTCGTTAGGGATATTGTTCTCGACGATGGCAATGAACTCGTTGATGAATTTCCGCGTGACCTTGGTGGAGGCATTGGTGCGCGACTCCGTGGGCAGTTCGCTCGTGTAGTGTTCTCTTAAGACGGAGCGGTTGTTCAGCAGGTTCTTGATGGTCTCCTCGAGATATTCGAGATTGAACGGCTTCACGATAAACGCATCGGCCTTGAGCTTGATGCCGCGGATCTGGTCCTCCATGGCCCCTTTCGCCGTGAGGAGGATGATGGGGATATGCGAGGTCCGCAGATCCTGCTTGAGGACCTCCATGAGATGGAGCCCGTCGTCTCCGGGAAGAATAATATCGGAGATGATTAAATCGGGCACGAGGTCATAGGCCATCGCAATACCTCTTACCGCGTCTCCGGTCTCATGCATCTCGTATTGGGCGCCTAATCGCTTCTTGAGAAAACCCCGCAGGTCATCATTGTCTTCGATCACCAGCACCGAATGTTCTTTGTGCCCATTGACAACGGCCTCATCCTGGAAGGATACCGGCTGGATATCGGAGGTATAGATCTTGACGTCTTCATATGTGGGGATGAGGAAGGATTTCTCCTTATCCGCGGACTTCTCGGTCTCGCTGAAACAGGACTGGCCGAGCGGCAGGCTGACGGTGAAGGTCGAACCCTTCCATTTCGCGCTCTCGACGGTGATCGATCCTTGGTGCAGATGGATCATCTCTTTCGTTAGGGACAGCCCCAGCCCCGTGCCTTTGAAGGCTTTTTTGTGGCCCTGGTAGAAGAGCTCGAAGGCGTGATCTACCTCGTCCGGCGTCATGCCTACGCCGGTGTCCTGGACGATGACGAGGGCGCGGTCGGTGGCGGCCTCCTTGTCGATGATGACATTGATGGTGCCGTTCTCGTTGGTGAATTTGAAGGCATTGGAGAGCAGATTGAACAGCACCTTGTCGAGGATATTGACATCGAACCACACCCGGAGATCGCCGACCTTATTGGTGATGTTAAAGGAGATCGATTTGCGATGCGCGACCTCCTGGAAGGCATTGGCGATCTCCAGCACGAACTCGGAGAGCTGGTTCTCCGAGATGACGAGCTTCATCTTGTTCTCTTCGATCTTGCGGAAATCCATCAGCTGGTTGATGAGCCGTAGAAGCCGCAGCGCATTCTTTTGGACCAGCTCGAGATTGTGCCGGATGGTGAAATGCAGCTTGGGCGAAGCCAGCGAGTCTTCGAGCGGACCGAGGATCAGCGTCAGTGGCGTCCGCAGCTCATGCGAGATATTGGTAAAGAAATTGAATTTCGCGTCGGTGGCCTCCTTCGCCCTGGCCGTCATCTCGATGAGCTGGTTGCGTTGCAACAGGATCTCTTCGTTTTGTCCGGCGAGACGGCGGTTGATCTCGCGGTTGTGTTTCAGGGCGAAGTAGACGATGCTACCCAGGACCAGCGCCAGGACCAGCGCGGCAATGGCGATATAGAGCAGGTTTCGCTGATTATGATAGATCCGCCGCTGCTCTTTGAGGAGGTTGTACTGTTTTTCGATGTCGCGGGTCTGGGCATTGAGCCGGTCCGTCTGCAGCTTCATGATCCGGACATTGGTGGAGTCGATGACCACGGTGGGCATTATATTCTCCTTGCGATAGGGCTGTTTCTCCAATATATTAAAGGCGGTGGCAATGGCTTCTTCGCCGCCCGTGGGTGTCAGGAAGGTGGCCTGGAGGATCTTGTCGCTGACGAGCTGGATACCCCCGTCGGGACCGGGGAGCCCATCGATCCCAAAGAACCTCGCGGATTTTTCGATGCCCATGCTCTTATACACGTCATAGGCGCCGACGGCCATGGGGTCGTTTTGCGCGAAGACCACGTCTTTAGGGGAGAGCTGATCCTTGATCTTCAGGAAGGCGGCCGAGGACTTGTCCTGCAACCAGCTACCATAGACCCGCGTCTTGATATGGAGCTGTGGGTGGCGGCCGATGCTCTCCTCGAAGCCCCGCTGCCGGTCGCTGGTGGGCGTAGAACCCTGCAGACCCATGACCTCGATGATATTCGCGCTGTCGTGTAGGACATGGGCGACATAATCACCGGCCATCTTGCCCAGTTCATAATTATTGATACCGATAAAGGCGGTGTAGAGGTCGGAGTTCGTCTTCCTATCGATCACCACCACGGGGATGCCGCGGTTGTAGGCTTCTTCCACTACCGATGTCAGGGGCTTGGCTTCGTTGGGGGAGACGAGGAGGATGTCGATGTTCTGGTTGAGCAGGTCTTTGATCTGCCGGACCTGCAGCTCGCTGTTGTCGTTGGCGCTGCGATAGATCAGCTCCGTCCCGGGGTGTAGGGAGAGCTCGCGTTGCATCCCTTCGCGGGTAGCCCGTTTCCAGTTCTCGGTACCCGTACATTGGGCGAAGCCGATACGGAACTTTTCTTCCGGAATGGAGTTGGAACAGGAGTTAAGGAGGAGGACTGCCGGCAGGAACAGTAATAATAAGGAGGTCTTGCGCCGGGCGTTCGCAGCTAGTTTGGCAATTTTTGATGGCAAAGCAATCATACGGATAAAATTGAGCGGTGTTCGACAAAGCGAATTTCAATCCTGTATCATTCTTTTATAAAATCCTTCATTGTGTCCAACCAACACGGCCGATCGTTAGGCGGCGTATTGGAACAATTTCAAAAATCCAGGCAGCAAATCTGAAAAACGGGCGATGGGTTGTTCGCCCCTTAACAAATATAAGTAATTAAAAGGCAATTATTTACACAAAATCTTTTCGAAAATACGATTTCCGATGAATTGGAGATGATTTCAGAAGCCTTCGGCTGCGGTAGGGTCTATATTGCCCCGACAACTGATTGCTATATGAAGAGGAAAAATGTCTTTGCCTGGTCGCTGGTCATTGCTTTGGGCGGCTTTCTTTTCGGTTTTGACACGGCTGTTATCTCCGGTGCGGAACAATCCATTCAACAATATTGGTCGCTTAATGCGCTTCAACAGGGGTTGACGGTTTCGATCGCGTTGATCGGTACGGTGATCGGCGCACTCACCGGCGCGATTCCAGCCGACAAGTACGGCCGGAAAACCACGCTTTATGGGATCGCACTCCTTTATTTATTGTCTTCGCTGGGTACGGCCTTCGCGCCGGGGTGGTATACGTTTTTGTTGTTCCGGTTTCTCGGCGGGTTTGGGGTAGGGGCCTCTAGTGTCACCGCGCCGATCTATATCTCCGAGATCTCGCCGGCGGGGAGGAGGGGAAAGTTGGTGGGACTCTTTCAGTTCAATGTGGTATTTGGTATCGTTGTCTCCTATTTGTCGAATTATCTCATCGGCCGGGGCGGGGGTTTGATCGGCCGGGGCGGGGAGCATTCCTGGCGGCTGATGCTGGGGATACAGGCGGTGCCTTCTTTTTTGTTTTTGCTGTTGTTGCGGCTCGTTCCCGAGAGCCCGCGGTGGTTGATCCTTCATCGCAACAAGATCGAAGAGGCCCGGCGCATCTTCCGGCAGATCGATCCTGCCAGTGCAGATGCGGTTGTAGGTGAGATTAGGCGGGTCCTCCAGGAGGAAAAGACCTTGCCGCAGATGGATAATCTGTTCTCGCGGCGGTACCGGATGCCGGTGATGCTCGCCATGTTGTTTGCCATTTTTAACCAGGTCTCGGGCATCAACGCCATTATATATTATTCGCCCCGCATCTTCGAGATGACCGGGTTGGGTAAGAGCTCTTCTCTTTTGTCGACGGCCGGACTGGGTGCCGTGAACTTTCTATTCACCCTGCTGGCCATGAATTGTATCGACCGGATCGGAAGGCGAACGCTGATGTTGATCGGGTCCTGGGGGCTCATCGCTACGCTGGCGCTGGTCGCGTGGAGTTTCTATGGGGAGCATTTCAACGGCTGGGCCGTGCCGGTGTTCCTGTTTATCTATATCGCCTTTTTTGCTTTTTCGCAGGGCGCCGTCATCTGGGTCTTCATCGCCGAGATCTTCCCCAACCAGGTGAGGGCCAAGGGGCAGACGTTGGGGAGCACGACGCACTGGGTGATGGCCGCCGTGATCGCCTTCACCTTTCCTTACCTGGCCGAGAAAGCCGGGGGCGGCAACACCTTTCTCTTCTTCTCCATCATGATGTGTATGCAACTGCTTTTTGTGTGGAAGCTGATGCCGGAGACCAAGGGAAGATCGCTTGAACAAATAGAATATACGCTGGTGCTTCATTGACTGGCGCCGCGTGGAACGGCGCGCCGCGCGCCATAAAAACGATTGCTTATGCCATCATCTGCTGAGAAAAACTATCCCGTAGTCTGCTTTGGCGAGATCTTGTGGGACGTCCTGCCGGGTAATACCGTACCCGGTGGGGCACCGATGAACGTGGCCTATCACCTGCAAAAACTGGGGATAGCGCCTGCCCTGATCACCCGCGTGGGGCTCGACAACTATGGCAAGAAGCTGATCCAGCTCATGGAGAAACAGGGCATTTCCACCGACTATTTCCAGATGGATTTCGAGCTGGACACCGGCAAGGTTCTAACGACGCCGGGCGAAGGTGATGCCGTACATTACGAGATCTGCTCGCCCGTCGCCTGGGACAATATCCAATGGGACGATCATTTCCTGCCCCTGCTCGCGAATTCCAACTATTTCCTTTATGGCAGCCTGGGCGCGCGTAGCGAGGCGAGCCGGAGGGTGCTCTACCAATTGCTCGAGGTGGCCCCGTTCCGAGTGCTCGATATCAATTTGCGTCCGCCGCATTACGACCGGCGGGTCCTCGAACATCTGTTGCGTGATGTCGGTCTGCTCAAGCTCAATCTCGAAGAACTGGAGCTGCTCACGGGCTGGTTCTCGGGTTATACCACCGAGGCTAGCCGGATGGAGGCGTTGCAGGCCCGGTTCCAAATCCCTACCGTCGTCGTTACGCGCGGAAGCCGGGGCGCGGTGTTGCTCACCGAAGGCAGGTTTTACCGCCATCCTGGATTTACTGTAGAGCTGGCCGATACGGTAGGCAGCGGCGATGCTTTCCTGGCCGGGCTGCTCTTCAAGATGACGGCAGGCACCGATCCACCCGAGGGGTTGGAATTTGCGAGCGCCATGGGGGCGCTGGTCGCGAGTCATCATGGGCCCACCCCGGCCTACCGGGCGGAAGAGATCCGGCGCATCATCCACGGGGGGACGAAAAATTAACACCAAACCGAGAAGTGAATCTATAAATCGTCTATTATGAGAAAAATACAGATTGTATTGCCCTTGTTGTTCCTATCCCTGCTAGGATTCGGTCAGCAGAAGCTGGTGACTGGAAAGATCCTGGGAAAAACAAGCAACGAACCGCTGCAGGGAGTTACCGTAGAAAACAAAAAGAAGACCGTCACCACCGACGCCGCCGGCGCCTTTTCCATCGCCGCCGCGCCCGGGGACGTGCTCCTCATCTCTTTTGTAGGCATGAACCCGCAGAAGATCAAGGTGACGGGAGAAACGCAAAACCTGGTGCTGGTGCTGGAAGAAGGCAACAGCGATCTGAACACGGTGGTGGTCACCGGGTATAAATCGGAAAAAAAGGCCGACCTCACGGGGGCGGTATCGGTGGTCAACCTGGCCGATATCAAGAATGTTCCCGTCGCGAGTCCGATGCTGGCCTTGCAGGGACAAGTGCCCGGTCTGTACATTTCGGGTGATGGGTCGCCCACCGGCGCCAACGGCGGCGCGCCGACCATCATCATCCGCGGCGTCAACAACCTCAATGGTACCGGTAATGTCAACCCGCCGTTGTATGTTATCGACGGGGTGCCGACGAACCGGTACGAAGACTTCGCCAATCTGAACACCAATGCCATCGCTTCCATCCAGGTGTTGAAAGACGCTTCGGCCGCTTCGATCTATGGGTCCCGGGCCGCCAGCGGGGTCATCATCGTCACGACAAAAGACGGCAGCAGCAACGGCGATAAGGTCAAGGTGCAGTTTAGTTCCAGCCTCACGTGGCAGACCGAACGGCCCTGGCAGGAGCCCGTGCTGAGCTCCACGCAACGCGGTCAGGCGCTGTGGCAGGCGGCCGTCAACGATCACAATGTCGATGGCGTCACCGATCCGAATACCATCTCCACCAACCAGATCTATACGTATAACTGGAATAACGACTACGCCAACCCGTCGCTGACCAGCGTAAATATTGCCCCCTTCGTCGGCGGCGACAAGCTCGAACCGGCAGCTAATACGAACTGGCAGAATGCCCTGTACAGGACCGCGATGATCACCTCGAACGACATCGCCATCTCCGCGGGGAATGCAGACCGGGGCCTGCTGATGGATTTCGGGTATTATAATAATAACGGTCTGATGCAGTTTACCAATTATCAACGGTACAATGCCCGGATCAATACGCACGCCGGCTTCCTCAACAACAAGGTGAAGATCGGCGAGAATTTCCAGCTCTCGCGGACTTCGCAGGTCAACTCCACCAACGATGTCGGCGGCGATGCGGTGGGTGATCTCGCCATCACGCTGGCTCCGACCATTCCGCTCTATAAGACGGATGGGACGTATGGCGGGCCGGTGGGCGCCGGCTATTCCGACAGGAACAACCCGGTGGACATGCAATTCCTGAACCGGTGGAACACGACGAATTTATTTTTGGCGACCGGCAATGTGTTTCTCGAGGTGCAGCCGATCAAGAACCTGGTGTATAGAACGAGCCTGGGTTTCGATTATTCGGATGGGTTAGGGAAGCTGATCCACCAAACGGGGGAGGAAGGACCCGTGTTTTCCATCAACAGCCTGACGTTGCAGGAGTCCAAGGAGTTCACCTTTACCTGGACGAACACGCTGAGCTATAATCTCGTCCTGGGGAAGAACAGGGTCAACCTGCTGGCCGGCATCGAGGCGGTCAATGACAAATACAACACCTTTGGCGCGTCGAATACCAATTTTGCCGTGCAGGACATCAACTATTTCGTCCTCAATGCCGGTTCCGGCACACAGACGGACAACGGGTATGGGACGGGGTATAAATTGTTATCGCAGTTCGGCAAGGTCTTCTATAGCTATGCCGACAAGTATCTCGCCTCCGTGACGGTCCGCCGGGACGGTTCCTCGCGGTTCGGTGCGAACAATCCTTATGGCGTCTTCCCCGCCTTCACCGCGGGCTGGCGCATCAACAACGAAGATTTCTTTCAGACGATCGCGGCCAAGGCTTCCATCTCGGACCTGAAGCTGCGGGCGGGTGTCGGTACGGTGGGTAACCAGACCTTCCAGGGGTCGAATATCGCGCTGAGCAATGCGGCGGCGTTGACCCTGTACGCGGCCAACTATGGGACGAGCAGCCCCGCCGATCCCGAATGGCTCAATACCGGTACCGCCTATGATCTTAACGGTGTCAACACGGGTACGCTGCCTTCCGGTTTCGTACAAACGCAGCTGGGCAACCCCAATCTCAAATGGGAGCAGACCACGGAAACGAATATCGGGTTGGATTTCGGGTTTATGAACCAGTCGTTAACCGGTTCCTTCGATTGGTTCAACCGGAATACGTCGAATATTTTGATCCAGCCTCCGATCCCCGGGGCCGTCGGCGAGGGGCAGCTGCAATGGGTGAATGGCGCCAGCAAGAATACCAAGGGCTGGGAGGTGATCCTCGGCTATCACAACAAGACGTCTTTTGGGCTGGGGTATTCGGTGACGGTGAATGCGGACCATTGGGCGGACAAGATCACGGCCTTGCCCGAGGACGTGCGCGCCGCCTATCCGGGGGATGTGAATCACTCGATCATCGGTCATTCTCAATTCGCCATCTTTGGGTATGAGACGGATGGCATCTTTCAGAGTGCTTCCGATGTGAAGGGCGCGCCGTTCCAACCCGGGGCCAGTCCGGGGCGCATACGGTATAAAGACCTGGATGGCAACGACACCGTCAATGTGCTGGATCAGACCTGGCTGGGCAATACCCTGCCGAAGGTCGAATACGGTATCCGGATCGAGCTGAACTATAAGAATTTCGACTTTGCCATCTTTGGGTCCGGCGTGGCCGGCCAGACGGGTTATGACCCGGTGAAGTATCTGAACTCGTTTATCAATACCCGTAATAATTTCGGTCCGGGCGTGTTGTCGGCCTGGACGCCGCAGAACCCGCATTCCAGTGTGCCGGCGCTGTCCATTTCGGATCTGAATTTTGAAGAGCGGGCCTCCAATTATTATTATGTCAACACCTCCTATTTCAAGATCAGGGACCTGTCGGTAGGGTACAACCTGCCGCTGAGTATCGCCCGGTACATGAAGATGCAGGGGTTGCGGTTGTATGTAAGCGGTCAGAACCTGGTCGCGTTCAAACACAAGGCTTTCCTGAGTAAAGACCCCGAGCGCGCCAATTCCTTTGCGCTGTGGCCGAAACCTACTTCTTATACGGTGGGATTGAATGCTAGTTTCTAACTTTTAAACGAATATGCATATGAACTACTTTAAAATAACGATTCCTGTGTTGCTGGTGGCGAGTGGTTTTTTGGGCTGTAAAAAATACCTGAATGAACAGCCACAGGGCTACCTGGATGCGAGCGGGCTCACCTCGGCGACGAATGTCGACGGGCTGGCGACGGCGGCCTATGCCGGTATTGCAAACGACTGGTGGGACGCGCCCATCACCAGCAACTGGGAGTGGGGCAGTGTCCGGAGTGACGACGCGTACAAAGGCGGCGGCGGGTTGACCGATCAGGGGCAGTTGAATGTCTATGAACAATTCTACCTGCTCAACTCCTCGAATAGCGGTTCGGGTGATTTTGGTTTCCCCGGCGTCTGGATCAGGGCCTATGCGGCCATCTCCCGTTGTAATGTGGCGCTGCGTGCGTTGAACAATATCAGCGAGACGGCGTTGCCTACGCGTTCGTCGCGGATCGGCGAGATGCATTTCCTGCGGGGGCATATGTTCTTCCTGTTGAAAGTGTTGTTCAATCGCATCCCGTGGTTCGATGAGACGGCGACGGACGACCAGATCAAGCTTGTCCCGAATACGATGTCGAGCGATTCGCTTTGGATGCATATCGAGCAGGATTTCAAGACGGCGCGTGATCTGTTGCCTTCGACGCAGCCCGGAGAGCCGGGACGGGCGACGCGGTATGCGGCGGAGAGCTATCTTGCCAAGGCGTATCTGTATCATGCCTATACGCAGGATGCGAGCTATACGGTGACGGGAGTGAATGCGGCGTACCTGGATTCCGTGGTGGCGTTGACGACGGATGTGATCGGGTCGGGTCAGTATTCGCTGAACACCGATTTCGCTTATAACTTTTTAGATGGGCATGACAATGGGCCGGAGTCTATTTTCGCGATCCAATATTCCATCAACGATGGGACACAGATCGGTGGGCGCCTGAGCATGTCGACTTCGCTGAATTATTTTGCGGGTGCGGCCCAGTACGGGTGCTGCGCGTTTCATATTCCTTCGCAGAACCTGGTGAATGCTTTTGGCACGGATGGGAATGGGTTGCCACGCTTTACGTGGTTCAACAATACGACGTTGAACGATGACAGCCTGACGGCCGCGGGTTCGAATGTCGATCCCCGGATCGATCATACCGTAGGGATCGCGAACCATCCGTTCAAATACGATGCGGCGTTGCCTTATGAGCATAGCTGGGAGCGCGACAATGGCGACTACGGCGGGTTTGGCACGATGAAAGAATTGCAATTGGCTACTTGTCCTTGTTTCAAGAAACTCGGTCCGTTCTATGGCACTTCGGTGAACATGGATGTGTTGCGGTATGACGATGTGTTGTTGATGGATGCGGAGGCGCAGATCCAGCTGGGCAATCCTTCCGCCGCGTTGCCATTGATCAACCAGGTCCGGGCCCGGGCTGCGGCTGTCAGTCCGCTCGTGAAAAATCTGGATGGCACTTATCCATCCAATTATAAGATCGATATTTATAAGCCGGGCGTCAATATTCCCGCCTGGGATCAGGCCACGGCGTTTACCGCGTTGCAATGGGAGCGGAGGATGGAGTTTGCCATGGAGGGTTATCGGTTTTTCGATCTGGTCCGATGGGGTATTGCGGCGCCGACGCTCAATGCGTTCTTTGCGGTGGAGAAGACGCGGCATGGGTTCCTGGCGAATGCGCAGTTTACACATGGGGTGCATGAATATTTTCCGATCCCGCAGGAGCAGATTGTGTTTACGAATGGATTGTATCAACAAAATCCGGGGTACTGATTATGAAACTTCTTTTGTTTTTTTTGCTTGTTTGCTCGGGTGCTCTCGCCCAGACGCCTACCCCCCAGTGGCGGCCGGTGTATCATTTTACGCCGGAGGCTTTCTGGACCAATGACCCCAATGGGCCCATCTATCTCCATGGCGAATGGCTCGTGTACAACCAGCAAAACCCCTTTGAGAACAAATGGGGACATATGAGCTGGGGCCATGCGAAGTCGCGCGATCTGTTGCATTGGCAACATCTGCCGGTGGCGATACCCGAGAAGATCGATCCGGCCCGGGGGGATACGACCTGGATCTTTTCCGGATCGGCTGTTTGGGATGAGCACAATAGCAGTGGGTTTTGCCGCGATAGCGGTTGTCTCGTGGCTATTTATACCGCGCATCAGCCGAATTTGAAAAAGGAGTCGCAATACATTGCTTATAGTAACGATGGGGGGATGAGCTTTACCAATTACCCGGGTAATCCCGTGATCGATCTCAACAAACGGGATTTTCGGGACCCCAATGTATTCTGGCATGCCGCTTCGAAACAATGGGTGATGGCCGTTGCGTTGCCTTCCGAGCATAAGGTGCGGTTCTATGGGTCTTCCAATTTGCGCGACTGGCAGCTGCTGAGTGAGTTTGGGCCGGAGGGCTATACCGGCGCGCATTGGGAATGTCCTTCGCTTGTCGAGCTGCCGGTTTCCGGAGAGCCCGGCGTTACGAAATGGGTGTTGATGAATTCCGCCGCGGGTGGTGTTCGCGGGGTGTTCATGCAGTATTTTGTCGGCGACTTCGATGGTAAGGTTTTTCACAATGATAATCCTCCCGATACGGTGCTCACCGTTGACTATGGCGATTGTTTTTATGCGGCGATCCCTTTTAATGATGCGCCTTTTGATGCGAAGATATTGGTGGGCTGGATGATTCCCGGTGTGCAACACACGTATCCCTGGACGGGGCAGTTCTCTATTCCACGTGACCTTCTACTGCGGAAGACGGCGGCGGGTTATCGGTTGGTTCAGGAGCCCGCTTCCGTGGTTGCTCGCTCGTTTGCTGCGCTGCCTGCTGGGGCGCGGCGCTCGGTTGCCGGGCTGGTGTTAAACCACCGGGAGGTGGAGATTGATTCTCTCTATGGGTTGCGTGGGAATGCCTGGATGTTGGATGCCGAGTTGGAGGTCGGGGTTTCGGCCGTCGCGGGTTTCAGGATCGGTCAGGGGCGGGACGCCGTAGGCCGGGTGGTGTCGGAGACGGTGATCGGCTATGATGCGGCCGCGGGTCAGGTGTTCGTGGATCGTAGCAGGAGTGGGGCGGCGAAACTGCGGCCTGGGTCCGAGCGGCAGACGATCGACCTGGGCGGGGCCTCGGGCGGCGGGGCCGGGGGCGGCACGCGCGTCCGCCTGCAAGTGTTGATGGATAAAGGGTCGCTGGAGGTCTTTGTCAACGGCGGGGAGAAGGTGTTGACTACTTATGTGTATCCTGAGGAAGGGGGCACGGGCTGCTCGGCGTTTGCCACGGGTGGGAAGGCTGTGATTAAAACCATGCGGATATGGGACTTGTCAAAATTATGATTTGGGTCTTGGTCGCCGCGGCGGTTCAACAGCCGCCCGCCAAGACGGTTCCGGAATTCCGGTTTGTCACGCGCGATCAAGGCCTGCTCTCCAACGCGAACCTGCCGAAAGGGAAGTTGTTACTCTTTGTTTTCTTCGATCCGGATTGCGAACATTGTCAGCGGGTGGTGAAACACATGGACCAGGACGTTGCCGCTTTTCGTGCGGCCAGGGTGTATTTTGTCTCTATGGAGAGCCAGGACAAGATCGACCGGTTTGCGGCAACCTATGCCCCGCGGCTGGTCCGGCAGCCGAATGTCTTGTTCCTGCGTGATCCGGGCGGCGGCTATATGCTGCGTTTTCATCCTATCCGGTTTCCTTCCCTTTTTCTATATTCACCGGAGAATAAACTGCTGGATTATGAGGATAATGAAGAAACATTGTTTCGGATCGAGCGGTCGATTGCAGCCATTAGGAAGTAGCGGGGGCGCTCGCGTTTGGGCCCTGCCGATGGCCGTCTTGCTTTTGGTTGCTTGTGGCAAGCGGCCGGCGACGTTATTCACCTCGTTACCAGCGTCGCTGACCCATGTGGATTTTGCCAACAACCTGCCGGACCGGCCGGATCTGGGCATCCTCAGCTATATCTACTATTATAATGGTGCGGGCGTCGCCGTGGGGGATATCAACAACGACGGGCTGCCCGATCTGTATTTTGCCGGTAACGGTAAAGGCAAGAATAAACTCTATCTCAACAAGGGCAATTTTGAATTCGAGGATATCACGGACTCGGCGGGGGTGCCGGGAAGCGCGGACTGGTGTACGGGCGTGACCATGGCCGATGTCAATGGCGACGGGTTGCTCGACATCTATGTGTGCGCCGTCGCCAACACGCTGGGCCTCACGGGACACAATGAGCTCTTCATCAACA
>Ga0210396_10002271_pt1 | contig 19791 bp, 16 predicted proteins | sample IncBWH17OmetaG_FD_155466 | JGI IMG/M metagenome (GOLD analysis project Ga0210396, IMG submission 155466) | Forest soil microbial communities from Barre Woods Harvard Forest LTER site, Petersham, Massachusetts, United States - Inc-BW-H-17-O ... | reverse complement strand
AATCACCACGAAGTTGTCGCGGTGGTCGCGCATCACTTCCAGCTCGAATTCTTTCCACCCCAGCACGGATTCTTCGATCAACGCCTGGTGCACCGGACTCGCGTCCAGCGCCCGCGCGATCAGGTCCGCAAATTCTTCGTGATTGTAAGCAATCGAGCCGCCGGTGCCACCGAGCGTGAACGATGGACGGATGACCACAGGATACCCAAGCTGGTCGGCAAGCCGCACGGCTTCCGGCACGCTCGTCACCACTTCCGACGCCGGAACCTCCAGCCCAATCTTGCGGCAAACTTCCTTGAACAGCAGCCGGTCCTCAGCAATCTTAATCGCGCTAAGCGACGCGCCAATTAATTCCACGCCATATTTTGCAAGAATGCCGGATTCCGCCAGCTCCACGGCAAGATTCAAACCAGTCTGTCCGCCAACAGTCGGCAACAACGCATCCGGCCGCTCCGTCGCGATAATCGCTTCCAGATATTCCTTGGCCAAAGGCTCGATGTAAGTGCGGTCCGCGATTTCCGGGTCCGTCATGATCGTTGCCGGATTCGAATTCACCAGAACGACCTCGTATCCCTCCGAACGCAAAGCCTTGCAAGCCTGCGTCCCCGAATAATCGAACTCGCAAGCCTGCCCAATAATGATCGGCCCCGAGCCGATGATCATAATCTTCTTAATGTCAGTCCGTTTCGGCATTCGCCCCTAAGACACCGTTGTCGGTTGATCGGCTCGGCAGCCCCGAAAAATTCACGTCAGGCCGCGATTTCTCATCTCGCAAGAACAAAATAACTGTCATCCCGCAGGCCGCCGTTCGGCCAGAGGGATCTGTCATTCGCTCGGACGAGCCTCAAGCCTTGCCTTTGCCGCTCTCGGGCAGCGCAACGGAAGGGCGGGGCTTCAGCCCCGCCGTTAGGCCGCTCGTTAGAGAAGGGGCTTTAGCCCCTGAAGCCACAGGCCAGGGATCGAGCGGAAACTTGCCCGCCGCGGACCCATGCGAATATTCATTGGCCACCGAAGCCAGATGCGCCTTCACCGGATTCTCATCAATGTACTTTGCGTGCGAATCAAAGTCTTTCTGGTCGCGAATCTGATGCTCCGTAAAACCCGCGTGCCAAACCGGAAAACGTATTCCGTTACGCTTTCCAATCTCGCGCGATGAACCGCCCTTGATGAGTTGGACGGATTTCTCCAATGTCGTTGAACCACCAGGCGTCACGATCAAGTGCAAATGATCAGGCATGACGACGTGACGATGGACGAGGTAGTTGCCTTGATCGCGATAATGAAAAATCGCATCTTCCATAATCGAGGCAATCGCAGGCGTGCGGAAAAGCCCGCGTCTTTGCCACGTGTCGGTTGTGACGAAGTACGTCGCTCCCGGTTGTGTGCGATGTTTCGGTCGAACCACTCGGCTTCAGGGGCTAAAGCCCCTCTCCTATCTTCAACCTACGGCGGGGCTGAAGCCCCGCCCTTCCGTTTAACAACTTGCCTTGCGCCTCTGTGAAACCGTGAAAAGTGCAATTACGATCCTTACCGCCGCGCCCCATCCATCATCGTCACAAAATCATCGAACAAATACCGCGCGTCGTGCGGGCCTGGCGATGCTTCCGGGTGATACTGGACGCTGAACAGGGGCAACGACCTGTGTCGTATGCCCTCATTGGTGTGATCGTTCAGGTTCACGTGCGTGATTTCGACGTCGTCCGCGGGCAGCGAATCCGGGTCCACGCAAAATCCGTGGTTCTGCGCGGTGATCTCCACCTTCTCAGTGCGCAAATTCTTCACGGGATGATTCGACCCGTGATGCCCAAATTTTAATTTGAACGTCTTGCCGCCGAGCGCGAGGCCGCACAGTTGGTGTCCCAGGCAAATCCCGAAGATCGGCACGCGCCCCAGCAGCTTGCGAATATTCTCCACGGCATAATCGACCGGCTCGGGATCCCCCGGCCCATTCGACAAAAACACGCCGTCCGGTTTCAGCGCCAGCACATCCGCGGCAGACGTGCGCGCTGGCACAACAGTAACTTCGCACCCGCGATCCACAAACAGCCGCAAAATATTCTGCTTAATCCCGAAATCGTAAGCGACCACGTGCCGCCGCGCCGTCGCCCCCGAATCTGCAGCCGCACCACCAACGCGCCCGGCCAAATCGATCGACCCATCCTTCCACTCGTAGGAATTCGCGCAAGTAACTCTCCCCGCCAATTCCAATCCCGCCATCGTCGGTAAAGCCCGCGCCTCCGCAACTAGTTTTTCCGCCGGTGTCCCATCCGTCGCCACCACTCCACGCAAAGCTCCCACGTCGCGCAAATGCCGCACCAATGCGCGCGTATCCAAATCCCAAATCACCGGCACGCCATTACGCTCCAAATACTGCTGCGCCGATTCACTCGACCGCCAGTTCGAAGCCAAAGGCGAAAATTCGCGCACGATCAGCGCTTCAATATACGGACGCGCGGATTCCTCATCCTCCAAATTCGTGCCGACATTTCCAATGTGCGGATAAGTCAGGCACACAATCTGCCCGGAATAACTAGGGTCGGTGAAAACTTCCTGGTAGCCAGTAAGAGAGGTATTAAAAACGACTTCGCCGCCCCGCCGGGTGCGCGCACCGGCGGCACGGCCGCTAAATGTTCGTCCGTCTTCCAGCGCGAGAGTCGCGCGAGTTGCGGGCTGCTCCGACAGTGTGTCCTCCAGAATATTTCATCGCGATGCCGCGTTTACCGTGTACGAAGAAGATAGCGAGCCGAAATGATCCACCGGCCAGTACGCGAAAACCGCTTTCCCGTAGATATAGGGCCGGCTGACGGGTCCGAAAACGCGCGAATCGTTCGAACTATCGCGGTGATCGCCCATCACGAAATAATTCCCGTCCGGAATCTGCACCGGACCGTAACTCGACCCATCCAGATAGCTCGGCGGAACATACGGTTCCACCAGCTCCTTTCCGTTCACATATAAATGACTGGCGCGCAACTCAACCGTTTCGCCCGGCAATCCGATCACGCGCTTGATAAACGATTTCGAATGGTCCAAAGGATACCAGAAAACCACCACGTCGCCGCGCTCGATCGGCTCGAAGCGATAGACAAACTTGTTGATGAAGATCCGCTCCTGATCGCTCAGCAGCGGAGCCATGCTGGTGCCTTCCACTTTTACGGGTTGGTACAAAAAGATGATGATGACCAGCGCCAAACCCAGCGCCACGGCTAAATCGCGCGTCCAACTGCGCAATTCGTGCCGCAAACGCGGCAACGTGGAGTTGTTCTGCGGCTCTTGCGGTTCAGGCTGAGGGTTTTCCGTCATTCCGCTCTCAAATATTTATAACACGGCAAGATGGCGCGCGCCAAGTGTGCGCCGCATGCAGTGTGTATGACGCTCTACGCGCGCGATCGGTTGCAGAACCACCACCCTTTGCAAAGGCCCACAGATGAACGCAGATGAGCACGGATAAACTGTCGGGCCATAGGCTCTTGAATTTGTAGCGGCCGCTTCGTCCCGTGACTTTCGAGACGAAGCGGGCATGCCGTCGTTTGGTTTAGTTCAACCTCGCCCAAATTGCAAAATGGAACACGTAGCGCCGGCGTCTCGCCGGCTCTTCAGCTCTAGGTTTTCTTTGCGCGCGGCGTTTGCCCCGGCATAGTCGGGGCGTCTCTGCGGTTCATCTTTCCGTCACGCATCCAACGCAAAATGCAAAATCGCCAGCGAAGCCAGCACCGCCGTCTCCGTCCGCAAAACCAATTCGCCCAAAGACGCCTCCATAAATCCGGCCACGCGTGCGGCGTCAAGCTCCCCGTCCGTCCACCCGCCCTCCGGCCCAATCGAAATTTCGGCGGACCTCGCAATAACATTCCGTAACACATTATGAATCGGCGGCGCATCGCTGCGCTCCGAAAGCAATATCTTGCACTGCGCACTCGAAGCCCGATAAGCCTTTTCCAGCGTAATAGCCTCCCCGATCTTCGGCGGCCGCAAACGCCGCGCCTGCTGCGCCGACTCCAGCACAATCCTCTCCCAACGCGCATGACGCTTCGCTGCTGCGGCGACCAAAGCCTTGTCGGTCCGCGCAGCGATCAAGGGAGTGATTTCGCTCACGCCCAACTCGGTAGCCTTCTCCAAACACCACTCGAACCGATCGAACTTCACCAGCGCGATAAGCAGATGCAAACGCAGCGCAGGCTCTCGCGCCTCGATCGGCTCCACAAGTGAAAATTCCACACGATTGTCGCCGCGCTTTAGCAACCACACCCGCTCCACACGCGCCAGCCACACCCGCTCCCCATCGCTCAATTCGTAGAGCTGCCCCGGCTCAGCCCGCAGCACCCGCCCCAAATGCTCGGCCGTATTGCCGCGCGCAGTCGCCGTAGCTTCCTCGAATTTATCTACGAAAAATCGTCGCCGCATCGTTGAGATTCTATCTCGGCGACGGCTGGAATGCTAAGGCGCGGAAACGTGGCCCGTGTCCTAGTTTGACACCGAACTCGCGCTTAAGACGGTTAATACCATGTCGTTATTACACGATGTGGTTACGGTGAAATACGCCGATGCTGAACTGGAATACAGGAAAGGTCAAGAATCTCACCGCCGTGGAAGTATGGCTGTTTATTATTGCTCGTGTCCTGCCTGGCTTCGGGCTGGGTGTGTTGGCTGTGCGCTACTTTCCCGAAATCGCAGCGCCACTTGGCCTTCCCTCGTTGATAGTCGACGTACTGTTATTCTTGATCGCGGGCAAAGGATTGCTGCGGATTAATCCGAGTCAGGACGCGTGAGATACGCGAGCAACGTCTCAGCGCAACAGACTAACCGAAAATATCTTTCACCTTATCGAAGAATGTCGAATTGCGCTCCGCCGGCTTGTTCTCCACCTTCAACGTCTGCCCCAGCTGCTCCAGCAATCGCCGCTGGTCGCGCGACACCTTCGCCGGAATCACCACGCGAATGCTGATGTACAAATCGCCGCGCCCGCCGTGCGGATTGGGCAAACCCTTCCCCTTCTTGCGGAAAATCTGGCCGGATTGCGTGCCTTCGGGAATTTCCAGCTCTTCCTCGCCCTTCAAAGTCGCCACGCGAATCTTGTCGCCCAGCGCCGCCTGCGAAAAACTGATGGGAATTTCGCAGATCAGATCCGAACCGCGCCGTTCGAAGAACGCATGCTCTTTCACTTCCAGAAAAATATAGAGGTCGCCCGGCCCGCCGCCATTCGTTCCCGGCTCACCCTGCCCAGTCATGCGCAGCCGCGTCCCGGAATCCACTCCGGCTGGAACGCCCACTTCCAGCGTGCGTTCGCGCTCGATGCGCCCCGCGCCGCGGCAACTCGCGCAAGCATCCTTGATCGTCTGCCCCGCTCCCTGGCACGCGGGGCAAGTTCGCGTAATGGAAAAAAATCCCTGCGAGTAGGCCATCTGCCCGCGCCCGCCGCACGTCGCGCAAGTGGACATGCCCGTGCCCGGTTTCGCTCCCGTGCCCTTGCAAGCTTCGCAGAGTTCGTGCCGCGAAAGCTGAATCTTGCTGGTGATACCAGCCGCAGCTTCTTCGAAACTTAGCGACATGTCGTAACGCAAATCCGCGCCACGCTGCCCGCGCGCCCCGCCACGGCCGCCGCGCCGCCGTCCGCCGCCCAGCACTTCGTCGAAACCGAAAAGATCGCCGAGGATGTCCTGAAATTCCTCGAAGATCGTCGCATTGAAGCCGGAATCGAATCCGCGATTGCCCAGACCAGCCGCACCGTAACGGTCGTACACAGAACGCTTCTGCTCGTCGGAAAGTACGGCGTAGGCCTCGGAAGCCGCGCGAAAATTGTGCTCGGCCTCTTCTTTTTTCTCAGGATTTCGGTCGGGATGCCACTTCAGCGCCGCCTTGCGGTATGCGGATTTAATCTGCTCGGGCGTAGCGTCGCGCGCCACGCCCAGAACTTCGTAAAAATCATTGCCGTTGCTGGCCGCCATCGTTCTTCTGTCTCCACATTATGAAAATTTGAATTCCTGCAAGGATCGCCCACGCCGCATCGCTTGTGCGCGTTAATTCGAAGGCGCCGACGCCACACGAACCATCGCCGGCCGCAGCACGCGATCATGGAACATATAACCCTTTTGCATTTCGCCTACCACAGTGCCTTCCGGCTGCTCCGCCGTCGGCACATTCTCAATCGCGTGATGCAGGTGCGGATCGAACGGCTTCCCCACCGCCTCAATCGGCTGCAGCCCCTGCTTCGCCAGCGCGTTCCACAGCTGCGTGCGAATAATTTCGAATCCCTTGCGGTATTCAGGGCTGGCCGCGCCTGATTGGCCGGCAAGCGCGAGATCGAAAGCATCCAGCACAGGCAGAACCTGCTCGATCAGCAACTCCGCGCCACGATGCCGCTCCTGCGCGCGTTCTCTTTCCACCCGCTTGCGGTAATTCTCAAAATCCGCCTGCCGCCGCAGCAAAGTGTTCTGCAAATCCTGCTTCTCGGCCACTAGCTTCTCAATCTGCTCGACAGCCGAAGCGTCGCCCGCGGGCAACGCTTCCGGCGCAGCCTGGTTCGCCACGGAATCCTCTGCCGGACCGGCCGCAGCCGCAAATCCGCCCTCGGTAAAATCCTTTTCCTTGTTTTGTCTGTGTGACGCCAAAGAAGTCAGCCCCCCTCTTGCTCTTCGGAGAAAAATTGCGCCATGAACGCGACCGCCGTAATCACCCGCTCGTAGTGCATGCGCATCGGCGCCAGAATTCCAAGCGTTCCCTGCACCTGATCCTTAGATGAATACGAAGCGGAAACGATGGCGAGATGTTTCCCCGCATTCGAAATCTTGTCCAAACCCAGCTCCACATGCACCGGCTCCGGCGATTCGATGCAACCGCTCAACAGCGCGATCAAGCGATCCTTCTCTTCAATCGCCTCGAGCAGCTCGCGCAACTGCTCTGGGTTCGTGAAATCCGGCGAAGACGCAATCTGCGCAGCGCCATCCACATAAATCTTGCGGTCTGCCACATCACCCAGCACACTCGGGTCGCACAGGATCAGCGCGGTGCCCGCGAGCTGTCCGTACTGCTCGCGGTCCTGTTCCAATTGTTTGCGCAAATCCGCGCGCATCGCCTCCAGCGTCCAGCCGATGTAATGCCGGTTCAAATATTCGGACGTGCGATCCAGGTCCTCCTGCTTGAATGGCCGCTCCGGGCGGATCAATTTGTCGCGCGTCACTCCGCCGCCGGAAATCAAAATCACCAGCACGCGTCCATCTGGCAGCAGCAGAAAACGCAAATGCTCCACGACACTCCGCGCCAGCGGCGGCGCAATAAAAATGCCCAGCCCGCGCGAAACCGCAGCCAGCACATGGCTGGCGCGTTCCATCACTGCTTCCGGAGTCTGCGCTGCCGCCAACTCGCGGCGAATCCACAGCAGGTCAGCGGGACTGGCGGTGGCCTGCGCGGCCACTTGCTCCACGAAAAACCGGTACGCCGCCGCCGTTGGAACCCTGCCCGCTGAAGTGTGCGGCTGGAACAGCAAGCCCGCGTCCTCAAGGTCCGCCATCACGTTGCGCACCGTGGCCGAACTAAGCGGCTCGATATGCCGGTGCACAATGCTGCGCGAGGAGACCGGTTCGCCCGTCTCAATGTACGCGCGCACCACGTCCGTCAAAATCTGCTGGTGGCGTTTCTGTTGTAAAACCGTTGGACTCATAGGTTTCCACCGAAAACGAGCCCGCACCGCGTTCGAAGGCGCGCCCTCGCGCACTACTACTCTGATTTTAGTGTAGTCGCTGCGCCGCAGGCCGTCAACTTGACGCCGCCTGGACCGGCGCGGAATGAGCACATCCATAAACACAAATGCCGCCGTCAGAAACGAAACTTGCGCGACCTGAGCCTCGTATCATATCGTGGACGGGCGATTGCCAATGGTGCACATCCCTCAGAGCGGATTTCGTGTGGGAGGATGGATGAGATTGATGAAATTGTTTGTGCTGGCTGTGGTCATGGCAACGTCCTGCGGCCCCATTTTTTCTCAAGTCCCAGCGCCAAGCCAAGAAGCGAACGCCATAGCCGTATCAGCTGACACGACAACCAAACCGCTCTCCACGCGCATCGTCGCCTACCAAATCGAAGCCAGGCTCGACCCCACTAAGCACACCATCGCCGCAAGCGAAACACTCACTTATAAAAACTTGACCGGACAGCCGCAGCAAACTTTTCCCTTCCATCTTTATCTGAACGCCTTTCAACCGCAGTCCACCTTCATGACTGAAGTGCGCCTCGCCGGAACGCGCGGCAGCGGCCCGGATTCAGAGTGGGATCCCAAACATTTCGGCTCGATCACTGTGGATAAGCTCGAAGTCGAAGGCGCCGGCGACCTTACGAACAAAATGGAATTCAGCCATCCCGACGATAAGAACGCCGAAGATCGCACGGTTTTCCAAGTGACTCTGCCGAAACCAATCGCCCCCGGCGCCTCCGCGCAATTCCGCATTGTCTTTCACGATGTGCTTCCCAAAGTCGTCGAACGCACCGGCTACGCCCACGATTTCGATATGGTCGGCCAATGGTTCCCCAAAGTCGGCGTGTGGTGGAAGAACGCCTGGAACTGCCATCAATTCCACGCCACCACCGAATTTTTCGCGGACTTCGGCACCTTCGACGTAAAGATCACGGTGCCGCAGAGCGAAATCGTCGGTGCCGGCGGCGATCTGGTTTCGAGTAGGGATAACTCCGACGGCACAAAAACGCTCACCTATCATTCCGAAGACGTCCACGATTTTTCTTGGACCGCCAGCCCCAGCTTCACTGTCGTCGAGGACTCGTGGACCGGCAGCCAAGGCCCCGTAAAAATTCACCTGCTGATTTCGCCCGGACACATGGGGTCGGCGCAGCGATACATTGACGCAGAGAAAGGCTCGCTGCGCCTTTTCGACCAATGGTATGGCCCTTATCCATACGACCGCATCACGATGGTTGACCCACCGCACGGCGGCGGCGACGCCGGTGGCATGGAATATCCCACACTAATTACACTGGGAACCTCGGCGCACATGCCTCAAGGCGTGCTGGCGCCGGAAATTGTCACCGAACACGAGTTCGGCCACCAGTATTGGTACGGCATGGTCGCCACCAACGAATTCGAGGAAGCGTGGCTCGACGAAGGCATCAACAGCTACACCGAAGTGAAAGTGATGGACGAGCTGTACGGCAAGAATACTTCGGCGGTGAATTTTCCATTCGCGCAAATGAGCGAAACAGGCGTGCAGCAAACAGGCTATTTCTCGGATCCAGACAAGGACCCCATTGCCCGCTTCGCGTGGAAATTCATAAACAACAATTCCTACGGCGGTATCACCTACGGTAAGACCGCCACCGTGCTGCTCACGCTGGAAAAAGTGATCGGCGAAGACACATTGCGCCAGGCCTTGTACACCTACTTCATGCGTTACCGCTTCACGCATCCCACGGGCGAAGATTTCCTGAAAACGATTGAGGAAGTTTCCGGAAAAGATCTGCGTTGGTATTTCAATCAAGCAATATACGGCACGCAAGTCCTGGATTATTCGCTCGCCGACGCCCACTCCGATCCGCTGAAGTGGTGGGACACTCCGGCGCACGCCTCCAAGAAAAACGAAAAAGACGAGGCCTATCGCACCTACATCACCGTGGTTCGCAAGGGCGATTTCGTGTTCCCGGTGGACGTGGATATTAAATTCGACGATGGCTCCGCCGCCGTCGAGCACTGGGACGGGCAGGATCGCTGGGTGCGTTATCACTATGATCGCAAAGCCAAAATCCAATCGGCGCACATTGACGCGCACAACCAGATCACCCTGGACCGCGACCCCTTCAACAACAGTTTCGTGAAGGAGGCGGATCCGCGCGCGACGCACAAGCTCAGAACGATCTGGGTCTTCGCCAGCGAATGGCTCTCGCAATTGCTGGCCTGGCTGACCTAACGGCATCGAAGGAGCGACACGAATGGCTGCAGCGAAGCGAGGAACATTTTTTTCAGGCGCCGGGCTGGTGTGGCAATGGCAGCGTCTGGTCTGGTGGATTTTCGCCGTCTGCCTGATCTTCGGACTTTTCTCGACGCACGAAATGACGGAACGCGCGAGTTCGTTGCTCGATCATAGCGCGGCCGCGCAGCGTCTGGTAGATGGTTTCGACACGTCGGCGATCATCATGCTGCAACAGGTGCCGGATTCACCCTTGGAAATTCAAGGCCACAACATCGTTCATTTCTCGCTGCTATTTGTGGTCTTCATGCTTTTCGTCACCGGCGGCATTCTCGCTGCCTACGTGCTCGATGAAAAACCCACAACCACGGCTTTCTTCGAAGCCGCCGGCCACCACTTCTGGCGTTTCTTCCGCCTGCTGATTTATCTCGCGATCGTGCTGCTGCCCGTCGCGGGGCTCGCCGCCCTCACCAGTGCAACGTACACGCGCATCGAGGAGCAATCCATTTCGCCATATCCTGGAGATCACTTCGTCGAAGCGGCTGCTGTCGTGATCCTGCTGCTCTTGATCATCGTGCGCCTGTGGTTTGATATGGCCCAAGTCATCGCCGTCGCCGATGACGAAAAGAAAATGCATCGCGCCCTCCGCCGCGCGTTCACCTTGCTGCGCCGCAATTTCTTCTCGCTGTTGTGGCTCTACTTGCGTGTCAGCATCATCGCCTGGGTCCTGTTCGGGATCGGCCTGCACGTTTGGATGTTCCATGTGCCCCCGCAGTCCAACGTCGCTGCGTTACTGCTCAGCCAATTCATGATTCTGATCTGGATCGGCACGCGCCTATGGCAAAGAGCCAGCGAAGCAATCTGGTATCGCAATTACCAGGCGAATCAGGCGCCGGAACCGGCGCGGTCTCCGTCGCCGGCTCCGATGTTCGTACCGGTCGCCGCCGAACCGCAAGCCTAGACTGTCCGCCGCTCATTTTGCTATTGCATTTGTAGCGCCGGCGTCTCGCCGGCTCTTCGCGGTTGGATTAGGTCGAGCAGTTGGCGGAAAACGCACACCGACTGTCATCCCGCACGGAGTCCGGTGTGTTTTCTTTCCTGCCGCAGTTTGGCAGGCGCGGGATGCAGAGAGGGATCTGCTGTTCGCGACAACGTCGCGTGTTTCATAGTTGCTAGATCGCACCCGCGAAACGCCAACCATTCATCGCACCAATTCGCATTCAATCGAGTAGTAAACTACCACCGTCCACACGGAGGCAGCTATTGCCGCAACCTCACGACGAATACTCACAACGACTCGCAACTCGCGTGCAAACCGTCGCCGCGAAAGACACTCTGCACAAGCAGATCGGAAATGCGAAGCTCGCGACGGTCATCGTTGCGATCGTTCTCCTCTGGCTTTCACTGAAAGACGAAGTAATCTCCACATACTGGCTGGCAATTCCGATCGTGATTTACCTCGCCCTGGCACTCGCGCACGAATTCGCCCTGCGCACGCTCGCTCACGCCCGCAGCGCCGTTGCATTTTACCAGCGCGGCCTCGCGCGCATGGAAGACCGCTGGACCGGAACTGGCGCAACCGGCGAGCGTTTCCGCAATCCCAAACACGTCTACGCCGATGATCTCGATATTTTCGGCACCGGCTGCCTGTTCGAACTTCTCTCGACCGCGCGTCTTCCAATGGGAGAAGAGCGCCTGGCGGAATGGCTCACGGCCGCGTCGCCTGTGCCTGCGATCCATGAGAGGCAAAAAGTCATCATCGAGCTGCGCAACAAACTGGATTTGCGCGAGGGGTTGGCGTTGCTCGGCGAAGACTTGAAGGTGCGCCTCGATCCACGCTCGCTGGAAAACTGGGCGGAAACGCCGCCGCTGCTTCCCGCGGGCCCGTGGCGAATTGTCGCCGCGTTCCTGGCGATTTCCGCCGCGACCGCGATCATTTTTGTGCTGGCTACTCAGAAATTGTGGCCACTGGCTGGCGTCCTGACGCTCGAAGTGGCCGTCCTGCTCTGGCTGCGCGTACGCGCCGAAAAAGTGGTTTCCACTCTGGCGTGCAACGCCGAGGGCCTGGGGCTGTTCGCGGACGTTCTGCAACGCCTCGAACAGGAGCCGTTCGCTTCGCCGCGCCTGCAAGACTTCGCAACACGATTGAAGTCCAGCCACCAAACCGCCTCGCAGTCCGTGCGCCAACTCGCAAATATCGTTTATTGGATTGACGCGCGCGAAGATTTGCTCGGCCGCCTTCTGGAATTGCCCATGCTCTACGCCGTGCAGTGCGCCTTCGCGGCCGAAGCATGGCGCAAGCGATACGGCGGCAAGCTGCGCGCCTGGGTGGATATCGCTGCGGAAATGGAAGCGCTGCTCTCGCTCGCAGGTTATTCCTACGAGCATCCGGACGATCCGTTCCCGGAATTTGCCGGCGAAATTCCCAACGCGTCCGCAATCTTCCTCGGCGAAGAGCTCGGCCATCCTTTAATTCCGTCAGCGGAGTGCGTCCGCAATACCGTGCGGCTCGATCCCCAGGCACGAGTGCTCCTCGTCAGCGGCTCGAACATGTCCGGAAAAAGCACCTATCTGCGCACTGCCGGAATCAACGCGGTGCTGGCGCTCGCCGGCGCGCCGATTCGCGGCAAATCGTTGCGCATGACCCCCATCCTACTCGGCACCAGCATCCGCCGCGTGGATTCGCTGCAGGAACACCGCTCGAGTTTCTACACGGAGATTCTGCGCATCCGCGATGTTTTCGAGCTAACGGAAGGCTCCGCGCGCGTGTTGTTCCTGTTCGACGAGCTGCTGGAAGGCACGAACTCGAACGATCGCCGGAGTGGCTCGGAAGGCCTGCTGCGCGCGCTGCTCGAACGCGGCGCGCTGGGCATCGTCACCACGCACGATCTGGCGCTAACCGAGATCGCCCAGGTGTTGCCGGGAGCCGCGCGCAACGTGCATTTCCAGGATTACGTCGAGGAAGGTAAAATGCGCTTCGATCACAAACTGCGCGACGGAGTAGTTGCCAAAAGCAACGCCCTGGAATTAATGCGTCTGATCGGCCTCAAAGTCTAGCGCGCAAGCTGGGAACGCCAATTTCCCGATTGGCGCTCTTGGCCATGTGTTTGAAGGTGTAGCGGCCGGTTCAGGCTCATTGCACCGGGCAGCCGTAGACGTAGCCGGAGAATCTTTGTGGGTCGTGGCTTTAGCCACGACATACGTCCGGCGAAAGCACTACGGCTCTAGCCGCTGAAGCTCCGCCTTTGCATTCGCACTCCGGATGTCGCCCCGGACAAATCGAAACGCACAAGAGCCGGCGAGACGCCGGCGCTACGCCCTACGCATTATCAATCTGCGCCCGCTGCAACCGGTCGGAATAATCAATATAGACCGTCTTCCACTCCGAATAAAAATCCAGCGCCGCTTCGCCCGATTCGCGATGCCCGTTGCCCGTATTCTTGATCCCGCCAAACGGCAAATGCGTTTCCGCGCCGATGGTAGGCGCATTCACATAAACAATCCCAGTCTGCAAATCGCGTTGCGCACGAAACGCATTATTCACATTCCGCGTGTAGATCGCCGCCGACAATCCGTACTGCACGCCGTTCGCAATATCCAGCGCCTCGTCGAAATTCTCAAATGGAATAACCGCCACCACCGGTCCGAAAATTTCCTCCTGCGCGATGCGCATCTTCGGAGCGCAATCTGTGAACACCGTCGGCTCGTGGAACCACCCGCGTCCCCACGTCCCGCTTTCGAGGCGATGTCCGCCCGTCGCGAGCTTCGCCGTTTCGTCCTTGCCGATCTGCACGTACTTCATCACCGTATTCAATTGCTGCTCGTTGATGCACGGTCCCATGTCCGTCGAAGGATCCAGACCATCTCCAACTTTCAGCGCCTTCACACGCGCCACGAATTTCTCGACGAATTCGCCGTACACTTTCTTGTGCACCGCCACGCGGCTCGCCGCCGTGCAGCGCTGCCCGCTCGTTCCAAACCCGCCCCACACTGCGCCGTCCACCGCCAAATCCAAATTCGCATCGTCCATCACGATGATGATGTTCTTGCCGCCCATTTCCAGGTGGCATTTCTTAAACGAAGGCGCGCAAGCCTGGCTCACAATGCGCCCAACCTCGGTGGACCCTGTAAAACTCACGAGGCCTACATCTTTATGATTGAGAAGTGGCGCGCCGGCTTCCGGACCATCACCGAACACTACGTTCATCACCCCGCGCGGCAACCCGGCCTCGGTCAGCACCTGCATCAAATTGTATGTGGATAGCGGCGTATCTTCCGCCGGCTTGATCACCACCGTATTTCCCGTCACCAGCGCCGGCATCGCTTTCCACGACGGAATCGCCATCGGAAAATTCCAAGGACAGATCAACCCGGCCACTCCCACCGGCGTGCGCACGGACATCGCAAACTTGTTCGGCAGTTCCGACGGCGTGGTTTGTCCAAACTGCCGCCTTCCCTCCCCGGCCATCAGGTAGGTCATGTCAATCGCTTCCTGCACGTCGCCGCGAGTTTCCGCGAGGACTTTGCCCATCTCGCGCGTCATGTCGCGCGAATAATCTTCCTTGCGCTCGATCAGAATTTCCGCCGCGCGATACAAAATCTCGGCGCGCTTGGGCGCAGGCGTCAGCCGCCATTTGTCATGAGCGCCCTTCGCGGCGTCAATCGCCAGGTCCACGTCCTCTTCCGTGGACGCCGGGAACATGCCCACCAGTTCCCCAGTGTTCGCGGGGTTGCGATTCTCGATCGCCTTGCCGCTGCGGGCCTCCACCCACTCGCCATTGATAAAGTTCTTGAAAACCTTGGGTCTAGCTGGCGTCGCCATGCGTATTCCTCCGTAAGCTCAGTAATCCCGACTGCAATTTTTTCGGTATCGCTATTCGATGCAGCGCAATTTCCGGAGATTCAGAGTAGCAAGGCCTCAAGCGCCCCGTCAACGCAACCGCGATCTCGCATCCCAGCCTTCCCTGGGAACGGCAAGCTCCCGATTGGCGTTTGGCGCACCACCAGTCCGGGAGGGTCGGCGTCACACCGGGCGGCGCACCACGGGTGATTAATCATCAACCACTCGACGTTGCGTTTCACGGGTCGCGGGCCACCGGTCACGGATCACGAGTCACCAATCACTACTCACCGCTCAGTAGTCGTGCCGTAACCCGCACGCCCTACACAGTTTGCCTCCTCTTCGCCCCCACCGCAACTTTCGACCACCAGGCGTGTTTCACTATCAGACGCAACCGAAGGCATCCGGGGGCGTCCGAAGGCAGTAATAGACACAAAGGCTCTACGGGCTCAGAAGGGGCCCAAATATGAAACATTTCGCGAAATACTTAATGATTTTTGCAGTACTTGGAACTGCCTTGGCCCTCGCGCCGAACGCGAGTGCACAGCGCGTTGCGGTCGGCGTGGGCATCGGCCCAGGCTACGTTGGCCCAGCTCCCGTTTGCGCGTACGGTTACTATGGGTATTACCCTTACGACTGCGCGCCTTACGGATACTACGGTCCTAGCTACTTCTCTGACGGCTTGTTCATAGGCGCAGGCCCGTGGTTCCGCGGTGGCTTCTATGGACGCGGCTTTTATGGCCGTGGTCGCGGCTTCGATGGTCGTGGTCGCGGCTTTGACGGTCGCGGCTTCAACGGTGGCGGTCGTGGCTTCGGCGGACGCGGCGAAGTTGGCGGCGGATTCCACGGCGGCGGCGGAGCACGCGGTGGCAGCTCCCACGGTGGTGGTGGCGGCTTCCACGGTGGCGGCGGACACAGCGGCGGCGGGCACGGCGGTGGCCATCGGTAATCCGTAGTCGCAGCCAGGCTGCAGCTGTGCAGCAGCGGCGAAGCCAGACGTAAGTTTCGTAGCATTCGCAACGCTCGAACAGCAGTAAGCACGGCACACCGCCCATCCTTCCCAAAGCTCCTCCCGGGAAGGATGGGCGTTTTTGTTTTACCCGCCTCGCAGCCGTGTCACTCAAAACGCCTGAAGAACTAGCGATTAGAATGGGTCGCTGTTGTTTGTTTTCAATCATTTGCGTCCGTTTTTAATACTGGGACTAGCGATTAGAATCTGCGAACGAGTGCAGTGGCGGTCCCGCTCTGCGGGACCGGCGCCTTTGCCTTGGCAATAGCAAAAAACACGACAAAAACTAGCGATTGATCTGGGTCGCTGCTGTTTATTTTCAATCACTTGCGATGGCTTTCGATTATGTTTCGCTAGCGATTGAATGAGGCAGTAACGAGTGATGAGTGACGAGCAATGGGCGCACGACTCGCCTGCTCGCTGATCATTGATGCGGGCGTTGGTGTGGATGGCGAGGTTCATCGCGTGCGTGGGGTGGGTGGAGGTCTGAGGATGGGCAGCGTGCCACATGGTGCGTCCTTTTGGGGAGTTGGACTCGCAGGTCTGGTTTTATCCGGAGGAGGAGTGGTGCTGTTGGTGATGATGCCCATCACGGGTAGGCTTACCTCGAAGATTCAGGCCAGATACTTGATCGCCGCTGGATGGTTCTGTCTTGCCGTCGGGCTGATCTACTCGTCTCACCAGCTGGATTTATTCGTCAGCTTCCGTTTTGCAATGTGGCTGCGCATCACGCAAGTAGTCGGGGTCGGATTTCTTTTCGTCCCGATCACGGCGGCAGGTTATATCGGAGTGCCTCCGGAGAAAGGCAACAGCGTCTCCGGAATAATCAATTTCATGCGCAACATTGGCGGCAGTATCGGGACTTCACTGGTGACCACTTTGATCATACGGCGCTCTCAGTATCACCAGCAAATCCTCGTCGGCCATGTCACTGTGGATACCCCTGCGTATCGTTCGGCGTTGCGTGGGCTGAGCTCTGATATCGCACATTCCGGGCTGCGCTCGACGGATGCACACAATCAGGCCATCGCCAGGTTCTACGGCCTGATGAATCAACAAGCACACACGTTGTCTTATATGGACACATTTTGGATCCTGGGCGCGCTCTGCTCGCTTATGTTCGTGCTCGCATTTTTCTTGAAAAAGAATGATCCAGGCGCAGGCGGAGCTGTGGCGGCCGGGTAAGGATACGAACGATAAGAAGGATAAGGGCAATGATTCAAGCAATTACAATTGAGCGCGAGTTCGGCTGTGGCGGCTCCGAGATTGCCAGCCTGCTCGCCCATCGGCTCGGCTGGAAGCTGTGGGATGAACGCTTGACGCAGGAAATCGCGCGTCTGACGCAAAGTACTCTAGAAGTGGTGAAGAAGATGGAATGGAAAAGCGATCCCGCAGTTTACGGGATCTTCCATTCCTTTCTTCGTGGAGCATTCGAGGGAGGCCTGCCCCCAACGAGCCGCTTAGCTCTGCTCGACGCTCGTCGCATCGCCGCGGTTTCCGAGCAGGCGGTCAATCACGCGCTGTCTGACGGCCCATGCATCATCGTGGGCCGCGGCTCGCAATATTTTCTGCGCAATCGCAAGGATGTCTTCCGCAGTTTTCTCTATGCTTCGCGCGATTACAAGATCCATCGATTGGTACGTGGCGGCATGCCCGAGCGTGATGCAATCGAACAGGTGGACACCACCGATAGAGATCGCGCCGCGTTTATCAAGAGATACCTTAAGCTGAATTGGCCAGATCACCACCTGTACCACGTAATGTTTAACACAGAGATGGGCGAATCATACGTCGCGGAAATGCTCGCTAACTGTGCTGAAGCGGTTCCTAGCTAGTCATTACGAGCTTTCGACTATCCCGAATTCTCATTTAGGCGGGCTGCACCCCCCTTTCGCACTACCCAAACGAAAGCCTTTGAGTTGTTGGGTGCGGCATTCTCGCGTACCTGCGGTTCGCGGGCCGCAGGCGAGGGTGCGGGTTTAGACGCGGCGCTTGCGGCCAGCGCTACAGCATCCAGCCACCGGTTACGTTGATAACCTGGCCGGTGATGTAGTCGGCAGTGTCAGAGGCGAAGAATTTTACGGCGGCGGTCACGTCTTCGGCGGAGGGTGGGCGGCCCATGGGGGAGCGGGCGTCGCGGATGCGGCGGGCTTCGTCGGCGGTGAGTTCGCGTTCGTCAATGTTGGAAGGGTTTATCACGTTGACGGTGATACCGCTCTTGGCTTCTTCGATGGCGAGCGAGCGGGAGAAGGAAACTACCGCGGCTTTGGCTGCGGCGTAGGCGGAGATAGTTCCCTGCCCGAAGGCGCGTTCGGCGCCTACTGCGCCTAGATTGATAATGCGGCCCCAGTGCTGGCGGCGCATGGCTGGTAATGCGGCTTTGCTGGCGTGGAAGACGCTGTAGAGATTGGAGGCGATCACTTTTTGCCATTCGTCGGCGCTGGTGTCGGCGACCAGCTTCCAATTAAATTCACCGACGTTGTTGACGAGGATGTCGAGGCGGCCGAAGCGCTCGAGGACTGCGTCTATGAGGAATTGAACTTTTTCTGGGTTGGTGGCGTCGGCTTCGACTGCGAAACATTCGGCGCCTTGTCCTTGGAGTATGCGGAGAGCGTTTTGCGCGGCGGTTTTATTTGTGCGATAGGAGATGGCGATGCGGACGCCTTCCTGCGCTAGTCCTTGGGCAATGCCTTTGCCGATGCCCCGGCTGCCGCCGGTGATGAGCGCGGTGCGATTGCGTAGTGGCACGCTGTCTCCCGGAATTCGAGTCGCGTAAGTATAGTGGATTTTTTTGGGATTTGGGTGGAGGAGTCAGGGAAAACGGTGGAGCGGGTCAAAATCACCACTGATGAACGCAGATGAAAAGTGATAATTGCATTGATAAAGGCGAACGAGGAAAAAGGTGAAAGGATTTAACGTAGAGGAGGTAGAGAAAGGCAAAAGACTTGACACAAAGAAAACGAAGAAAAACCGGAGAACACAGAGAGAGCGGGAGAGATTCTTCGTCGCTTCGCTCCTCAGGATGACGGCGCGCGGCGTGGCGGCGCAGTTGAGCCAGCCATCAGCGCACGCAAGTTGCGCCTCACGATCAGCGCGACGAATGACGCGTCAGCCCATGCGGGCTACTACTACTGTGATGTCGTCGGCTTGTTCGGCTGTGCCGGCCCATTGTTCGGCTGCGGCTATCAGGTTTTCGGCGATCGGCTGCGGATGCAGGCTGCGCTGGCGGAGGACTTCATCGCGCAGGCGGTGGACGCCGAATTCTTCGCCGTAAACATTTTCGGGTTCGGTCAGGCCGTCGCTGAAGGCTACGAAGAGGCTGCCGGGCTCGACTTTGATTGTGCCTTGGGTGAATTTGCAATCTTCGATCAGGCCTACAACTGTGCCGCCTTCGCTTAGTTCCTGCACGTTTGAGCCATTCACGAAAAAGGGAGCGAGGTGGCCTGCGTTGGTGTAGGTGAGCGTGCGGGCGGCTACGTCGTAGATGGCGTAGAAGAATGTGGCGTAGCGATCGTCGGAGGTGTTGCGGAAGAGATGGCGATTCAGGCGCGCGACCAGCTCGGCTGTGCCTGTTAGGCCGTCGAAACCGGCGTGGCTGCGGAGCGTAGCTTGGAGGCTGGCCATTAGGAGCGCGGCGAAGATGCCTTTGCCGCTGATGTCGGCCAAGGCGATGGCGACGGTGTTGTTGCCGGTGCGGATGAAATCGTAATAGTCGCCGCTGACTACGCGCGCGGGGCGGCAGATGGCTGCGAGTTCAAGGCCGGGGAGAGTGGGGAGGACTTGCGGGAAAAGTTGCGACTGAACCTCGCGGGCGATGACGATTTCGTTTTCGAGTTTCTGGCGCTTGCTTTGTTCTTCGATCAGCTCGGCGATGGAGCTGGTCATTTCGTTGAAGGATTCGCCGAGGGCGCCGAGCTGGTCGCGTTGGTGCACGCGGACGCGCTGGGTGAAATCGCCGCGGCGAACGTGGAGGGTGGCTTTGTAGAGATCGTCAACCGAGGTGGTGAGGGTGCGCGTGAGAACGAAGCCGGTGGCGA
>Ga0210396_10002268_pt1 | contig 19796 bp, 16 predicted proteins | sample IncBWH17OmetaG_FD_155466 | JGI IMG/M metagenome (GOLD analysis project Ga0210396, IMG submission 155466) | Forest soil microbial communities from Barre Woods Harvard Forest LTER site, Petersham, Massachusetts, United States - Inc-BW-H-17-O ... | reverse complement strand
CACCAAGCGATCCTGCGCGGTCCGAAGGTCTTCGAGCGAACGCGAAAGCGCCTTGGTGCGCTGCTGTACTTGCTCGAACAAACGCACGTTCTCGATCGCAATAACAGCCTGGTCGGCGAAAGTCTGTACGAGATCAATCTGGCGCTGGCTGAACGGTCCAGGCTCCGGCCTGCCAAGTAACAGCACGCCTTCAACCGCGCCGTCGCGCATCAAGGGCACCGCGAGCACCGACCTGTACGCGCCGATCGTTGGGGCTTGGCCATAGTTATATTCGGGGTCGCGTTCCACGTCTGCGACGTGGACAGGCTTGCCATCCATAAAGACCCGACCGGTGATCGTCTCACGACCAGGCCTGATCGGGTTGGCCTGCATGAAATCGACAAAGGCCTGCGTGCAGCCCGATTCGGCCTGCAGCCGCATGACCTCGCCTTCGCGCAGGCATATGATTCCCAGCGAAGCGCCGCACAGCGACTTCGCGGACTCGGTTAGCGTGGTGAGCACTGATTTCAGGTCGAACGCCGAGCGGCTGATGACCTTGAGCACGTCGGCGGTCGCGGTCTGCTGCTGCAGGGATTCGCTGAGATCGTCGGTGCGCTCGCGCAATTCGTTGAGCAGGCGCGCGTTCTCGATGGCGATCACCGCCTGACTGGCGAAGCTTGTGACCAGTTCGATCTGCTTGTCGGAAAACGAGTGAACGGTTTGCCGAAAAATCGCGATCACACCGCCAAGGCTGTCCTCCTTCAACATCGGCACCAGCAGAACGGTCTGGGCGCCGCCGAGTTCGGCCAGTTCCACGATCGACGGGAAACCCGCCAAATAGTCCGGCTCTTGCCTGACATCCGCGACGTGAACGAGCCGCCGGGTCAGAGCGACCCGTCCCAACGGGTCGGTCGGCGGCGGGTAGATGACCGGATTGCGGGAAAAGGTTTCGGCAAAGGCCGGCGGCAGATTAAACACCGAAGCACAACGGAAACCTTTGTCCTCGTAAAGAAACAAATTGCCGAATTGGGCGTCACAGATAGCGGTCGCGCTGGCCAGGATCGTATGGAACACAGGATTTAGTTCACCGGGCGAGCGGCTGATGACCTGCAACACCTCGGAGGTCGCGGTCTGATGCTGCAACGTTTCGCTCAATTCCGCGGTCCGCTGCTCGACCTTGTTTTCCAGGTCAGCATAGGATTCCTGCAACCTGGCGCCCATGTCGTTGAATTGATTGGCGAGACCTTCCAGTTCATCGCCGGTCTTGATTGAAATGCGCTGGGCGAAATCGCCGCCGCCGATACGCTCTGCGCCGGCGCGCAAGGCCTGGATCGGGCCGACCATGCGCCGGGCCAAAAATATCCCCGCCAGCACCGCGAAGATCGACGCCCCCGCCAGCACGATGGCCAGGCGCTGCAACGCGGCGTAGAGCGAGGCGTAAGCTTCCTCCACCGGCAATTCGACAAACATGGTCCAGCCGAGCGGCGCGATCGGCGCGGACGCTGTCAGTACCTTCTGGCCCTGGATATTTTCCGTGCCTTCCGGCGCCTCGGGATTGGTCCCCGCGTTTTCGGTTTGTGCGGCCTGCACCTGCAGCAGCTTGGACATATCGGTATTGCGCAGCACCAGGCTGATGTCCGGATGCGCGATCAGGCGTCCCTGCGCGCCGACGACATAGGCATGACCGTGCTCGCCGACCTTGATCTGCGACACCACGTCCCAGATCAACTTGAGGTTAACCTCGGCAATGCTGACCCCCGCATCCTTGCGGGTGCCGGCCAGCGACAGCGTCATATAAGGTTCGGATTCCCGGCGGAAATACACTGGCCCATAATAGACCTTGTGAGCGACGGCTTCGGTGAACTTGGGATCCTGCGAGAGGTCCAGTCCACTGTCCACCACGTCCATGGCGAGGCGGGATACCCGCAGCCGTTCCTTGCCGGCGGAATCGACCTGCGCCAGTTCGGTGATGGCCGGCACCTGCCGCAATAGCCGCAAGGCATCGAAACGGCGCTGTTCGATCGAGCCCGCCGACCACGTCAACTGAGTAGTCCAGCCAAGCTGGCTTTCAATTTCCTTGATGAACTGGCCGATTTTCGCCGCCGCGGCCTCGGCCTGTTCGTGCTGTATCCGTATCAATGCCGCCTTATGTTCGCGATAATAGAAAAAAACCTCGAAAATTCCGTTGGACAACAGTGCGGCGCCCACCACCGCCACGAACAGCGCTACATATTTGGTAAATAACCGGCTGCGGATTTTCGTACCGGAAGGCCCGGCCTCCGGAAGCGCGCTCGCCACAGGCGATGCTGCTGCCAGCGTTCGGCCTTGGGGGGCGTCAGGGTGGAGGGAAACGCTCATCCAGCGCAATTTAGCAAGAACGCGAGGGTTTGTCTCTCGCGGCGAAGGACGGTTATTCGATTGCCTCGCCGGCACGGGCCATCACCTCGTCGGTGGCGCCAGGAGAGAGGAAGGCACGGTGAACCCAGCATCTTGGCGGTCTTCAGATTTATCACGAGTTCGTACTTGGTGGGCTGCAGGATTGGCAGATCACCACGCTTCGCACCCTTGAGAAGCTTCCTGACATAAACACCGGCCTGGCGGTACCCCTCAGAGAAACTGGTTTCGTAACTAAACAAACCGCCGACCTGCGCGTATTCGCGCTGATCGTAGATCACGGGCAGCTTGAAGTATGATTGCCTTATTCGATCACCTCGTCGGCCCGTGCAAGCAACATTGGTGGTATGTCGAGATCAAGTGCTTTCGCCGTCCTAAGGTTGATGACAGGCGTCGGCCGGGACGAGCAGTGTCGGTGGCTCTGTCAGGCAGTATCGAAGGGGACCGTATTGATCGACGTCTTTCGCCTTCCAGTTTCTCGGCTAAATGATAACATCTTCCTGTCTTGGAGGCCGGTCGGTGAAGACAATTACGGCAATAGCAGCCAACAAGTTGGGCAAGTTTCTCGCCAAGGATTTCCGTCGTGTTTTTGGTCCGGCACACGACGATATGGCTGAGCGTTTAGGATCGCTCGCGCGCGGTACGATTGAATGTCTTGCCAGAAGCGACGCTCTCTACCACAACTACGAACACACGCTGCAAGTCACGATGGTAGGACGCGACATTCTGGAGGGAATGACACTTTCGCAACGAATAGAACCTACCGATTACAGCCATCTGATCATCGGTTGTCTATTGCATGATATCGGCTATATGCGCGGCGTCCTGAGCGGCGACACGGAAACTGAGTTCGTGGTGGACGAGAGCGGCAAGAGAATCACTCTTCCTCGCGGCGCCTCAGATGCAGCACTCACTCCTTATCATGTGGATCGATCAAAGCTGTTTGTCTTTGAGCGCCTCGGAAATTCACCGACTATCGACGCTTCTCGTGTCGCGGCCGCAATTGAGATGACGCGCTTTCCAACACGACTGGATCGCAATGACGCTAATGAAGCCATGGAGCCAAAACTGGTGCAAGCCGCCGATCTCATAGGTCAGCTTGGCGATCCGATGTACTCACGGAAAGCGAACGCGCTCTATAGCGAATTCGAAGAGATCGGAAAGAACAGGCAACTCGGATATTCGTCTCCGGCGGATATTATTGATAAGTACCCCGCCTTTTTCTGGAACAGCGTTTCAAGTCACATCGAGGATGGAATAAAATATCTAGATATGACGGTCTCCGGCCGGCAGTGGATAGCTAATCTGCACCATCACATCCTGTGTGCGGAGCGTGCCCATCGCTTCATGGGGCCCCAGCGCTGAAAGTCAAGGCTGTTGCGCCCCTGCCGATAAAAATGCCGATGTCCGGTGCGGCTCAATCGCGTCACCTTGACCGCGTGCCCACTCACCTCCGGTCTCTCTCGATTAGCGGAAGTTCTCAGGATCGTTCGGCATGTCTCAAAGGTGCCATCAAGAGACATGCGCGGAGATTTGCAAAAGCGGATTTTGGGAGCTCTGCACGAAGCAACGTTGACCCTGATCAGGTTGCATGGGATTGTGTACTCGGTCCGGTTCAACCTGCTGGAGACTAGATGCCTATACTGAGGCTCGCCAAAGCATTCGATCCGGAGCGGTTGCGATTGGAATTGCCGGCCGGATGGTTCGACTCTCCGCCACTCAGTCGTGCGGCCCGCACACCGACTAAACGCCAACCCGCGCTGTTCCGATTCAGCACCTTTGACGGGGATTTCAGTGAACAAACAGTCTTCCTTTAGCTACAACGAACTCATCGACAGCGCCAACGGACATCTGTTCGGTGAAGGTAATGCCCAGTTGCCGCTGCCACCGATGCTGATGTTCGATCGAATCACGACAATCACTGACAACGGTGGTCTGTTCGGAAAAGGCGAGGTGCTCGCCGAACTGGATATCTCGCCCGACCTCTGGTTCTTTTCGTGCCATTTCAACAATGACCCGGTCATGCCCGGTTGTTTGGGCCTCGATGCGCTGTGGCAGTTGCAAGGTTTTTTCCTGGGATGGAAAGGCTACAAGGGCAAGGGCCGCGCACGCGGCGGGGAAATCAAGTTCAACGGATCGGTGTTTCCGACCGCGAAAAAGGTCACCTACGAACTGCACATCAAGCGGGTGATAGCTCACCGGTTGACCATGGGAATCGCAGACGGCTCCGTATTGGTCGACGGCGAAAGAATTTACGAGGCCAAGGATCTCAAAACGGTCATGACGGTCTCGGCCTGAGCTAGGGCACGTACTCATAAATCGAGCTTGATTGGCGTGGGCTTGACCAATGTCCGCTTTGCCCTGGTAGCGCGCAAATTTTGCATCGCAACGAAATGACGCGATGTGCCAAAAAGCAACATGCGCAGCGATTTGCAGCTAATTTTCCGCACGGGCTAACCCGTTGGAAATTTTTGGACCGCAATTCTGGTGCAGAACTCTTGATTGTGCATCGGCCTGGGGGGCCGACGCCGATCGGCAAGCCAAGTCTCTGAAATCGCTAATCCGGGTGGGGGCACTCCGCGGCGCCGATTCACACAATACGATCGAACTACGCGATATCGCCAGTGTTCGGTTCGGCCTTCCTTTGGAAGAGGCCACTGGGACCTTTGCATCCCGCGTAAGTGTGGTGGATGACCGACTGAAGCGGGAGGGAAAAGACTCACCAAACACGAAATATCGTTCGCGTTCCGCTTTGTTGCAGGAGCGCGCGAGCAAGTTGGTTTCCGGCAGCGGTGAGCCGACCACTCGCGTCGAGCCAGCCATGATCGGTTGCGAGGCGTGACACCTCGTCCACGTTGCCGCCGTCAGACAGCATCTGCGTAAACCCCAAAACGACACTCAAATCATCTGGGGCGGCTACATCCTTATGATCGGGAGACTCTTGCATGAAATTTCCTCATCCACCTGCCCGGTCCGACATCCGCCGCTTCATGACAAGGCGGCAGGTGACATAATGACTGCTAGATCGGTTCGCGAACGCAGACGCTAATGGCATTGCCGTAGTTCCATGATTGTTTCTGCGGCCATTGTTTAGATAAGAGACAACCGTACCGTCACCATTAAAACTTTGGTTAAGCGCGATAGAAAGCACCTTGATTATTCATGGGGGCGCGAGCGAGAAGAACTACGGCGCTTTCGCGAGATTGATCGTTGACTTGCGAGCGGCCGGAGGGGCGTGAAGACCACGTGCCGGGGGTCAAATTCGGAAGTGGAGAGCCATTCGCGGAGAGTCTGGTTTACCCCGGTGGTCTCAACCGGTCGACGCCACACGTTATCTTGAAGGAGAGATGGAGTGTGATTTGATGGGTCACAAATTTCATAGAGGGTTTGCGGCGGCAGAGAAGACGGAGTTATGGGATCGCTGGAAGCACGGAGAATCGCTGAAGGCGATCGGACGAGCTTTTGGTAAGCCGTCATCGGCGATCTATTTTTTGGTGGCTCCGCATGGTGGGATTCGTGCTGCCCAGCGCGCGCCGGATCGACCGCCAGAGGTCGTCGCCGGATGCAAATGATGCGTCCTCCGGAAGGCGACAAGTAGCGGCCGCACCCACCCGCCGACCAAGTCGCGCGAGCGGATCGAGACCGTGGATGATCCGGCGCAATTCCCCGGTCGGCGCGCCCGACCGCCGATTTCCTTAAAATCGCCCAAGGCTGGAATTACACCAACGACCGAGAATGTTTGCAGAGGAAAGGAAACTACAACTGAGGTGGCACAATGAAAAAGATTGTGAGTGCAATCGTGTTGGCGGTGACCATGACCGCGATGCCTGCGTTGGCGAAAAACGGCCTGCTGGAAAACAGCTCTCTCGGCGAGACGGTGATCTACTGCGACGGCACCGGCGCGCTACACGCCGCTATGATTATAAAGGTTCAGAGCGATACGATCGTCGACTTGGAAGTGACTGGAGACGATGGCGGCAAGGTAATCGCTCGCGGTGTGGCTTGGAATCGCACGCAGAGCGACCAACCAAATACCTGGTGGCGCCGGATCAGGTTTTGACCGAGCAAGACTATCGAACGACGTCTTCTAGCAGACGCGCGGTTTGGTATTCGCCGACTTGAGCACTTCCGTGCGGCCGATGCTATGCCGATCCAGAAAAACGGCGAATGGTGGATCGGTCGTCAGTCAGTCGCTCGAAGCTGGCTTCATTCGATCGCCTCGTCGGCGCGGGCGAGCAGCGAAGGCGGCACGGCGAGGCCGAGCGCCTTCGATCTTCAGGTTGACAACTCGTCTGCGCCGATTGCTGAACGGCCAAGTCCACCGCTGCTAGACCAGTTTGGCGCGAAGGCGTCCGTACTCGACGTCGGTTATTGATCCCGACCTTTTTAGCTGATCAAGCTTAGTAATTTCGTCTGCGACACTAAAGCCAACGATGCGTCGCAATTCATCGCGTGCCTGTTGAGCCTGCTGAGCGTTACGCTCGGCCATGCCTCTCCCTTGGGTGATTAGGTAGGCAAAGATGCCGAAGTAGGAGGCTAAAATCAGCACTAGCACCCATAGCGCTTTACCCCAACCGGAGATGTCATGGCGCCTGAACAGGTCGCCGTAAATTACAACGAGAAGCCAGAACCATACGACAAATGCGAACACCGCAATCATATCCATCAGGAAATTTCGATAGGTGAAGCCCTCTTGAAAGAAGAACATCGCGATTCTCCCTTGTGTTGGTGCCGTTCAGCCCTATTCGCTATCTTTTCTGTGATTTAGTTGCCGCCCGAGAACCCTATTACTTCCCTTGCGCGCCGCCAATACGGTCAAGCTAACTAATCTACCGGCGTCCGTACAGCCAGTTAGACCAGGGCGGGGAAACAACAGGGCGACAGGCGGCGGTCCACAACGTCCGGGTTGGGTCAAACTCGGCCCTCGGACCGCAACAGAGCTAGGTCCGTTCACCCCCTCATAGCGGACGTGCGCTGACAACGCCGCCATGACCGTTTCGTGCCAATAGCAGAAATCGCAGGCTTGGCTAAGAGACCGCTGAGGCGGCCTCACTTGCGGTCCTCGTCACGGCGGGGTCGCCGATTAGCATCAGCCCTACCGCGATTAAAACGGCCGGACGCAATCTTTGCCGGGTATGAAGATGCGCCGGTCCGAAGCTGTCCACGTCTTTACGTCGTGTCCAGCTTACGCCGGAAAAAGGCAAGAAGCGTGCTCGCCGACGCGCGCGCTGGCGCCCGCTGCGACCATGTTGGCATGCCTGACGGCGCTAGAATCGCTCAGGCCGCAGCAGGGCGAAGATCAAGTAACACAGCAAGCCGGCAGCGACGAGGGCGGCAAGTGAATAATCGAAAACCATTTTCGTTCTCCTCAGAGGCGTTCGCAGGCGTGCGCATAGCCAACCGCCACCAAAAAGAAGCCCAGCCCGAGGGCCAGCATGACGACATCCAACATGAGGTGCTCCTTGTCGCGCCTGTTTCCGGGCGCGATGGTTGCGCGTTCCTGGAAGGAAGATTGCGATGGATCAGGAACAATAAATGTCTAGTCGTACCTGATTGTAAGCTGCCGCGTTACACATATGGTTTCGAGATGGGTGTTACGGGAACGTTATAGGAAGGTAATAAGTGTCGCGGCAGGTTTTGACGTGAGCCATTGCGAGAGGGATTATTTGGATCGCGCGGCCTGTGTTACGCGCAACGCACAATGGCCTCGGACGATCATCAGCCGATGTCCGAATCGTGTCATTCGCGACGGGGGAGGGGCCACCAGCAAGCCCGGCCATGTCCGCCATGCCGTCGAAAGCCGAAGTGAATTCAGAGCATTCGCGGCTCCGCGGCGGACGTGATTCAAGGTCCGAAACCGGAGCCTCGAATCATACGCTGCGAACTCAGCGACTTTGAATGGACCGCCATCAAGCCGCTGCTACCGAACAAGAAGCGCGGCGTTCGGTGTGTAAACGATCGTCGCGTGCTCGATGGCATCTTTTGGGTGCTGCGGGCCTCAGTCTCTACGCTTCGCCTTGTTGAACCAGTCACTGAACCGATGGCTTGATTGCCCGTCGCAGATCGAGAAGGAGCGCCGCCAGACCCTGATCATCCGGCACAATGACCGCAAGTTGCTCCGCGTAACCGAGCGCCGCCTTCGCGTCCCCTGCCATGCGGCTAAAAGAGACGAGCGCCTGCAGAATCTCCCGATTGCCAGGGTGGTTCTTCAAGGCTTCATTCAGCACCGTCATGGCCTCATCGCGCTGGCCGGCGGAATGCAGCGCAACCGCATAGACATACTGATACCGTGCCTCGCCCGGCTCAAGCTCGGCCGCGCGCCGAAACTCGGAGAGCGCCGCCTCCGGCTTTTTGAGTCTTGTCAGCGTCAAACCTAGCGCATGATGCGCCGCGCCCGCGCGCGGCGAAAGCACAATTGCGGCGCGAAGCACCGCTTCGCCTTCGCCGTCACGGCCGAGTTGCCGATAGAGATCAGCCAGATTGATCGACGCCGCAAGAAATTGCGGACTGAGTTGCAGCGCCGCCTTGTATTCGGTCTCGGCTTCGTTCGGCTGGCCGCGCCGGATGAGAAAACTTCCCAATGTGGTGCGGGCTTCCGGCCGATCGGCGTTGGCACGCTGCGCCGCGATGAACTCGGCGGCGGCGCGCTCAAAGCGCTCGCGATCCGGCGGAGGCTGACTTGCGGTTGGAACGGCCGCGAGCAGCGAGGCGGCCCGGATCCGCACGCCGCGGACCGGATCGACCAGAAGCGGCGATACAACGGGCCAGACCTGACCGGCAGGCAGGCTTTCCAGCATGTCGAGGGCGCCTATCCGCACCATGGGATCGGGGTCGGAGAGTCCGCTACGAGCTAGGTTGATGTTTGCGGGGGAAATGCGGGGCCCAAGTTCGGTCAACGCAGTCGCGCGCGCAACGGTCGGCGCATTGCGATCCGCCGCGACGACGGCAAGCAGCGCGGCAGCATCGGCTTGATCTGTGCGCGAAGCATGGAACGCCGTCCCATAGGTCTGGAAGCCCTTCCGGTCCGGGCCGAACCAGTCTTCGACCGCGGCAGCGGCCCATTGCGGAGCCTTGTCGCTATGGCAGTCGTTGCAGGCGTTCGGAGTGCCGAGTGCGACGGAAAGATCGGGCCTCGGGACACGAAAGCTGTGGTCGTGGCGAGGGTCGACGACCATGTAGGTACGGACCGGCATGTGGCATGAAATGCAGGTTGGCGGCTGATCCATCCCGGCGTGGTGCCGATGGCTGACATCCGCATACTTGTCGGACGGATGGCATTGCAGGCAGACACCTTCGCCTGCGACCCGAAGCTTCGCGCTGTGCGGTTCGTGGCAGTCGCTGCAGGTAACGCCCGCGGCAAACATCCTGCTCTGCTTGAAGGGCGTATAATTATACGGCTCTTCCACATCGCGGATCTGTCCGTCGACGTGATAGGTGCTGCGCGCCAGCGGTTCGACCACATGCGTTTGCGATAACCACTGTCCGGGAATCCAGTGTTCGTGAAATCCGGCGCGGCGGGCGTGGCACAATCCGCAGGTCTCGACCTCCTTGCGAAGCGGGAGCGGTGCCGCACTGCGCCGCGGGGACATGGTCTTCGCATCGATCGGCCAGGTCACGCCATGGCGTTCGTCGAAGCGAACGAGCAATCCCTTGTCAGGATCGTCTTGCTTGCCAAAAGGCCACCAGCTCTGCTGATCGCGTGCCCAAGCGGCGTGGACCGAACCCTGGCCGTGGCATGCCTCGCAGCCCACGCTGATCTCCGCCCAACTCGTGGCGAAGCGATTCGCCTTGGCATCGTAATTCTTGCGCAGGCCCGTCGAGTGACACTCCGCGCACATGAAATTCCAGTTCTGGTTCAATTTCGTCCAATGGAGGATATCATCGTGCTTGATCTCCTCGTTCGGATAGACATGAAACCAGCGCTGGCCACCTTTGTCCTTTGGCCTCGTGTCCCATGCGATCGACAGTGCCTGAATGCGACCGTCGGGAAATTCGACGAGATATTGCTGCAACGGATCGACACCGAAGGTGTATTTGATCTCGAACACCGCAAGCTTGCCGTCCGGCCCATCGGTCTCGACAAGAAATTTCCCACCCTGACGGAAGAAGCGCGAATGCACGCCGTAATAATCGAAGCTGCCGTCATTGAAATCGCCAAGCACGGTGTTGTCGGTGGCGTGCTGCATCGCGACCTTGTGCTGCGAGGCATCCCACAATTTTGCTTCGGTCTGGTGGCAGCCTGCACATGTTTCGCTGCCGACGAAGCTTGCCACCGGCGCAAGCCCGTTGCCACTGCGCAGGTAAATGCCAAGGCCGGCGGCACTGACAGTCAGCACCGCAACCAGCATCGCGAGCCAGATCAGACGTCTCGAGAGGATGGCGGCCTTGGCTTGGTCCGGTGCAGACTCTTGCAGCGGTGCGGCCTGCGTCAGCTTTCGGACAGACCGCCTGCGCGATCGATCTGCATGGTCGGATATGCGTCGCTTGCGTGCCAACGGCGTAACCCTTCAGTGCCAGGATCAGCGGCGTGTCTCAGAAGCGGAAAGCGAGGTGCCCTTCGATCTTGAGCTTATATAGCGGGTTCGTCGTCTCGGCGAGTGGAACGCCAATTTCGATGCCAGTCAGGAAACCTTTAGTCCACTGCTTTGCGAATTCGACATCGAAGGGCACAAACCACTGTCGAGTCATGAAATTATAACGGATATCGGTCGACGGAAATATCGCCAGCCGGATCAACCTGATGCTAGCGGTCCAGTCCTGTTTGCAAAAATAATTCGGTTCTTATTGCACCCAAAGCAAATCTATATCTATCGCCATTCCGGTCCGATTGAGGGGCGCTTCGCGGTCGTCACGAACGCAGGGCACGGAATGCGGTGGACGCGGGTGGCGCCTGACGACGAGAGGCGCAACCGCGGACGGCGAAGTCGTGTGGTCCTGACGCCTCGACGCTGGCGTTCAAGTTGGCGCAGGAGACTGCGCCGGCGACGGTGACAAGAAAGCCCGATCGCCGGCTCGCAATGACGGGATTGGTAAGGTATCGGCTGTCTGGAAATTGAATCAGAACGTAGGGCGCTTATGCGAGCGGTGACCTGACCATGATGCCCGGGCTCGGGCATTCATGTCTTCTTCCGCGCTGCTATCCGCCGTAGCTTTGCACCAGGCTGCCGGCGACCAGCGACCAGCCGTCGACCAGCACAAAGAAGATCAGCTTGAACGGCAATGACACCACCACCGGCGGCAGCATCATCATGCCCATCGACATCAATACCGAGGCGACCACGAGGTCGATGATCAAAAACGGCAGGAACAGCAGGAAGCCAATCTCGAAGGCGCGCTTCAGTTCGGAGATCATGAACGCCGGTATCAGAATCCGCAGCGACATGTCTTCCGGCGTTGCCGGCGGTGGTTCACCCGACATATCCATGAACAGCTTGAGGTCTTTCTCGCGCACGTTCTTCTGCATGAAGCCGCGCAGCGGCACGGATGCGCGCTGCAGCGCCTCCTCGACGCTGATCTGGTTGGCGATCAGCGGCTTGATGCCGTCGTCGTAGGAGCTCTGAAGCACCGGGCCCATTACGAACGCCGTCAGAAAAACGGCCAGCGCGATGATGACGGAGTTCGGCGGCGAGGTCGCGGTGCCGAGCGCGGTGCGCAGCAGCGACAACACCACGACGATCCGGGTGAATGACGTCATCATGATCAGGATCGACGGCGCGATCGACAGCACCGTCAACAGCGCGATCAGCTGGATCGCGCGCTCGGTGACGCCGCCATTGCCCTGGCCGAGATTGATGCTGATGTCTTGCGCGAACGCCGGCACCGCCAGCGACCCGGCGGCTATCAGTGTGGCAAGAAATAAAACTCTACGCGGAAAAGTCGCCGGCCTCACGAAGGGTTCTTTGGACGGCCCAGCAGTGACGCCATCTCGTCTTCCAGATTCTCAAAGCCGCTCTTTGTCGAAGGTGCGGCCGCCGGCGGTGGCGTCGAGGGTTCGCCGCGGGGGACGCCGCGGCCAGGGGGCGGCTCGGGAGCGACCGGCGGCGCGCCGACGCGGGGTTCGGCGTCGCCCGCCGGCCGGCGAAGGGCGGCCTCCAGGCGTTGCGCCATCTCGGCGAGATTTTGGTCCGCCGACGACATCGGCGGGACCGGAGGCGATGACATCGCTGGAACCGGAGGCGGCGGTGGTGGAGGCGGCGGTGCAACGGCGCGCTCGGGCGCACGAATCGGGGGCGGCTTCGGCGCTTCGCTCTGGCGTGGCGGGCGCGGTATCACCGGCTCGTTCCGCGATGTCACCCGCGACGGCATCGGTTCGCCGCGCAGTTCGGGACGGGGCTCGGGACGGCCGCTGAGCGGTTCCGGCGTGAATCCTGTCAGGGGATCGCTGCGCCGTTCCGAAATCGCTGGTGCCGGTCGGCGCACTTCGTCGGCGAAGGAGGGCCGGGCCGGGCGGAGCGGCGGTTCCGGCATTTGCGGTTCGGGATGGTCGAAACCATCGGAGCGCGGGCTATCATGATCAGTCCAGTTGCCGGCGTCCGGCAGCGGCGCGACCCGGAGCTGCGGTTCGGCTCCGCCGACCGCCGGTCGCGGCGGGATCTGATCCCGTCCCGGCATGGCACGCACGATATTGGGCTCGACGACGATGTCGGTCGGACCGCCGATCATCAAGAGATGTTCGACATTGTCGCGCCGCACCAACACCAGCCTGCGGCGGCCATCGACGGCGGCGGCATCGATCACCGCCAGCCGCGGCATCCGGCCGCGATTGGGGTTGGCCCCCAGCCGGTTGCCCGCGAATCGGCGCACCAGCCAGGCCGCGACGCCGATCAGCGCCAGAACCGCCACGAATGCGAAGAAAAATGTAAGAGCCTGCATGCTTTGTCCCCGGCAACCCGCGTTTACTTCAGTCTGCTGCGTCGAAAGCGGATCGGAAACGGCACGCCAAGCGGCGAACGAAGCCTCGATCCGGCCCTAAACGTTAATTCCCCACGGCAGAAACTGCCGCCCGCTATCTTAATAACCTATGAATCGGCTGGGCCAAAATGACTTCTCGCAGTCCCAACTCCAATGATTTCGTTGGTTAACGCAGCTTTCGTGGCGAAAATGCGCACGGACCGATCCCGCAAGGCGAATCGGCCTCGCGGCGCGAGGCTATCCAGCGCGGGGATTTTAACCCGCTGTTAACCATATACACGGCAAATTCTGCCCACCTTAAGCGGCGCGGTGCCGCAGACGTGAGGGAGAGCGGCGCGATGTCCATCACCGATATTCCGGCCCTGGCGGCACTGCGCACCAAGATGCAATGGCACCAGGAGCGCCAGCGCGTTCTGGCTGAAAATGTCGCCAATTCCGATACACCGAATTTCAAGCCGCGCGATCTCGTCGAGCCAAAAATCGATCTTACGGGCGCCAGCGCTTCCGGCGGCCCACTGCCGATGGTGCGCACCAGCACTAATCATATCAGCCCGTCGGGAGCCCCGGAAACCTTCGACCAGAATTCCAGGGTCGGCTTTGAGACACGGCCCACCGGCAACGCTGTCAATCTCGAAGACGAGATGCTGAAGGTTTCTGACAACCAGATGGATTATGCCGCCGTGACTTCGCTCTATAGCAGCCGTCTGCATCTTTTGAAGGTCGCGATCGGCAAGGCATGAGGCCAGATTAGAGTTGGAGAAGATACAACATGGCAGACCGTCAGGTTATCGCAGATTTCGCCAGATCGATGGGGATTGCGACGTCCGGCCTACGCGCCCAGGCAGGACGGATGCGCGTGATCTCGGAAAACATCGCCAATTCGGATTCCACCGCGCCGACCGCCGGCGGCGATCCCTATCGCCGCAAGGTGCCGACCTTTTCCTCCGAACTCGATCGCACGCTGGACGCCAGGGTGGTGGCGATGGGCAAGATCCGGCCCGATCAAACGGCGTTTCGCGTCAAGCACGAGCCCAGCAATCCGGCGGCGGACGCCGCCGGCAACGTCAAATATCCCAACGTCAATCCGCTGATCGAAATGACCGACATGCGCGACGCGCAGCGATCCTACGAGGCGAACCTCAACGTCATCAGCGCTACGCGCCGGATGATCTCGCTCACGCTCAACATCCTCAAGTCCTGAACAGGAACCTGAACCATGGCTTCACCCACAATCGCCGCAAATGCCTACGCGAGCGTTGCGCGCGTGTTGGACACCGGCGCCGTCGGCAAATCGTCCGACGCCGCCGGCGGCCCCTCCTTCGGCGAACTGCTCAAGGACGTCATCGGCGGCGTCATGGAGGGGGGACGACAATCGGATGCGCAGGCAAACGCGATGGCGTCGGGCAAGTCCAACGTCATGGATGTCGTGACGGCGGTGGCCGAAACCGACGTCAAGGTATCGACGCTGGTGTCGGTGCGCGACAAGGTCATCCAGTCCTACGAAGACATCATGAAGATGGCGATCTGACGAAATCCTTATCCTGAGGAGGCGCGTTAGCGCCGTCTCGAAGGATGAGAAGGTTTGAGTCTCATGGTTCGAGACGCGCGATGCGCGCTCCTCACCATGAGGGGAACAAGGATGTAGCAATGACCGGTGCTGAAACCCTCGACGTGGCGCGCGATGCAATCTGGACTATCGTGGTGGTGTCGTCGCCGCTGATGGTCGTCGGCCTCGTCGTCGGCGTTGTGGTGTCGCTGTTTCAGGCGCTCACGCAGATCCAGGAGCAGACCCTGGTGTTCGTGCCGAAAATCCTGGCGATTTTCGTGACCCTGCTGCTGGCGCTGCCGTTCATGGCGGATGCGCTGCACAGCCACATGATGCGGATATCGTCGCGAATCATAGGCGGTTGAGGCACTATGCGTGGATCATGCGCATCGATATTTCACTGCTGCCCGCGCTCGCCGCCGCCTTCATGCTGGTGTTCGCCCGCGTCGGCGCCATGGTGATGGTGTTGCCGGGGTTGGGTGAGTCCAACATCCCGGTCCGGATCAAGCTCGCGATTGCGGTGCTGCTGACACTGATCATCCTTCCGCTGCACCGCGCCGCCTACACCATCGACATGCAGTCGGTGACGTCGCTGGTGATCCTGATGCTCCACGAGATCATCGTCGGTATCGTGCTCGGCATCACCGCGCAGGTGGCAATGTCGGCGTTGCAGGTCGCAGGAGCGGTGATCGCCCAGCAACTCGGTCTCGGATTCGTCACCGCCGTCGACCCCACCCAGGGTCAGCAGGGCGTCGTGATCGGAAATTTCCTCACTATGCTCGGCGTGACGCTGCTGTTTGCGACCGACAGTCATCATCTCATCATCGCGGCGTTGAACGACAGCTACTCGATTTTCTCGCCGGGCGATCTGGTGCCGAATGGCGATGTCGCCGCGCTCGCCACCCGTGCCTTCGCCGCGGCGTTCAAGATCGGCATGCAGCTGTCGGCGCCGTTTTTGGTGTTCGGTCTGGTCTTCAATGTCGGCCTTGGCGTGCTGGCGCGGCTGATGCCGCAGATGCAGGTTTATTTCGTCGGCGTGCCGCTGTCGATTCTCCTCGGCTTCCTGGTCTTCGCGGGCGTCCTCGCCGCGATGATGGGAACATTCCTCGATTACTTCATCGGCGTCATGCACGACCTGATGCCGTTAAACTGAAAGCCTTGAGCGATGGCGGATGAAGACGATGGCTCGGAACGCACAGAAGACCCCACGCAAAAACGGCTGGATGACGCCCACGAACGCGGCGATGTCGCCAAAAGCCAGGAGGTCAATACCTGGTTCATGATCGCCGGCGCTACGCTGGTGCTCTCGTCGTTTTCCGGATCGATCGGCGGCATTCAGATGCCGCTGCGCAATCTGATCGCCAATTCATGGATGATCCACACCGACGGGCCGAGCTTGCTGCAATTGGCGCGGAGTATTGAATACATGCTGATTGCGGCGCTCGGCGTGCCCCTGTTGCTGCTGGCGCTGACGGCGATCGCAGGCAATATGTTGCAGCATCGCCTGGTATGGTCGGGCGAATCCCTCAAGCCCAGTTTCAGCAAGATCTCGCCGGCGTCTGGCGCCAAGCGGATCTTTGGCAAGCAAGCGGTGGCGTACTTTGCCAAGGGACTGTTCAAACTGTTCGCGCTCGGCGCGGTGATGACGGCGATCCTCTGGCCGGAGCGTCATCGCCTCGAGTCGATGCTGCATTTCGATCCGACCGCGATTTTAGGCGTGATCGTCAGCCTGACATTGCGTCTGTTGGGCGCCGTGGTGGCGATGCTCGCGATTGTCGCGATCGCGGACTATTTTTTCCAGTACCGGCAATGGTACGAGCGGCAGAAGATGTCGCTGCGGGAAATGAAGGAGGAATTCAAGCAGTCCGAAGGCGACCCGAAGGTCAAGGGCCGGATCCGGCAATTGCGGCACGCGCGCATGAGGAAACGCATGATGGCGGCGGTTCCAAATGCCTCCGTGATCATCACCAACCCGACCCACTATTCGGTCGCGCTTTCCTACGAACGCGGCATGTCGGCACCGGTCTGCGTAGCCAAGGGTGTCGATCAGATCGCGCTCAAGATCAGGGAGATCGCCGGTCAGCACGATATTCCCATTGTCGAGAACGTGCCGCTGGCACGGGCCTTGTACGCCACCGTGGAGATCGACGCGGAGATCCCGGTGGAGCACTATCACGCGGTTGCCGAAATCATCGGCTACGTGATGGGTCTCAAGCGTGGGCTTTCCGGCCGGCGGGCGTGACGTTGGCAATGGTCTGCCTTAATGTGCTGGAAATGCGCGCAACAAACGAAATAACGGCGTGATGGACTTGCGCTTGCGGGACCGATTCAGGCACTCAGGAGCGGACGTGCGAAGCGCGCGTCACGCGCAAACGCGTCACATTCACGTCGACAGGCCGCGTCCCCTGCTATGACCGCCGAACCTGACAACGATCCGCCGCCGGAGCCGATGCCCGCCCACGAGCCGGCGCGGCGCAGCGGCAGCATCGTCCTGGTGCTGCTGGTGGCCGGCGGGATCGTCGCCGCCGCGGTGGCGCTGATGACCATCGGCCGGGCGCAGGCGCAGCCCTATATCCTCGGCCTGCTTGCGCTGCTGGCGACGGTCGGGCTGTTCAACCTGTTCGCCTATGCTGCTGGAATCATTCGCTTCGCCGACCGCACCATCGACGACCCGGTGATCCGCCGCATTGCCGACCAAGCCCATGATGGCATCGCGGTCACCAACCCCGGCGGTCACGTGGTCTATTTCAACGCCGCCTATCTCGCGCTCACGGGGGCGACGACCGCGCTCGACGTCCGCCCGGTGGAGCGGGTCTTCATCGGCAATCCCGATGTCTCCGAGGCGGTGTTCCGCCTGCTCAAGGCCGCACGCGAAGGCAAGCGGCAGCAGGAGGAGGTTCGCATCGCCGGTCATGACGGCAGCCAGGGCCGCTGGCTGCGAATGCGGGTCCGCCCGCTCGGCCGGAGCAAGCGCGAGGCGAAATACGCGGTGTGGTCGATTGACGACATCACCCGCGACCGCGAGCGGCAGGAGGACGTGTTCCAGGAGTTGCAGCATGCGATCGAATATCTCGATCATGCGCCGTGCGGCTTCTTCTCCGTCAATGCTGCTGGCGACATTGTCTATATCAACGCAACGCTGGCGAACTGGCTGGATCACGATCTAGCCGAAATAGGGTCGGGCGGCCTGAAACTGGCCGATATCGTGTCCGGCGATGGCGCGTCGCTGCTGACATCGATTCCGCCGGTGCCGGGCGAAGTCAAAACCGAGGTGTTCGACATCGATCTGCGCATGCGCGGCGGCAAGACCGTGCCGGTACGGCTCTATCACAAGCTGGCATTTGGGGCCGACGGCGTGCCGGGTGCGTCGCGCACGCTGGTGATCAGCCGCGCGCGTGACGAGCGCGCCGATCCGCAGCGCGCCGCCGAAGTCCGCTTCATGCGCTTCTTTGATCATACGCCGATGGCGATTGCGACGGTTGATCGCGGTGGCGCGGTGGTGCGCGCCAATGCGCGCTTTGCCAAGCTGGCGCAAGGCCTCGGCACGGACGGCGCGGCCAGCAAGTCGATCTTTAGGACGGTCAATGCGCGCGATCGCAGCCTCCTGATCGCGGCCATCAACCAGGCGGCGGAGGGGCAGGGCGATATCGCGCCGGTCGAGGCCATGCTCGACGGGCCCAAGGAGCGATGGGGGCAGTTCTTCGTCACCGCGGTCGAGGAAGACGAGCGCGAGACCGAAGCCGCTATCGTCTACATGCTGGAAACCACCGAGCGGCGAACGCTCGAGAACCAGATCAACCAGTCGCAGAAGATGGACATGGTCGGCCAGCTCGCCGGCGGCATCGCGCATGATTTCAACAACGTGCTCTCCGCCATCATGATGGCGAACGACTTCCTGCTGAACGCGCACAAGCCGACCGATCCGTCGTTCCAGGATATCATGCAGATCAAGCAGAACGCGACCCGCGCGGCGACGCTGGTTCGCCAGCTGTTGGCGTTTTCGCGCCGCCAGACCCTGCGGCCGCAGGTGCTCGATCTCGGCGACGCTTTGTCTGACCTCACCATGCTGTTGCGCCGGCTGATCGGCGAGAAGGTCAAGCTCGACCTGGTGCATGGCCGCGATCTCTGGCCGGTGAAGGTCGACGTCTCGCAGTTCGAACAGGTGATCGTTAATCTTGCCGTCAATGCCCGCGATGCGATGCCCGATGGCGGCAAGCTGACGGTCCGAACAGCCAATGTGACATCGGCGGATGCGGCCGGGCTGTCCTACAAGGGCATGCCGGCGGCGGATTATGTGCGGATCGATGTCGCGGACACCGGTACCGGCATTCCGCCTGATATCGTCGACAAGATCTTCGAGCCGTTCTTTTCGACCAAGGAAGTCGGCAAGGGCACCGGCCTCGGCCTGTCGACGGTGTACGGCATCGTCAAGCAGACCGGAGGCTTCGTCTATGTGGACTCCGAAGCCGGCAAGGGCACCTCGTTCCATATCTTCCTGCCGCGGCATCATCCCGAGCGGGAAGTCCAGCCCGATGCGGTGGTGGGCAACGGCGCGGCCAAGGAGCCGCTGGCCGAAGCAAAGCCGCGCACCGATCTGACCGGGCAGGGCACCATTCTGCTGGTCGAGGACGAGGAGGGCCTGCGCTCGCTCAACGCGCGCGGTTTGCGCTCGCGCGGCTACAGCGTCATCGAGGCGTCGAACGGCATCGAGGCAATGGAAGCGCTGGAAGAAAAGAACGGGGCGGTCGATCTCGTGGTTTCCGACGTGGTGATGCCGGAAATGGATGGCCCGACCCTGCTCAAGAACATGCGCGGCCGCAATCCCGACCTCAAGATCATCTTCGTGTCGGGGTACGCCGAAGATGCCTTCGAGAAGAGCCTGCCGGAGAACCAGCAGTTCGCGTTCCTGCCCAAACCCTTCACGCTCAGCCAACTGGTCGCCGCAGTGAAGGAGACCATGACACCA
>Ga0210396_10002267_pt1 | contig 19803 bp, 16 predicted proteins | sample IncBWH17OmetaG_FD_155466 | JGI IMG/M metagenome (GOLD analysis project Ga0210396, IMG submission 155466) | Forest soil microbial communities from Barre Woods Harvard Forest LTER site, Petersham, Massachusetts, United States - Inc-BW-H-17-O ... | reverse complement strand
GCCAACTTCGGCTGCGGCTCTAGCCGCGAGCACGCTCCCTGGGCCATCGGCGATTACGGTTTCCGGGTGATTCTTGCCCCCAGCTACGCGGACATCTTCTATAACAACTGCTTCAAGAACGGCATCCTTCCCGCCGAACTCACCGAAGCCCAAATCGAAGAACTCTTCCAGCGCACGGAAAAAGAGGAAGGCTACTCGCTGACTGTGGACCTGCCCACCCAAACGGTAAAAGACAACCACGGCCTGGAATACAAATTCGAAATCGCCCCCTCACGCAAAGAAGTCCTGCTGAAGGGCCTCGACGACATCGGCACCTCCCTGCTCCATGCCGACTCCATCGACACCTACGAAAAAGCCCACGCCGCCACAGCCACCATGTACGAAACCGTGGACGTAAAAAATTATCCAAGCGCGTAGCGTCCACCTTCAGGTGGACAATCTTGATTTTGTAGCGGACGCCTTCCGAGCTGCGAATTTCGCATCCAGGATGCTTTTGCGGGGCGGGCGCCTTTCGCGTCCAACTGCGCTTATTCGCGTCCACCTGAAGGTGGACGCTACATTCCTCTACGTCTTCTTCCACCACGGCTTGAAATAAATCCTTCCTTCAAACACCGGCTCCGGCGCTTCCGGCGCCGTCGGCGCTCCCAGCAATTCCGCCAGCACGATTCCCGCCACCACCAGCCCCGCGCCCTTCATCGCGCGCGCCGACAACCGCTCGTGCAGGACGATGTAGTGCAGGACGATGTACGACGTGATCACCGCGAACACCGGCTCCAGCGCAAAAAGAATCGCCGCGTGTCCCGGCGATGTATATTGCTGTCCCCAGAGCTGCACGGTGAAGGCGATCGCCGTGGCAAACACCGCGCAAATCACAATCGCCAGCCAAAGTTCCCACCGCCCGGAGAAGCGTGCCGGTTGCCAGTGAATCGCTGCCGCGGCACCAGTCAGCGGCCACGCCATCAACGCGCAACCCGCCACCTGAATCAGGCTGAGCGCCCGCACGGAATGCTCCTGGGTGAAGTCACCGACGAGAATGATATGGACCGCATAAAATCCTGCGGCCACAAACGTAAACACATCGCCGCGATTCAGGTAGCGCAAGCCTTCGGCAGGCACGGTCAGAAAGTACAAACCGATGAGCGCGGCAAACGCGCCCAGATAAATCCAGTTCGTCAGCCGGCGCCCCCAGAAGATCGCCAGCAGCAGAGGTACCAGCACAACGCTCGAGCCAGTCACGAAGCCGGAGTTGGTGGCCGTGGTGTATTGCAGCCCCGCAGTCTGGAAGCAGTACCCGGCAAACATAAAAAACGCCAGCCGCATCCCGGCAAATATTTCCTGTGGCTCGATGCGCGCGATCACCTGCATCTGCAACAGGGCCATGACCGCCGTGGCAATCGTAAAGCGCACGGCAAGAAACAGAAACGCCGAGGATTCGTCCAGAGCGTTTTTTACCACAACGAACGTTACGCCCCAGATCAGCGAACAGAACATCAGCGACAAATCGGCTTTTTTCCGCGCGTCCATCCGCATCCCCAACAGTTCAACCCAAACAGCCACGACAGTGTATCCGTAAATCTACCTGAAAAATGCGCGAACCCGGCCCAACTTCCCTCAACCGCAAAGGCCCGAAAGTAAGCCCTGGGCAACCCACCCGCCGCCCGCCCTTGACTTCGCCCGACGCTCTCTTAATATCTACGGCATGATTACGCCCAAACTGAGATTTCTTGCCGCCACACTCCTGGCTGCCCTCCTGTTTTGCGCTTCTCCTCTCCGCGCCCCGGCGGAACACAGAGAGAGCTGGATCGAAATCCGCTCGCCGCATTTCACTGTAATCTCCAACGCGGGCGAACACGACGGCCGCCGCGTCGCTCTGCAGTTCGAAGAAGTCCGCGCCATGTTCGAGCAGATCTTTCCCAAATTAAAGGTGGATTCCGGCAAGCCGACCATCGTTTTCGCGCTGAAGAACGAAGACTCGCTGAAACTCCTGCTCCCCTCATACGGGCAGAACAGCAAAAGCATGCATATCGCGGGATTTTACCAGCCTGGTTACGACAAGAATTTCGCCGTGGTCCGCACCGATGTCGTCGGCACAGGCGCCCTGAACTTTCACAGCCTTTACCACGAATATACCCACGCGTTTTTCCGTTACAACTTTCGCGGCCTTCCTTTATGGCTCGATGAAGGGCTGGCCGAGTTCTATGGAAACACCTCGAAGGGCTGGCCGAGTTCTATGGAAACACCTCGATTGAGGGGAAGCAGGCCCGCGTCGGCCTGCCGAACGACAACCAGCTTCGTTACCTGCAAACCACTCCCTTCATTCCGCTCGATCAACTCGTCGCCATCGATCGCAGTTCCCCGCTCTACAACACCAACGACCATGCCGGCGTTTTCTATTCCGAATCCTGGGCCCTGGTCCATTACCTGGAATTTTCCCAGGAATTGCAAAAGCAGGACCTCGTTAATAAATTCCTGGCCGCGTTGCACGAAACCGATGACCCCATCGAAGCCGCCAAGCAAACTTTCGGCGACTTGAACAAATTCTCCGACAAGCTCTTTGCCTATACCCGCCAACGTGCCTACCAGTATGGCCGCGTCTCTCTTCCCGAAAAACTCGCGGAAAATGACTTCACCGCGCGCCCGCTGTCCCAGGGGGAAGGCACTCTGGCGTTGGCGGACTTCCTGCTCCGCGGCAATCATCTTCCCGAGGCGGTCGAGCGCCTCCATCAGGTCGCGGAACTCGACCCAGCCACCCCCGGCTACCACGCCGAATTGGGACACTATCACCTGATGAAGGCCGACTATGCCAACGCGGAGAAAGAACTCCAGTCCGCCATCGCCGCAAATCCGAAAGACATGTCCGCGCACATTGACATGGCGTTTGTCTACCTGCGGCGCGACGGCTACACCAGAGAATCCACCCCAAAAATCCGCTCCGAACTCGAAACCGTACTTACTCTGGCGCCCGAATTCCCTCCCGCCTTCGCCTTTCTCTCCATCGCCTACGCGCAGGAGCCCAACAAAAACACCGACAAGGCGTTAAACGCCGCCATGCGCGCCACCAAATATTTCATTGACGTCGGAAGAGCGTTGCTGGCCGCGCGGCGCATTCCGGAAGCGACCAGAGTGGCCGATGTATCGAAGAAACTCGCCACTACTCCGGGCGACCGCGGCATGGCTTCCGCGTTCAGCAAACAGGTCGATTACCGGGTCAGTCACCCGCAGGATTCGGCGGATACAAAAGCTTCCGCTACCGACGCCTCCCAGTCGGAGACGGCCGCTCCGCCGGAGTTGGCAAAAGTCGTCCATGCCGAGGGCCAAATCACGGAACTCCTGTGCGGGCATCCTCCCGAAATCATTCTCACGCTCACGACGGGAAGCGACTCGGTCCTCTTGCACGTGGCCGACATCGGAAAAATCTCCATTCAAGACAGCGCGGCGGGCAGCGATGCCGCAAAGTCTACCTGCGCCAAATGGAAAGACCGGAAGGTCAAAGTGGATTATCGGGCCGTTTCCTCGGGAATGGCGTCGGGAGAAATCCAGAATATCTCGCTGGACTAAACGGCGAATCCGGGATTACTTCGCGGCAGCCTGGTAGACCGTGCGGCCGCCGACAACGGTTTGCAGAACTTCGGTGTTGAGAATCTCTTTCGGCGTGGCTTTGGTCAGGTCCTGCGAAAGAATAATGAAGTCCGCGTACTTGCCCACTTTCAGGTCGCCCTTCTTGCCCTCTTCGAATTGTGCGTAAGCGGAACCTGTCGTGTACGCGCGGATGCAATCATCCAGCGAGATCTTTTCCTGCGGTTGCCAGCCGCCGGTGGGGCCGCCTTCCGGCAATTCGCGTGTCACACACGCGTATAAACCGCGAAACGGGTTGATCGGCTCAACATCGTAATCGGTGCCAAACGCCAGCGTCGCCCCGGCTTTCTGAATCGAATTCCACGCGTAGGCCCCCTTTAAGCGCTCCGGGCCAAGGCGCTGATCGGCCCAGCGTATGTCGTTGCTCTGGTGCGAAGGCTGCATTGAGGCGACGAGGTGCAGCGTGCCGAACCGTTCGATATCTCCGGGCGCGACCACCTGGGCGTGTTCGATGCGGTCGCGGCGATCGCGTGCGCCGTTGACGCGAAGAACCGCTTCGAACACGTCCAGTGCAACGCGGTTCGCGCGGTCACCGATGGCATGAAAGGCAAGCTGAAAGCCCAGCTTGTCCCGCTCCAGGGCCATTGATTTCAGTTTTTCTGGCTCGATCGTCAGGATGCCGCTGGTACTTGGCTCGTCCGAATAGGGAGCGAGCATCGCCGCCGTGCGCGAGCCGAGCGCGCCGTCGGTGACCATTTTCAGCGCGCCGGTTTTCAGCCACGGATCCGTCGTGCCGCCCTCCGACCGCATGTTCTGCAGTTCGGTCAGCGGGGCCATGAACGGCAGCCACTCGGTAATCCGCGTGGTGAGTTTCTTCTCTTCCTTCAGGTCGTGGTAAACCAGAAAATCTTCCCATGCGGAATTATCCTGCGCCGAGGTCACGCCGTTGCTCGCGAGTTCCTGAAGCACAAGCTCGATCCCGCGGCGGCGCTGTTCCGGCGTTGGGTCCGGAATCTTCTGCTCGACAAATTCCATCGCCGAGCCTTCTTTGAACATTCCGGTGGGATTTCCGTCGGCGTCGCGTTCGATTTCCCCGCCCGTGGGATTCTTCGTATCTTCCGTGATTTCTGTGTGTTTCAGCGCCAGCGAATTGGCCACGCCGACGTGCCCCGAAACGTGTACGAGGAATACCGGATTGTTGGGCGAAACTTCGTCGAGGTCCTGCCGATGCGGAAATGTTTTGTCCGGCCAGCGCGTCTGGTCCCACCCGCTGCCGACGATCCACTCGCCGGGCTTATGTTGCGAGGCTGCAACCCTTACGCGTTGTTGCAACTCGGCGAGTGAGTCCGTGCCCTTCAAATCCAGCGTCAGCTTGTCGCGGCCCGCGCTGCCCAGATGCGTGTGCGCATCGTTGAATCCCGGCATCAGGAAACGGCCTTTTAGCTGCACGATCTCCGCTTCGGGATTTGACCCGCCGCAATCCAGCATGATGTGCTCGATGGACCCGATGCAGAGGATTTTTTCATCGCGCACCGCCATCGCGGACGCCCAGGGCATCTTCGGATCGTTGGTGTAAATCCGCCCGTGCAGGTAATACGTTGTCTTGTGTGATGGTTCGCTGGTTTGTGAGACCGCGGGACGCGGCGAGAAGAAAAAGAAACCCGTTATGCCGAGTGAAAAATAGAGGGCGGCCGCTCTCGGCATCGTCAGAAACCCGTTATGCCGAGTGAAAAATAGAGGGCGGCCGCTCTCGGCATCGTCAGTGCCCCTTTTCCTGCGCCACGCCAGAGACGCCCAGCAGCGTCAGCAGCGCGCGCTGCAAGCCCATTTCGCGACCCGCCGGTTCATACCACTCCTGCAGCGAATGCGCCCCTCCGCCATTTCCGCCCGCGCCGATCGCGATGGCTTCAATGCCCAGCGACAACGGAATATTCGCGTCGGTGGAAGAGCGCTCGATTCTCGAGAGGTTTCCCAAGTAATCGTCCGCGGCTCGCAAAGAAGCCAGCAGCGAAGAGTCCGCGGCCAGTTCCCCTCCCGGCCGGCTGCCGATCAGTTCCACTTTCCATTCCAGCTTGCCCTTGCTGCGGTCGCGCGCGTTGTCGTTTTCGTCTTTCACACCGGTGGCCATGCACTCGCGCAGCGCTGATTCCAGCCGCGTCAGCTCTTCTTCGCTCTCCGAACGCAGGTCCACTTTCAATTTTGCTTCATGTGGAATCGAGTTGACCGAAGTTCCGCCTTCCACTTGCCCAAGATTGAACGTGGTGCGCGGGGAAACGGGAATTTTCGTATTGATGAACCGCACCGAGCCGCGCACCAGCGCGTTAATGGGATTCACCATCCCGAAATCGGACCAACTGTGCCCGCCCGGCCCCGTGATCGTAACTTCCAGCCGCCGCGATGCCAGCGCCTTCGTGGTCACATGATCCGTGCCGGAGCCGTCGAGAACGATCACCGCGCGAAGCTTCGTCCGGTAAGCGTCAATCAGCGCGCGCATCCCGCGCAAATTTCCTTCTCCCTCTTCACCGACGTTGGCGGCAAACAGAATCGTGCGCTGTGGCTTGAGTTTTGCCGCCTGAAACGCCCGCGCGATAGCCACAATCGCGGCAAGGCCCGTGCCGTTGTCGGAAATTCCGGGAGCGACCAGGCGCTCGCCCTCGCGCTGCACTTTCACGTCCGTGTCCGCCGGAAAAACCGTATCCAGATGCGCGGCAATCAGAATGCACTCTTTGTCGTTCGCGCCGCGCAGCTCGGCGATCACGTTGCCAAGCGCATCGGTTTGCACCGGCAGACCTTCCGCCGCAAACAAAGCCTTCAGCGCCGCCGAGCGCTTTTCTTCCTGAAACGACGGCGCGGGAATTTCCGTCAGCGCAACCTGCTGGTCGTTGATCCACGTCAGGTGTTTTGCGAACCAATCCAGCGCCGCGCGCACCTGCGGCTGCTCCGCAAGCGAAAACGAAGGGAGCGCCCGTGAAGCCTGCGAGAGCGCGATGGAGCGAATCGGCATGAACAAAAGAATAGCGCAAACGGCAAAGCGTTTCACTGTACCAATTGGCAGTCGCGCGGGCCAATTCTTCTTGCGGGAGAAAGCCGGGGACGCGGGATAATCCACGCCGCCATTTTAGCGCGAAGTAACACAAGTCGAGAAGGCTTTCGGTAAGGGAGCAGTTTCCGATTTCCCTGTTAGTCAGGAGTGGCAACCAGCTCAGTATGACCGTAGAAAGCTACGCATTAGGGTCACGATGGCGGCAAGCACCGCAGCCAGAACCCAAAAATCCTTAGTCGCGCCAGTTTTCCGATAGATTTTGCGCGCGGTATGGAAAAGCAGAGCTACTAGGAGAGCTAAATACGCTGCAAAAAACCGTGGATTAGCCAGTACATGCACGAATCGTTGCTGGGTCTCCTCAAGGGCTGCCACTCGAGACTGGCCAGAACGAAGTGCAGCCACGGTCTGAATATATAAGTAAACGACAAACCCTAGGGTCCCCACCCAAATAAAACCCACTACCCATCCCGTCCAATTCCTTTTCATGTTGCCGCATTCTAAACAAATTCAGAGGGAGTTGCCACCAGGGTCGACGTCACGTGGGAATCGAAAAGTCCGCGGAGACTCATTTTTTAGCACCTCATGGAATCGGTAGCTGACATACCGCTAGACGGCCGAATGATTACCAGCGGATGTAGATTACGCCGGAGTGCTGGAGGAGGGGCAGAGGGCGAGCAATTCCTGCTCGGTGAGCACGCGCGAAGACTGTTTGGCGGCGTCGAGGATGCGACTGACCACTTCGTCGCTGGCCGGGATGTTGTGGCGGGAGAGCCAGTAGAGCACGTTGGATTTGCCGCTCATCGGGCCGATCTCGACCACTTGTTCAAGGCCGAAGAGATGCGCCGGGACGCCGCTGTAAACCGCGTCCGCAAGATCGCGGTCCCCGGTGCGCAACGCCTTGATGATCGCGGCCGCATGAACTCCCGTTGCTGTGCGGAAGGCGTCTTTGCCGAACACGGGATAGTTTGGCGGAATCACGGTGTGCGTGGCCTTCGCAACTTTTTCGCAATATGCCCGCAGCGAGCTCAAGTCGTTTTCGATCAAGCCCATCAGGCGCAAATTGACCAGTAATAGCTCCATCGGCGTGTTGCCTACGCGTTCGCCGAGCGACAGCGCCACGCCGTGAACCTGATCGGCCCCCGCAGCCACGGCCGCCAGCGAATTCGCGATGTCGAGGCCGCGGTCGCGGTGCCCGTGCCAGTCCACGCGAATCTTTTCGCCGCAAGGCTTCACCACATTTTCCATCACAAATTTCAACAGGTTATACGCGCCCTGCGGCGTGGCGTGGCCAACGGTGTCACACAACACAATCGCACGAGCGCCGCAGCGAATCGCCGTCGTGTACAGCCTCTTCACGGTCGCGGGATCCGTCCGCACGGTATCTTCCGTCACGTACATGCAAGGCAGCCCCTGCGCAACGGCAAATTTCACCGCATTCTCGGTGGTCCGCTCCAGATGCTCCACGGTCCAATCTTCCACCAACCGCCGAATCGGGCTGGAGCCGAGAAACGTAGCCGCTTCAATCGCGATGCCAACGCGCTGCGAAATCTCCGCGATCGGCCGAATGTCCGCCTCAATCGTCCGCGCCGCGCAGTTCGGCTTGATCCGCATGCGATTCGTGGCAATCTCGCGAGCTAGCGCTTCTGTATGCTGCAACGCGCGCGGGCCCGCGCCGGGGAGGCCAATGTTCACGGAATCAATCTGCAACGACTCCATCAGATGCAGAATTTCAATCTTCTCTTCAATGGTCGGGTCTTGGATGGAAGGATTCTGCAGCCCGTCGCGCAACGTCTCATCGTTCAGCAGCACCCGCGTGCCGGGCGCGATGCTCATCGGCCCAACCGAATTCCAATCATGGATCCATTCATTTTGGTTCACTGTAGCTCGATCTCCCTGCGCGGCTTAATAACGTAGCGTGTAGCTGTTGGGCTGCTGCTTCGGGTCGGGCCGAAAAAGAATTTTGCAGAACTCGCAGCGGTAAATTTCAGCGCCCTTGCCCACAATCGCTTCGACCTCCGGCGTCAGGTCGTACCAGCGCTTCAAATGCCCGGCGCACAGCTTGCCCTTCTCGTTGCGCTCATCGCAAGCGCGCTGCTTCGGCTTGCGCGTCTTGATCTTGGGCACAGCGTTCGTTTGCGCCGCTACTGACGTTTCATCTGGCAAGCCCGCTCCTCCGCCTCTACTTCAATCCGTGATCGCGAAACATCGTCTTCATCGCCGCGCGCGCATGCTTCAAACGCGCTAAGATGCCGCCGCCAAACTCAAAATTCAGAAACGCGTCCGCCGCCTTCTCCAGATCGCCGCCGTAGCGATACCACCACGGCTTCTCCATCCGCGGCAACCGGTCCACATCGATGTATTTCAAGTGCACCATTTCCTGGAAGCCCGCCTTGCCGTGCGTACGTCCCCAGCCGCTCAACCCGCATCCGCCGTGCGGCGCTTCGGCAATCGCGAAACCGCTGATTAGGTCGTTCACCATCACCGTGCCGGCGTGCAACCTCTGCGCAATCCGCTTCCCGCCCTCCAGATCGCTCGTCCACACGCTGGCGGAAAGCGCAAATTCGGAGTCGTTCGCGCGCGCGATGGCCTCTTCCGCGTCGTCCACCACACGAATGGCCATAATCGGGCCAAACGTCTCGTCCTGAAACAGCTTCATCGAAGCATCCACGCCCGTGACGACGGTTGGCTCAAAAAAGTTCGGCCCCAGGTCCGGCCGCGGCCTTCCTCCGTACAAAACCTGTGCCCCGCGCTGCACCGCATCCGCCAGAAGTTCGCTCATCCGCTGCACATGCTGCGGACGAATCAGCGGGCCGATTTCCGTGTTGGGATCGTTGCCGAAGCCCAGCCGGAGCCGCTGCGTCTTCTCCACGCATTTGTGGATGAACGCCTCGCTGATCGACTTCTCGACGAACAGCCGCTCCACCGAAAGGCACACCTGCCCGCAATTCGTAAAGCTGCCCCATACCGCCGCGCTCGAAGCAACTTCGGCGTCGGCGTCGCCCAGCACCAGCATCGCGTCTTTTCCGCCAAGCTCCAGCACGCTAGGAATCAGCAGCGGCGCGCAAGCCTCCGCAACATGCCGCCCCGTAAAAACGCTGCCCGTGAAAAAAACTTTATCCGGCCGCGCATCAATCAGCGCCTGGCCCACTTCCCCGCCGCCCTGCACAATCGTCACGAGATCCGCCGGGAATCCCGAATCGCGGAAAAGTTTGCCAATCTGTTCACCGCACTCGGGCGTGAAATCGCTCGTTTTGCAGAGCACCGCGTTGCCCGCAGTCACCGCGGCGATGATCTGCCCCATGGGAATCGCCAGCGGATAGTTCCACGAGCTGATGATCGCCACCACCCCCAGCGGTTCGTAATAAAGTTTTCCGGATTTCGCCTTCGCTGCCAGGCTGTGGTGCGCCACCGCCTCGGGCTCCAGCAGCGACGCGCCGTGCTTGGCAAAATAGTCTGCGGAGTCCAGCGAAACGAACACGTCGGCAAACTTAGCCTCAGCGCGCGGCTTGCCCGATTCGCGCACCACGGCATCCGTCAATACATCGCGCGCTTCCAGAATTTTCTTCTTCAACACCGCGATCTGCGCGCAGCGCTCTTCCACCGGCCGCTTCGCCCAGCCCTCTTGCGCCTTGCGCGCCCGGGCAAGAAGCTGCGGCACCGCCCTCGGCGACGTCCGTTCAAACGATTGCAAAACCTTGCCGGTCGCGGGATCAATCGAAGGCAAAGTGTCCAACAGCGGAGAAGTTGCGACCATGGCGTTGATTCTACCCTCCCGCATCCAGCTTGTGTAGGGCCGGTCCTTCCGAGGCGGGCCGCTCTGTGCTTTTTTGGAGTGCGGCGGCTCTGCCGCCGCTTTCGCGGATGCAAACATATCTCCGAAATCATTTGGGAGATACCCTCTACACCCCAAAAGCGGGAGCGTTGCTCCCGCACTCCAAAGTAAAGCCGGTAATATGAACTCAGCCGACCCGATACGGCGAATCGTGCTCCACCATCACCATAAACAATCCCTGCGGCGGCACGGTAGGCCCCGACTTCGATCGATCCTTCATCTCATACAGCCTGTCGATATCCGCCGGCGTCAGCTTTCCCCGCCCTACTTCCAGCAGCGTTCCGACCATCTTCCGCACCATGTACCGCAGAAACGACCGGCCGTGCACGGTAAACCACAACTCCTCGCCGTCTTCCGTGCGCTTCAGCTCCGCCGAAAAAATCTCCCGCTGCATGTTGCGCTCTTTATCGTCGTCCTCGGAACCCGTCGAAGCCGCAAATGAAGTGAAATCGTGCATGCCCACAAAACGCGCCGCCGCGTCCCTCATCGCCTCATGCCCACAAAACGCGCCGCCGCGTCCCTCATCGCGTCCTCATCCAGCGGAAACGGATAGTGCAGCACATACCGCCACAGCATCGGCGGCACCACCTTCCCGCGATAAATCCGGTAGCGGTAAATCTTCCCCTTCGCCGACCAGCGCGCGCTGAAATCCGGCCCCATCACCTCCACGGCCACAATTCGAATCGTGGGCGGCAGCAGCGCATTCATCGCCCGGTGAAACTCCAACGCCGAAAGTGCCGACTGCGTGCGAAAGCTGCCCACCTGCCCCAAAGCGTGCACACCCGCGTCGGTTCGTCCCGCGCCAAGCAACTGGGTCTCTTCCTGCGTCAATCGCCGCAGCACGGAAACGATTTCACCCTGAACGGTCGGCTTGTTCTTCTGAATCTGCCAGCCATGAAAATCCGTGCCGTCGTACGCAATCGTGAGTTTGAAATAACGCATGCAGGAATCGGCCGGCCAACCCTAGGAAACGGACCGCGCGTAGCGGCTTCCGGGCTTGACCGCCGCCGTGCCTTGCCGGCAGAGAGGGCAATCATCCGGCTCGTAGCTTTCGATCAAAAGTTCAATCAGCGCGTTCGATTCCACGGGAAACTCAATCTTTCCGCCGCTGCGATCGATCAAAGCGCCCGCCGCCACCACGCGCCCGCCGGCTTCCTCGACCACGCTGATGGCCTCCTGAGTCGAGCCCCCGGTCGTCCACACATCCTCCACAACCAAAACATGGGTATCCGGCTTAAGCGCAAATCCCCGTCGCAGGCACATTGTCCCGCTGCCATCGCGTTCCACAAACATCGCCGGCACGCCGCCGCCGACAGAATCGCTCTGCGCAGGCAGCGCCCGCGCCACCTCTTGCCCGATGATCACTCCGCCCAGCGCCGGGGAGACAACGGCATCAATCCTAGCATCCGAGAACAAAGCGGCCAGCGCTTGCCCCAGCTTTTCCGCAAATCGCGGGTATTGCAAAACCAGCGCACACTGCACGTACGTGCCGCTATGGAGGCCGCTCGACAACTCAAAATGGCCATGGCGGACCGCGCCCGCCTTCTCAAACATCTTCATCAGCTCTTCGCGCGTAAACATAGGCCCGCTAACCGCGGGGGCTCCTAAACGTCGAAATGTCAGCAGCCTAGCCTCCATGCAACGCGTTGTCAAGGAATGAGGGCCCCTGTTAGACTTCGAAGCCAGCGCCCAGGCTGGTGAGCGTCCGTTGCAGACGTCTCCCCAAGCTGCATCCCGGATGAAACAAATTGCCCTCTTGCATCGTTTTAGAGAGAGAAGCCTTGTAACGGGTCGGTTTGCCAAGAGTTCAGCATTGCCATTTTTCCAGAGGTGAGGAAACCTTTATGAAGAAGCTGTCCCTGAAGTCCCTGCTCTCGGCAGTTCTGGCAGGCATTCTCGCGGGAGCCCCCGCCTCTCCGGTGTTGGCCCAGGATCCAGCCCCAGCTCCCCCTCCGAAACAGGCCAGTCTGCAAGGTGGCGTGCCGATCTCCCTGGGCTTGAGCAAGTATCACTACACCAATTCTCCTGGCCCTTGGCCGAATATCACCGCTCCCTTCCGCACCTGGTATGTCAATCCGGGAGCGCTTACGAACTCGCCCCGGCTCGAGCAACTCATCCAGGCCGGAAAGATGAACCTCAGCCTGCAGGACGCCATCGCTCTCGCTCTTGAAAACAGCATGGACATCGTCGTCCAGCGCTACAACCCCTGGATGGCCGACACCAGCATCCTCAAAACGAAAGCCGGCGGCTTCGGTTACGGCGTACCCGGCAGCTTGTCGGTCGGTTCGACCGCCAACCTCCCTTCGCTGATTTTCGACCCGTACCTCACGCAGAGCGTTTCGGTCAACAGCGCCGTTTCGGGCAACAGCGCGCTGATTGCGGTGAACAACCCGCTCACTTCCGGCACCGGTACGAACGGAATCTCGGCGCTGGGAGTACACAACAGCACCTTTACCACTGCCTTTTCGCAGGGCTTTTCTACCGGTACCACGCTCAACGTCTTCTGGGACAGCACCCGCTCCTCTTCGACTTCCGCGTTCAACCTTTTCGATCCCGCCGTGCAGTCCACCATCGGCATCAGTTTCTCCCAGCAACTCTTGCAGGGCGTCGGCCGCGACATCACCCGCCGCAATATCCTGATTGCCGAAAACAACCGTAAGATCGCCGACTTGGCCTTCGCCCAGCAAGCCATCACCACCGTAACCAGCACCATCACCGCCTATTGGGAGTTGGTTTACGCTCGCGCGAATGTCAGCGTGGAGGAGCAGGCGGTCAAGGTCTCGGATAAGCTGTACAACGACAACAAGAAACAGTTGGAGATCGGCACCATGGCCCCGCTGGACGTGACTCGCGCGGAATCCGAACTGGCCACCGACCGCCAGAACCTCATCGTTGCGCAAACCACCCAACTGCAGGACGAATTGGTTCTGAAGAATTTCATTTCCAAGGATCCCACTGCATCCAATCTGATCGACGTGGAAATCATCCCCACCGACAAGCCGGATGCGCCGCAATCCATTCAACTCGCGCCTTTCGCCGACGCGGTGAAAGAAGCATTCGTGAAACGCCCTGACGTGCAGGAACAAATCCTGAACGTGAAGAACGGGGAAATCGATGTCAAAGCCACGAAGAATGCGCTGCTTCCTCAAGCCACGCTGACAGGCACTTACAGCAGCACGGGCCTGGCCGGAAATTCTCTGGCGACCGCCTCCGGATTCGTCGCCGGGCCTCAGGTCGTGGACGCGAACGGAAATCCAGTGACCGTTCTGAATTCCACCAGCGTTCCCACCCCGATATTTGTTCCAACGGCAACAACCACGGTTACAGGCGTGAACAAGACAGGCCTTTCCGACAGTCTGAGTCAGGTCTTTCACAACCGCTTCCCCAGCTATACCGTCGGAATCAATTTCACGCTACCTCTTCGCAACCGCTCCGCGCAGGCAGACAGCGTCCACGCGCAACTCACCGAGCGCCAACTGGAAGCCCAGATGCAGCAGATCAAGAACAGCGCGGTGCTCGATGTGCGCAACACTTCCATCGCTCTGGAACAGGGCCGCGCGCAGGTGGAAGCCGCCAGCAAGGCCCGCGAACTGCAGCAGCAGACCTTTGACGCCGAGCAGAAGAAATATCAGCTGGGCGCTTCCACCGTCTACAACGTGATTCTGACGCAACGCGATTTGATCACCGCGCAGGGCACCGAACTTCGCGCCCTGGCAAATCTGGCGGAAGCCAAGGCAAACTACGAACGCGCTCTCGGGCGCACTCTGGAAGTGAATAGCGTAACCATCGCCGGTGCAAAGAAGGGCGACATCGAACCTGACACCCTCATCCCCGGCACGCGGGACGGCCAAGTCGTCGGCACCGAGGAATTGTTCAAGGCCCTCGACGACAAAGGCAAATCCGGCAACCGCTAGCACCGCCTCCCGGTAAAAGTGTTGGCCGACCTTCAGGTCGGCCAACACAAAAACTGCCCAACGTGTTCCCAGCCCCTCGCCGCCAACTCTCTTCTGCTATCATGGCGCTTCCTCTTGAGGTTCCCGTGGCGCCGAAAATAGAAACAATCGCAATCAGCGACGCCTCGACATCCACCCATGCGGCGCAAACTACCAATCCCTTCCTGCGCGATCGAAATAATTTGGCAATCCTTGTCTTGATTGGCGCGAGCACTCTTCTCATTCATCTGCTCACGGCCGGGCGCTACGGTTTCAATCGCGATGAGCTTTCTATCCTCGAAGACGCGCGTCACCTTGCCTGGGGCTACGTCGCCTATCCGCCACTCACCCCATTCCTTGGACGCCTGGCCCTCGCGTTCTTCGGCACCTCGCTGGTCGGTTTCCGTTTTTTCTCGGCACTGATACAAGCCGTCAGCGTGGTGCTGACCGGCTGCATGGCCAAGGACATGGGCGGAGGGCGCGCGGCTCAGGTCGTGGCCGCCTGCGCTTCCATTCCCTTCTCTCTTGGAGTGGGCGCGCTCATGCAGTACATGTCCTTCGATTACTTCGCATGGGTTCTTCTCTTGGAGTGGGCGCGCTCATGCAGTACATGTCCTTCGATTACTTCGCATGGGTTCTCACCGCCTTTTTCCTCGTCCGTCTTTTCAAATCATCGAACCCCCGGTACTTCCTCCTTGTCGGGGCGTCCATCGGCCTGGGAATGCTGGCCAAATACACGATGTTGTTCTTCGCCATCGGCCTCCTTGCGGGCCTCCTCCTCAGCGACGCGCGCAAATATTTCCGCGCGATTTGGCCGTGGCTCGGCCTGCTCGTTTCTCTTCTGATTGTCGCGCCGAATTTCCTTTGGCAGGTGCGGCATCATTTCGTCAGCTACGACTTCCTGCGCTTTATTCACCAGCGCGACGTCTCCGAAGGCTTGACGCGCTCCTTCCTTCCCGACCAGTTGGAAATGACCCTCTTGTCGTTTCCTCTCTGGCTCGCCGGGCTCTATTTCTGTCTACGCGCACGCGAAGGCCGGAACTTCCGCCCGCTGGCCGGGACTTTTCTGGCAACGCTTGTTCTCTTCGTGATCGCAAAAGGCCGCGGGTATTACCTGGCGCCGGCCTACCCGATGCTGTACGCGGCCGGTGGAGTATGGCTCGAGCGCTGGCTTTCGACTCTAAACGCTACACGCGGGCACGCCGTCCGCGCTGCGGTTGTCGCTGCACTCGCGCTGAGCATTCTCGGCGCGAGTGCTGTAGCTCTGCCCCTCGCCCCGATCCCCTCCCGGTGGTTCCGGCTCGCGGACAAAGTGAATCTGACTTTTCGTGATGAAATCGGCTGGGAGGATCTGGTCTCGACCCTGGCCCAGGTTCGCGATTCCCTTCCCGCCGGGTCAAGGATGCGTCTCGGCATCCTTGCAGAAAATTACGGCGAAGTAGGCGCCATCAATCTCTACGGGCCGAGCCACGGGCTGCCCCGCGCCATCAGCGGCGAAAACTCTTCCTGGGAGCGCGGCTATGGCGATCCCGCGCCGCGGACTCTGATCATCGTGGGTTTCCCGCGAGATTTCGTCGAAGCAAACTTCGAATCCTGCCGGCTGGTGGCGCAAAACACAAACGCGCTCGGGGTCGTCAACGAGGAGACCACCGAGCGCCGCGATATTTTCCTCTGCGGTCCGCCCAAAGCCGGCTGGCCCCAGTTCTGGCGTGATTTCCAGTATTACGCCTAGCGGCACCGCGATTCCTCACTGTGCTCTCGCAGTTGTAGTGGCCGACCTTCAGGTCGGCCACTCGCCGTGCGCTTCCTTTTGTAGTGGCCGGTCTTAAGACCGGCCACTACATCATCGCCGTCAAATGAATTTACGCGCTAGCGCTCAGCCTTTGCCCCTTGAAGAACGCCAGCAGGTCCGCGTTGATCACATCCGCGTTCGTCGCGGGCATGCCATGCGGATAGCCCGGATAAACCTTCAGCGTCGCGTTCTTCAGTATCTTCGCCGAAAGCAGTCCCGCCGCGACGATCGGCACAATCTGGTCATCGTCGCCATGCATCACCAGCACCGGGATGTCGATCTTTTTCAGGTCTTCCGTCAGGTCGGTTTCCGAGAACACCTTGATGCAGTCATAGTGGCCCTTCACGCTCCCCAGCATGCCCTGCAGCCACCAGTGCTCGCGGATGCCCTCCGAAATTTTCGCGCCAGGCCGGTTGTATCCGTAGAACGGCAGAGTAATGTCCTTATAAAACTGCGCTCGGTTTGCTGCGAGCGCCGCACGAAGCCCGTCGAACACCTCGATGGGCGTCCCAGTCGGATTCTTCTCGGTCTTCAGCATAAGGGGCGGTATCGCGCTGATCAGCACCGCTTTGGCAACCCGCTTGGTACCGTGGCGGCCCAGGTAGCGCGCCACTTCGCCGCCGCCGGTCGAATGGCCCACCATGATCGCGTCCTTCAAATCGAGCTTTTCGAAGAGCTGCGCCAGATCATCGGCATACGTGTCCATGTCATTCCCGTCCCACGTCTGGTCGGAGCGCCCGTGTCCCCGCCGGTCATGCGCGATGACGCGATAACCTTGCCGCCCGAAGTACAGCATCTGCCCGTCCCAGTCGTCCGCGCTAAGCGGCCAGCCGTGGCTGAATACAATCGGTTGTCCTTTGCCCCAGTCCTTGTAATAAATCTGTGTGCCGTCTTTCGTTGTGATCGTTGGCATATACACTCTCCTCGCATTCAGTCTGGCTATATGGCAGGACGCCGCAACGACGCCTGTGGCCTCTCCAATGATGCTCATCGTGGAAGGATGGCCACAAATTCATTTCCGTTGGGCGGAAAACGGGCCATGCTGCAAGCTACTCTTCTGTCTATCCCCCGTCAAACGCAAAACACGCCCGAATCATCCCGCTCTCGCCGAGCACCTCATGCCGGGTCGGAATTTTTCCAAAGAATAAATAAGCACAATGTGACTTCAGAGGATTATACTTGCCCAAACTGCGCCCTATGCTCGATTGACGCGTTGAGTCGCTTAGGGAGATCCTGCCATGAAAGTAGCGCTCGTCTGTCTCTTTGTGTGTTCCACTCTGCTTTTGCCATTCCAGTCCCGCTCTCAGGAGCCAGCCAAGCCTGCCGATGAAAAACCCGCCGCTTCGGACGCTAAGCCCACCCCCGACGCCCCCAAAAAAGAAAATCCTGTTAAGTCCTCGCCCACCTCACTGGCATCCGGCAAAAAGAAGTTCAGCCAGGATTGCGCCATGTGCCATGGCAAAGAGGGTGCTGGCGACGGCGACCTGGCCGAAGACATGCACTTGAAGCTTGCCGATTTCCGCGACGCCGCTGCGTTGAAAGACCTGTCCGATGGCGACATCTACAACATCATCAATAATGGCAAAGGCAAAATGATGGGCGAAGAAGGCCGTCTGAAGCCCGACGAAATCTGGGATGTCATCAACTTCGTCCGCACCCTCGCGAAAAAATGACCAACCCGTAGCGGCCACCTTTAGGTGGCCCAGGATCAGGTAGTCCAGTGCGGCCGCCGGATCCCCGCCGCATGCTCTCTCTTAACGGCTTCATTTCTTCGCTGCTTCTTTACTTCCTTACTTCTTTACTTCGCTACTTCCTGCTTCTCCTCTCCTTGCTCCCCGCCTCCATTTCCCATAGCATTAGTTTCAGGCGGGGTCGCCATATCCAGTTGCTTATATTCTGATCCCGGGAGCGCCTTTTCATGAGTGATCCGGCCAATCCAAAGAAAACCGGCAGTGCCGTAAAATCCCTCTCCAAGTTGCAAGCCTGGGAGGAAAACACCCTTCGCCCCACCCTCGAAAAGAGTCCCGAGCGCCAGAAGGAATTCACTACCGTCTCGAGCTACCCGATCCGCCGCCTGTACACCGAAGAAGACCTCGCCGGATGGGACGCGGCCCGCGACCTGGGCAATCCCGGCGAACCGCCCTACACCCGCGGCATTCACGCCACCATGCATCGCGGCCGCTTGTGGACCATGCGCCAGTTCGCCGGCTTCGGCACCGCCGAAGACACCAACCAGCGCTTCCGCTATCTCCTTTCACAGGGCCAGACGGGTCTCTCCACCGCATTCGATCTCCCCACGCTGATGGGCTACGACTCCGACCACGCGCTCTCCGAAGGCGAAGTCGGCAAATGCGGCGTCGCCATCAGTTCCCTGGCCGACATGGAAGTCCTCTTCGATCAAATTCCCCTCGCCAATGTCACCACTTCCATGACCATCAATTCCCCGGCTGCGGTCATCTGGGCCATGTACCTCGCGGTCGCGGAAAAGCAAGGCGCCGACTGGAAGAAAATCTCCGGGACGCTGCAGAACGACATCCTGAAGGAATACATCGCGCAGAAGGAATACATCTACCCGCCCGAGCCCTCCATGCGCTTGGTGATCGACACGTTCGAATTCGGCATGAAGCACACGCCCAAGTTCAACGTGATCTCCATCAGCGGCTATCACATCCGCGAAGCTGGCTCGACGGCGATTCAGGAACTAGCGTTCACCTTGCGCGACGGCATGGAGTACGTCGAATGGGCCATGTGCCGCGGCTTGCCGGTGGATGAATTTACACCGCAGCTCTCTTTTTTCTTCAACGCACACAACGATTTCTTCGAAGAAATCGCCAAGTATCGCGCGGCGCGCCGCATCTGGCACAAAGCCATGAAAGAGCGCTATAAGTCCGTCAGCCCGCGAAGCTGGGCGCTGCGTTTTCATACGCAGACGGCGGGTTGCTCGCTTACTGCGCAACAGCCGATGAACAACGTGGTGCGCACCGCAATCCAGGCGCTCGCCGGTGTTCTCGGCGGCACGCAATCGTTGCACACAAATTCCCTCGACGAAGCCTGGGCCCTGCCTACCGAGCACGCCGCTACCATCGCCCTGCGCACGCAGCAGATCATCGCCCACGAAACCGGCGTCACCAACACGGTCGACCCGCTCGGCGGCTCCTATTTCGTCGAAACCCTTACGAACGAAGTGGAAAGCGGCGCCTGGGATTATATTCGCCGCATCGACGCCATGGGCGGCATGGTCGCCGCGATCGAAAAAAGCTACCCGCAACGCGAAATCGCGGAAGCGTCGTATCGTTACCAGATGGCCGTCGATAAAAAAGAAAAAATCATCGTCGGCGTCAACGATTACGTCACACCGGAGCAGCCGATGGACTTGTTGCAAATCGACGAAACCGTCGCGCACCGCCAAGCCGAGCGCCTCAGCAAGCTCCGCGCCGATCGCTCCTCCTCCGAAGTCGAGCGCCGCCTCAACGCCCTCCGCAAAGCCTCCCACGGCTCCGAAAACCTCATGCCCTTCATCTACGACGCCGTAAAATCCTACGCCACCCTCGGCGAAATCTGCGAAGCCATGCGCACCGTCTTCGGCGCCTACGAAGAAGTCGCCATCACATGATGCTTCCCACTCTGT
>Ga0210396_10002266_pt1 | contig 19812 bp, 17 predicted proteins | sample IncBWH17OmetaG_FD_155466 | JGI IMG/M metagenome (GOLD analysis project Ga0210396, IMG submission 155466) | Forest soil microbial communities from Barre Woods Harvard Forest LTER site, Petersham, Massachusetts, United States - Inc-BW-H-17-O ... | reverse complement strand
GCACTGGCCATGGGAGCGGCGGATCCGCCGCCCGTTTCCAAAACCCATGTCCCAGCGCCGGCGCAGCGGCTGCTGCCGCGTTTCCCCGACTTCGGATATCTCCCGGCCCCTGGCGCCTTCACGCCCAACCGCACCTTCCGTCTGAGCCAGGATTTTCCAGCTGACCTTCCGGCGGTCGAGCCGGCGGTCCAGCGCATCCTCGCTATCGACTTCACTCACGACTGGCGCGCCTACGCCAACGCGGTCCTGGCCTACATCATGGAAGGCAACATCGAGGATCGCGGCGTCTCGCAGGCCTTCTACCTCGAGGACAACAAGGTCCGGCGTTGGTACCACGTCCCATGGCAGCACTGGGGCCCCAATGGACGCGAGGGTCTGCACGGCCTGACCCAGGAGGTGACCTCGAGGTCATTCTACCTCGGGCCCCGCCAGAAGACGCCCGCCGAGACCTGGGCGGTGGGCTTCTACAACGCTCGCGGGGGTTGGCTGATCGGACGCGTCTGGGCCGACGCCGACAATCCCGATCCGGGCGCTGTCCGCCGGGCCGGCGGCTTCCCCGTTGGGACCGTGGTGGCCAAGCTCCTGTTCACCACCGCCTCGCCGGACGAGGTCGATTATCTCACCAATCCCGTCCAGTGGTCGGCGTTCGTCTATCCCGCTCCAGGCGCCAAGCCGACCGGAGCGCGCAAGCCCACCGACGGCGTCATCGTCCCCGTTCGCCTGGTGCAGGTGGACATGGCGGTGCGCGACGACCGGGCCAAGGCCACCGGCGGCTGGGTGTTCGGGACCTATGTCTATAACGGGGCCCTGAACCACCACTCACCGTGGCTCAACCTCGTGCCACTCGGCTTGATGTGGGGCAACGATCCGGACGTGCGATCGCAGCATCAGGCCACGCCGGGGAGCCAGCCCTACAATCCGGACCTGAAGGAGACGGTGATCAATCGCGCCGACCCCATGCTGCCGTTCAGCCACCTGGGCTACGGGCTGCGGCTGAGCGGGCCGGTCGACAACAACCTGTCCTCCTGCAAGTCGTGCCACATGACTGCGCAGTATCCGGAGATCTCGCCGATCCTGCCGACCATGGCCGTCACCGACCTGGGCAAGAAGCCGGTATGCGGCGACGCGACCTGGATGCGCTGGTTCCGCAATCTGGGCCCCACCGACAGCTTCGATCCGCAGGGCCAGACCATGGACAGCTCGCTGCAGCTCGCCGCCAGCATCCAGAACTTCGTCGCCTCCCGAAACGAGAGCACCGGCGGCCTCTACGCCAGCCAGTTCTGGAAGAACCGCGCCATGCCCATCGCCGGCCTCAGGGGCGACGTCCCCGAGGACGGCGATCCCTGCCGCCCCGTCGGATGAGGATCACGAAATGTCTGACCTGTCGGACCAGAACAAGCAGACCACGCTCACTTTCTTCGACCAGGTGTTCAACCAGGGGAACATGGACATCGTCGCTCAGATGATCGACCCCAGCTATCGATTCACGCGCGACGGCCAGGTGCTCATCGGCGGCGGCGACCCGGTGGCGTCCACTGTCGGCTGGGCGGAGGGCCTCAGGAACGCCGTCGCCAACCTTCACGGCGTGATCGACGCGATCCTCGCCGAGGACGACAAGGTGGCCCTGCGCTGGCGGATGAACGCCAACGACAAGACGACCAACGCTCCGATCACGGCGATCGGAACGAACATCCTCACCTTCGTGGGCGGCAAGGCGGTGGCCAATGACCAGTCGGGCGGTGAGAACTTCCAACCCGCGTCCTGACTGAACCGCCCTTTCGTCAGGTTGGTCCAGGTTGTAGGTCGGGTCGGGCTCCGATGGTGGAGCTGTCGGGAGCCGGCCCGGGCGCCGCCCCATCCAGATCGAGGACGGCTTGCGGTTCCTTCCCATCGCCGGGCTGCTCGCGGCCATGGCGTCCTTCCAGCTTGGCGCGAGTTTCGCCGAGCGCCTCTTCCCGATGGTGGGTCCGGCAGGGGCCGCGGCCCTGCGCCTGCTCGGCTCATCCCTGATTCTGGCCGTCGTCCGGCGGCCCTGGCGGGGCCTCGCGGGCAGGCCGCCCGCGCCCGCCCTGATCGCCTACGGCGTCTCCCTGGGCGCGATGAACACCCTGTTCTACCTGGCCCTCGCGAGACTTCCGCTCGGCATCGCCGTGGCGGTGGAGTTCGTCGGCCCGCTCGGCGTCGCCATGGCCGCCTCGCGTCGCCTCCTCGACCTCGCCTGGATCGCGCTTGCCGTCGGCGGCCTGCTGCTGCTCCTGCCGCTGGGCCTGGAGGCGCACAGCGTGGACCCCATCGGCGTGCTCCTGGCTCTCGCGGCAGGCGCCTGTTGGGCGGCTTACATCGTCTTCGGCCGTCGGGCCGGAAACGCGCACGGCGGCCACGCCACCGGGCTCGGCGTCTTCATCGCGACGCTGGTCTTCCTGCCCCCGCAGATCGCCCTGCAGGGGCACGCCCTTTTCCCGCCGGCGGCGATCCCCATCGCCCTGGGCGTCGCCCTCCTCTCCAGCGCCCTTCCCTATTCGCTGGAGATGTACGCGCTCACCCGCGTGCCGACGCGCGTGTTCGGCACCCTCATGAGTCTGGAACCGGCGGTCGGCGCCCTCGCGGGCCTGACCCTGCTTGGCCAGCACTTGAGCCTGCTGCAATGGACAGGCATCTCAGCCGTGATGGCCGCCTCCCTAGGCGCCGCCCTCGCCCACGGCGCCGCCCAGGAGGAGCCACCCCAGCCGGTGTGACGGCTTGCGGACGAAGAGACAGAGCGCGCGCTGCGAGTTTGCAGCCGTTCTCCAGCCCGCATGGTCGTGGCGAGATGGGCTTTGACGTGCAAGCCAATCTTTCGGCCGCCGACGAGTCGCAGGAGAGTCCTAATCTCCTCCGCGTCTCTTCACCCCGCTTGACGCCACAAGAGCTCAGCGCTCGGCGCGCAGGGTGGCTGGGCTGACGCCTTGCAGTTCCCCGTCGACTGTCGGAGCGATGGGCTCGGGCATGGCGTGCCCGCCTCCGGGCTCGTTCACCCCATGCGCCCACCGGCCGATGACGGGCGCGAGGGCGAGGAACAGGACACCAAAACCCACGCCGGCCCAACCGATCGCATTGAAGACGCTCAGCGACGCGCGCAGGGCCGCTGCGGGGTCGAGGACCTGGCCGCCGGCCGTCGCAGTTCCGGCGAACTGGGCGATCCTGGCGGCGATGAATTCCGCGGCGGAAGTGGCCAGGAACCAGATCGACATCAGGGTGGAGACCAGGACCGGAGGCGAAAGTTTCGTGACCTCAGACAGGCCCACCGGGCTGAGGCACAGCTCGCCGGTCGTCTGCAGGAGATAGGAGAACCCGAGCACCATCAGCGGCATCCGGAAGCTGGCGTCCGCGAGGCCGCGGGCCCACACGATCACCAGGAATCCCAGGCCGACCTGGGCGAGGCCCAGTCCGAACTTCACCATCGGGTTGGGATCGCGCCGTCTGGCGCCGAGGAAGGTCCAGAGGGCTGCGAAGGCGGGCGCGAGGAGGAGGATGAAGCCGGAGTTGAACGACTGGGTCTGGGCGGCGGTGAAGCCCATGTCGATCCAGATCGTCCCCGGCGCCAGATGGACGGCGGCCTTCATCGCCTCGTCGCCAAAGAAGACGGTGAGCCCGGCGAAACGGGCCAGCGTCGGATGCGAGAGGAGCTGCAGCTTGGTGTTCTGCTCGGCGAACAGGTTTAGCGAGGTGGCGGCCTGCTCGAACAGGGTGAAGAAGACGATCGATCCGGCGATCAGGACCAGGGCGAGGAACAGGCGTTCGCGCTCGACCTTGCCGCACTCGCGGACGATGAACCAGGCGAGGTAGCCCGCGGCCGCGATCCAGCCGACCGCCAGGGCGCCTCCCACGATGCTGTTGTGCTGGACCAGCAGCCACACCGCGCCGAGGCCGACGATCCCGCACAGATAGATCAGCCATTCGAGATTGAGCGGGCCGAAGATAGGCTTGGCGAGGCGCGCCGGGTCAGGAGGCTCGCCCCTGCCCTCGAGCAGCGGGCGCCCAAGGACGAAGGTCACCCAGCCTGCCGCCATGCCGACCCCCGCGAGACCGAAGCCCCAGGACCACCCAAGCGTCTGGCCCAGATACCCGCAGAGGATCGCGGCCCAGAAGGCCCCGAGGTTCACGCCGTAATAGTAGAGGGTGAAACCGGGATCGCGCCGGGGATCGCCCTTGCCGTAGAGCTGGCCGACGATCGAGGAGATGTTCGCCTTGAGGAAGCCAACCCCCATGATGATCAGGGACAGGGCAAGGTAGAGCGTGTCCTGGAAAATCGCCGGCGTGGCCTTGGTCGTCACGACGCTGAACTCGCCCTTGGGAAGGGCGGCCGGAACCGACGCTCCACGCGGCAGGCCCTTGATCTCGAACGCGCCGTCGGCGGACTGGTCAAAGGCGTAGGGCCGCCCGCGCACCACCACGCGCGCGAGGCGGTCGTCGCCGCGGCCGGTGACCTCGATCGGGAACTGCTGGCCATGCCAGGCGAGGGCCTGCTGCGCCGGCGGCCCCTCCACCGCCATCAGGGCGTGGCCGCCGACCAGGAGAAGGGCGCCGAACGCCACCGCCTTGCGGGCGCCCAGGAACCGGTCCGCCAGCACCCCGCCGACCAGGGGCAGGAGGTAGACCAGGGTGGCGTAGGAGCCGTACTGACCGCTGGCCTCCTTCTGATCCATCAGGAAGTGCTGGGTCAGATAGAAGATCAGCAGCCCGCGCATTCCGTAATAGGAGAAGCGCTCCCACATCTCTGCGAAGAACAGGACGAACAGTCCCCGTGGGTGCTGGCGTGCAAGCTGCAGGGCCACTGGCAAGCCAGTCGCCACGGTGATGACGATGCCGATGAGGACGACGATACTGTTCATGAAGGTCCCTGGGCGAAACGGTCGCCATCACGCCTCACGGCGCGGCCAAAGCCAACCCTTGGCCGCCGCAGCCGGCCGCCCCGCATTCGCCCCTTTGAACACATCCGAACACGCACGGAGAGTCCGATGCCACTGATGAAGACCCCCGGGCCCGACCATCCGATCACGCTCGAGACGGCGCCCCGCCGGATGCAGGCGCGGTACGACGGCCATGTCATCGCCGACAGCACAGACGTCACCATCCTGCGGGAGGCGGACTATCCCCCGGTGGCCTATTTCCCTCGCGGCGACGTGGACATGGCGTTCATGGCGCGCACCAGCCGCTCGACGCACTGCCCCTATAAGGGCCAGGCGTCCTACTACACGCTCACCATGGACGGGCGGGTCTCGGAGAACGCGATGGAACTAGCCAGGCGCCCCATTGGCCGCCGAACGCGGGCGAACCCGCGGCCTAAGGCGACGCGCGCTACCGGAGCTCCACTGTCCTCGATGGAGCTCGCAGCAAGGAGCACTGAAAGTCGAGGATGTGTTCGCCGTTCGCGGCGTCGCCGTGGGCGAGATTCGCTCGCCGCGCCAGGAGGATGAATCCAGGCTCGCCGGCCGCGAAGGTCTCGGGAATGGCCGCCAGGGAGTAGATCCCCATGTTGGCGCGCGCCTCCGGATCGCCCGAGGCCAGCAGCTTGAACGGGTTCTGGTCGAGGTCTTCGCCATCGATCCGCCGCGCCTCGTAGCGCTGGCCGGCCAGACTGACGTCGAGGGGAGCCCATGCGGCGCCCACGTCCGGCGCGGCCTCCTTGAGGGCCTCCGCCACCTCCGGCTGGAGGCATTCGATGTGGATGTGAAGCTGGTCCTGGGTTCGCCCGTAGAGCGAGTTGATCACCATGGCGAAGGTCCCGCGGGGGGCCGGCCGGCCGAGCAGGCGCTCGAAATAGCCGCGCGCCTTCCAGGCGTCCCGCCAGTAGTTCGGCGCCCCGGGCTCGAGCAGGGACCGGCTTTCGATCCCGGCGACGCGGCGCGTGGGAACCACCAGGATGTGCGTGGGCTCACGCGTGTCCTTGACCACGGCCCACCCCTCGCGGAGGTGCACGGCCACGCAGGGGGCGGGAAGGCCGAGCAGGCGTCGATCGACGACGCAGACGTCGTGGACGACGCGCCACAGCGCGCCAGGATTGTTGTCCAAAACCGGCGTCCCCTCCGCCGGGAGGAAGACCGCGGGCCCAAGCGTCGCGGCGAGGACGGCCAGGGCGAGGCCCAGAACGCCGGCGAGCGACCGCAGGGCCAGGGAACGTCGTGTCATTTGCCTGAACCTCGACGCACGAGCGGCCGCCAGACTCGCCTCAGTAGGCGAACGCTTCGAAGACCGGCGCCACCTCGCCCTCCCAGGGCCCGTGGTAGAGGGCGAGCAGACGTTCGGCCGCGGTCACGCCGCTATCGGCGATGTCTTCGAGTTCACCCAGATAGCCGGTCTCGTCGACCATGCCGCCGGACAGCCGGTTGCGGCGCTTGAGCCCTTCGCGGGCGATGGCGACCATGTCCCGGGCGACATCGCGCACCTTGCGTCCCGCGACCTCGGCGTTGAGCGCGACGCGCGGGACGTCCCGACGAAGCCGCTCGCGGTCCTCGGTCGTCCAATCGCGGCAAAGATCCCAGGCCGCCGCCTGCGCGGGCGGATCATAGAGGACGCCGGCCCACAGGGCCGGGAGCGCGCAGAGCCGACTGACGGGCCCCGCATCGGCGCCCCTCATCTCGAGGTACTGCTTGAGGCGCACCTCCGGGAAGATCGTGCTCAGATGGTCCGCCCAGTCCTTGATCGTGGGGCGCTCGCCTTCGAGGCCCGGAAGATGGCCTTCCATGAAGTCGGCGAAGGAGCGGCCTGCGACGTCGATATAGCGGCCGTCCCGCTTGACGAAATACATCGGCACCTTGAGCGCATACCGTGCATAGGCCTCGAATCCGAAGCCGGGCTCGAAGACGAAGGGCAGCAGTCCCGTTCGCGCCGCATCGGTGTCCTCCCACACCGCCGCGCGCGAGCTCAGCAGGCCGCTCGGACGTCCCTCCACGAAGGGGGAATTGGCGAACAGGGCGGTGGCGATCGGCTGCAAGGCGAGGCTCACCCTGAACTTGGCGACCATGTCCGCCTCGTTTGCGAAATCGAGGTTCGCCTGGACGGTGCAAGTGCGGAACATCATGTCCAGGCCCTTGCCCCCGACCGTGGGCATGTACCGGCGCATGATGTTGTAGCGACCCTTGGGCATCACTGGGACCTCATCCCGCCGCCACACCGGGGTGAAGCCCAGGCCCAGGAAGCCGAGGCCGAGTCCCGTGGCGACAGTCTTCACCTCCTCGAGGTGTTCGCCCGTCTCCTCGCAGATGTCGTGCATCGTGTGCAGCGGCGCGCCGGAAAGCTCGAACTGCCCCCCCGGCTCGAGGCTGATATTTGCCATGCCCCGGGACAGGCCGATGAGCGTCTCCCCTCCATGGGCTCCCTGCTCCCAGGTCGGGCTCCAGCCAAAACGCATCAGGCCCTCGAGCAGGGCGCGGATGCCGTCGGGCCCGTCATAGGGAACCGGCTCGTGCGAGCCGAGGCGGAAGACGAACTTCTCGTGTTCCGCCCCGACGCGGAACTCCGAACGCGGCTTCCCTCCCGCCGCCAAATGGGCCGTCAAATCCTCGAATATCAGGGGACGGTCGTCGCTAAGCGTCTCGGCCATCCTTGCTCCGTTTGAACCAGCCCCGTCTTAGCCCCGCAATTGGGGCAACGCTGCGCCAACCTCAAGCCCCGCCCCCTCGCCGAGTGTCGATTGCCAGATCGAAAGGGCTGCGATGACCGCAGTTTCGGCGCGAAGAACGCGCGATCCGAGCGAGACGGGTGTCGTGGCGGGAAGGGCGCGAATCGAGTCGCGCTCCTCGGGCGTGAAGCCGCCTTCGGGACCCACGAGGACGGCCCAGCGTGCGTGGCCTCTGCGGAGCAACGCCGCCACCGCGCCCGGCGCATCCCCGGCCTCATCGCAGAACATGAGGGCGCGGTCGGCGTCCCAGGTCGCCAGACGGTCGGCGAGGCGTGCGGCTGGGATGATTTCGGGAACATCGAGCCGGCCGCACTGTTCGGCGGCCTCGCAGGCGATCGCCGCCAGCCGCTCGAGGTTCGTGTGGTCGGCGTTGGTGCGTTCGGTTCGCAGCAGCCGGATCCGGTTGACGCCGAGCTCTGTCGCCTTCTCGACGATCATCTCCAGAGGGGCGCGCTTTACGAGCGCCATGTGCAATTCGAGGTCGGGAGGCGGACTCTGGACCCGCACAAGCGCCTCCGCCCGCAGCCGGCAGGCGCGCTTGCGGACCTCGACGATCCTGGCGCTCCATTCCCCGTCGGAGCCATTGAAAAGCCACGCCTCGTCGCCCTCGCCCAGGCGCATCACGCGAGTGAGGTAGTGAGCCGGATCCCCTTCCAGCGTGACCTCGCTCCCCTCGCGCAAAGGGGCCCGGACAAACAACCGGATCACGGTTTGACCGACGTCCGCCCCCCGGCGTCCAGCCTCCCGCCGCCACGCACGAAGAAAAGACCCACCAAGCCCAGACCCAGGAGCAGGGTGATTGTGGCGAACCCCCCCTGCTGGGTGTGGAAGATATGGGTGCCGCCGTTAACCAGCGTCGGCCCCAGCCAGCTCGTCGCCGTGCCCGAGAGAGCGTAGACGCCGAAGAACGCCCCGGTCTGTGACGGGGGTGTCAGCCGGGTCAGCAGTGTCCGCGCCGAAGCGAACTGTCCGGTGATGAAAATCGCATTCGAAAATCCGATCAGCAGGAAGACCCAGTCAGGCAGGGTCCGGAAGAAGGGACCGTTCCACATCGGCGCGTGCGCCGCCGAGTCCCAATGCCAGACATAGAGGATGCGGTTCGGCCCCATGCCGAGCAGGCAGATGACGCCCAGCAAGGACATGCAAAGCTCGATCCGCAAGGCCATCTTAGGGCCGAAGGCCCCGTCGAGCCATCGGCCGACGAAACCGCCGAGGACTGCCAGAATGCTGAGGATGATGCCGAAGAACAGCATCTCCAGGGCGTCCCACTTCATCACGCCGGCGGCGTAGACGCCCGCATAGATGAGAATGGCCACCATGCCGTCGACGAAGAACATGCGCGAGAGCAGGTAGACCGCCGCATCCCGGTGCTTGCGCACGGTGCGCACCATGCCGAGGAGGTCGCCCGCGCCGCGCCCAAAGGCCACGCCGATGGGCATCCGTCCGCGCGGCGCGTCGGGGGTGAACAGGAAGAACGGCAAGGCTCCCAGGGCGAAGATGCCAGCCGACAGGAGGGCGACCACCCGCTCGGGCTCGTGGCGAGCGCGGCTGAGATCGAACAGCGGCGCGTGGGGCACCCACGCCCAGTCGGCGGTGGAGGGCAGCCCGGGCAGGGCGAAGGCCCAGGCGGTGAACCCCAGTCCGCCCAGGGCGAAGGCGTTGCCGAGCGCTAAGGCGAGACCCGAGGCCTTGTGCGCGCCAGACAGCCCTGCGGCGCGCACCAGAAGCGAATTGTGGAGCACCTCCGACCAGGTGAACAGCACGCCAATCGTCGTGGTGATCGCCAGCGTCTGGGTCACGCTGAGACCGGTATGGTCGGCCTTCGTGAACCACAGGCAGGCCATCAGCGGGACCATCAGGGCGACGATCCCCGCAAGCCACGTCTTGCGCCGTCCCAGATTGTCGATCGACGCGCCGAGGATCGGGGCGGTGAGCATCACGACCCAGCCGGAGTACTGGCTCCAGCGCGAGATCTCCTCCTGCCCCCTGACCGGGTCGCCCACCACCGTGGCGGCCAGATAGGGGATGAAGATGTAGATCGTGATGAGCACGACATAGGGGTTGCGGGCGCCCTCGAAGAGCGACCAGCACGTCGCGCCGAGGTTCAGCCTGGCGTGCGGATCGCCCGAGGCGGTCGCCGCGAGCGCCATGTCAGCTTCCGAGATCGCCTCGCTCATGGACCTTCCCTGCGCCCCCTCTGCGCGCGAGGCTCGCGGCACGCTTACAACGGACCGGGCGATTGTCAGCGCAAAACCTTGCGCCGCCGCGATCACGTCCCGGTCAGGAAGGGGTGATACTGATAGAGCCAGGTCTCGGACGCCGGTCGCCCGCCGACGAGGAGCTGCAGCCGCAGTTCCGCCGGCTCCGGCCCAGACAGGTCGGCCAGGTCGAACTGGGCGCGCCAGTGGCCGGCCACGCCGTCGGGAACGGGCTCGACGAACCGATAGTCGGTCAATCTCCCGCGCGACGTGCTCAGCTCCATCTGCGGCCGGACCCCGAACGGCAGGTCGGCAAGCGGTCCGCCGAGGAACTCGACCACGAACTTGCGCACGCCCGGCGGACGCGGGAGGCCGGGTTGGCCGCCCAAGCCCATCCGCGTCGCGACGCAGCGCGCGAGGGGCGAGGGATGGGGCTCATCGGCCAGCCAGTAGAGGCGATAGCTCAGCTCGAACGCCTGGCCGGCGCGAGCAGGCGCCTGCGGAACCCAGGCGGCCACGACATTGTCCTCGATTTCGTCGTGGGTCGGCAGTTCGATGAGCTGCACCGATCCCTTGCCCCACGACCCCTTCGGCTCGACCCACAGACTCGGCCGGCGGTCGTAAAAGACGCCGTCCAGGTAGTGGTCGAAGTTCCGGTCACGCTGCATCAGGCCAAAGCCCCGGATATTCTCGTCCTGAAAGGCCGAGACCGTGTCGGAGGGCGGGTTGTTCAGCGGCCGCCACAGGCGCTCGCCCGGACCCGTCCATATCTCCAGCCCGTCCGAATCGTGCACCTCCGGCCGCCAGTCTGCAGCCTTCGGCTTCACCGTCTCGGAGAACCAGTACATCGACGTGAGCGGAGCGATCCCCAGGCGCGCCACATCCCGCCGCAAATGCAGCGACTGGTCGACATCGATGATGACGCCGCGCCCTCGCGTCATCTTGAATTGGCACGCGCCGACGATCGACGGCCCCTCCAGCAGGGCGCAGACGGTGATCTCGTCCGAGCCGGGCGCGGGCTTTTCGATGTAGATCCGCGTGAAGTCGGGAAACTCCTCGGGCCGGCCGTAAACGGCCGAATTGACCGCGACCGCGCGGGCGGACAGGCCGTACTGGTAGAGCTCTCCGATCGCCCGGAAGTAGCACCCGCCGAGGAAGGCGACCCAGTCGTTCTTGCGCCAGTCGAGCTTGCCGCTACGCGGCTCCTGCACGCGGAATCCGGCGAAGCCTGCGCCAGCGCCGAGTCGCCGGGCGGGCGAGTCCGCAGGCATGTCGAAGTCGGCGGGATCGTAGGGGATCTCGCGCGCCTGGCCGCCTTCGACCGCGAAGATACGCACGGGTTTGCGGAACCACTGGCCGAGATGGAAGAAGGTCACCGGCAGGTCGGTGTCGCGGAACAGGGCCCTGTCCGGATCGAAGTGGATCTGTCCCCAGGACTGGTAGCCCAGCTGGTCGAGGATGTCGGCGGGCGGAGGCGTCGGAGGTGAGTAGGGCTGGCCGGCGCGGCGGCGGGCCTCGGCGCGCAACCGCTGGAAATCGAAGGCGATGGGCCGGCCAAGCGCGGGATTCGCTGCTGGAGCGGCGTGGGCCGCGGCAGCCAAAAACGGCAGCGCGCTCAGGAGTGTGCGGCGATCGATCGCTGAAGCCATGCAGACAAACGGCTCTTCTTGGGTGATCTGAATTGAGGACGCGTCCCAATGTCGAGGCGACGCCGATGGCCGCGGGACGGTCGGAACGCGCGCCCCACTAGGGGTCGTTTGGGTCGCCACGAAGGCGCATCTGCCTGGAGGCCGATCATGGCCAGGGCGACTCATTGAGGCTGCGCAGACGCCAGCCGCGATCGTCGAGCCGCAATATGCTGATCGAGCCTGGGCCGATCTCCAGACGATGGTGGTGATCGAGCGGGATTCCGAGGGCGTCGCAGACCGCGGCCTTGATCACGTCGGCGTGGCAGATGGCCGCCACCGCGGCGTCCGGATGAGCGGCGCGGGCCGCCAAGATCCATCGCCCGACCCTCGCCTGGGCCTCGCACATGCTCTCGCCGCCCGGGGCGCGGCCGCGGCTTCGCTCGCGAATCCATGGCTCCCACGCCGGGTGTCGGCGAAGGTCGTCGAAGGCGACGCCCGTCCAGTCGCCAAAATCGATCTCGTTGATGTCTTCCGCCACGACCGGCTCGAGGCCAAGCCGTTCGGCCAGGGGTTCAGCGGTCTGTCGCGCCCGTTCCATCGGGCTCACATAGATGGCCGCGATCTGTTCGCGGGACAGCCGATCGGCCACTCGCCGCGCCTGGTCGCGCCCCGTCTCGCTCAAGGTTACGCCCGCCATCCGGCCGCACAGGATGCGGTCGAGCCTGTCGTGCGCGCCGTGGCGGACGAAATAGATGGTCGTCGTCATCCGCCGCCGCCGGCTCCGATTCTCTCCGAACCTCCCAGGGCCCGGTCGAGGGCTCAATTCTCCAACACCCAAGGCTGTTCCGCAGGGCCTCCCGCCCGAGCGTTTGAGGAACGGACATGATGGGCGATCATTCCCCGCCTTCGGAAACGGAGGATCGGATGGCCGCCCGACTGAAGGTCTACCAGGCGAGCTTCGGCTTTCGCGAGTCCGTCGTCGCGGCGGCCAACCAGAAGGCCGCGCTCGAGGCGTGGGGCGCGCGCCAGAACCTGTTCGGCGAGGGCCTCGCCCACGTAAGCGATGACGACGGAGCGACCAGGGCGGCGTTGGCGCATCCGGGTGTCCCGCTCAGCCGTGCGATCGGATCGGCCGGGGCCTTCGCCCTCGACTCCCGCGAATTGCCCAAGGTTCCGGCCAGGTCCAAGCCGAACGCAAAGCGCCGAACCCGCTCCGCTCCGACGGCGAAACTCGCCGAACCCCCGAAGCCCGCGCCGGACCGCGGGCCGCTCGACGCCACGGAGAGTGCGCTTCGTAAGCTCCAGGCGAGCCATCGTGCGTTGGAAGACGATTTCCACGCGCGGCTCCGCAGGCTCGAACAGGAACGCACGGCCGCCCTCGAGGCCGTTGACGCCAAGTTGGCTGCGTCCAGGAAAGAGGTCGAGAAAGCCAGGCAAGCCTATCGGAATGCAGGCGGCGGCGATTGATCAGCCAGCGCGCCGTCTCTTCGAGGCGGTAGCACGCTTGTCCGTCGTCTTCGCCGGCGCTTTTCCTCCCGACCCTCCCCTGCCCTGGAGACTCGCCCGCAGAGCGCTCATCAGGTCCACCACATTCGTGTCCTCGGGTTCCTGAGCGGCCACCGGCTTGTGGCCCTTCCGCTTCTCGGCGATCAGCGCCTTGAGCGCCTTTTCGTAGCGATCGACGAACTGGCTGGGATCGAACGGGCCTTCCTGCTGCTCGATGATGCGTTGGGCGATGTCGATCATCGCCGGATCGGTTTTGGCGGCGCCGATCTCGCTGAAGATCTCGTCCGGCTTGCGGACCTCCGCGTCGCTGCGCAGCGAGGTGGCGACGATGCCCTTGCCCCGCGGCTCCAGGGCCAGCAGGCGCTCGCGTGTCGCAAGGACCACCCGGCCCAGGGCGATCTGTCCGGCCCGGGCCATCGCATCGCGGATCACGGCAAAGGCCTCCTGGGCGAGCTTGCCATCGGGCGCGAGATAATAGGGATGGTCCCAGTAGATCCGGTCGATCTCATCGGCCGGAACGAAGCGCTCGATGTCGATCGTGCGCGTGCTCTCCAGACGGACCGAGCTGATCTCCTCATCGGTCACCAGGATGTATTTCCCCTTCTCCACCTCATAGCCCTTGACCAGATCCGAGCGGTCGACCGGTCCGGTGTCGGGATCAGTTGTGATCATCCGGATGCGGTTATTGGTCTTGGGATTGATCAGGTTGAAGTGGACGTCTCCGCCCGCGTTGACGGCGGTGTAGAGGGCGACCGGGCAGGTCACGAGGGAGAGCTTGAGGTGGCCTTGCCACGTGGGACGATAGGCCATGTGAGCCTCATGAGAGATCGGTCGTTGCGCCCGGCATCAACGGCGGGCCCTGGAGATTCGTTCTCCAGCCCTATTCGGGACAGGGCGCGGTCTCGCCCGTCTCCAGGTCGATGCGGAAACAATGCTCGACGCCGGTGTCGAGCTCGAGCACGTGAATTGCAATATCCGCTCCGGCGTCCGGCGCGGGCGCAAAGTCCTCGACGAAGGCGACCGCGGCCGCCTCGAAGCTGACCTCGGCCAGGATGCGGGCGTGCGCGCCAGCCAGATGGCGGGGATGGACCCTGAAACGGCGTTCTTCGGGCATCGCGGCGGCGCTCCTCGCCCAACCAACGCGCAGTGTCGGGAAAGGATTCCCCGACCCTGATCGAGCCTAGATCGGAGCACGGATCCGGAACAGCATGCCCTCGCCCCCGCCATAGGCGTCGGGCTTGCGGAACAGGCCCACAAGCCAGCCTCCATTGTTCAGGATGACCTTCTGCGAGGGCATGTTGTCGGGATCGGTCGTGAGGTCGACGTGCGTGAGGCCAAGACTCCAGGCCTCGGGTAGCAGCAGGCGAAGCGCCAGGCTGGCGTAGCCGCGGTCGCGCTTCCACGGCACGATGGCGTAGCCGATGTGCCCGAGGACATGGGGAGGCAGCTCCGAGGTTCCCGGGCTCCAGCGGAAGCCGATCGAGCCGCAGAAATCCCCGTCCCACACCCATCGCCGGAAGCCGGGGATGCGCTTCACCGTCGAGCCGTCGGGAAGGACGACCGAACCGCGCTTCGCCTCCGTATCCTCCATCGAGTCGACGAAGGCCTGGGCGTCCTCGCCTATGCGCCTCAGCTCTGCCTCGGCCGCCACGTGGCCGCGGACGTTGTCGGCGGACCAGCCGCGCTGGAGGGCGTCGACATAGCTTGGCAGTATGTCGAGCACGGGCCGCCTGAGGGTGACGGGTTCGGTGCGGACGGTCATGGAGTTTCCTGGATCGTCGGGCCGGCTTGATCGTTGGTGTACAATCAAGCACGAGCGGAAGCGATGGCCGAGACCAGGCTCGCCAGATACCGGCAGAAACGCGATTTCGCGAAGACGGATGAGCCGTCGGGAGACGAGGCCAAGACCGTCCCGTCCAACCGGCTCCGCTACGTGATCCAGAAGCACGCCGCCACCCGGCTGCACTTCGACCTGAGACTCGAGTGGGAGGGTGTCTTCAGGTCGTGGGCCGTGACCCGGGGCCCCTCGCTCGATCCGCACGACCGGCGCCTCGCGGTCGAGGTCGAGGACCATCCGCTCGACTATGGCGACTTCGAAGGCGTCATTCCCCAAGGCCAATACGGCGGCGGATCGGTGATGCTTTGGGATCGCGGCTGCTGGGCGCCAGAGCCGGGCTTCGAAAGGGTCGACCGCGCCCTGGCGAAGGGCGAGTTGAAGTTCGTGATGGAAGGCGAGCGCCTGCACGGCGGCTGGGTGCTGGTGCGCCTCCGGGGCGACGAAAAGTCGAAACGGAACAATTGGTTGCTGATCAAACACCGCGACGACGCAGCGGTTTACGGTCATGGGGACGCCCTGGCCTTGGAGGACCGCTCGATCGCGTCCGATCGCTCGATGGCGCAGATCGCCCGAGGCAAGGGCCGCGCCCCGTCGCCTTTCATGACCGCCAAGGCCGGCAAGGCGGACGCCGTGTGGCAAAGCCATGCCAACCCGGCCTCGACGGCGGCCGCGGCGCCAAAGGCGGCCAAGGCGGCGCGACGGCCTCGCGCCGCGCCCACTGCCCCGATGCCGCGGTTCATCGAGCCGGAACTCTGCAAATCGTCCGCGACCCCGCCGCCCGGGCGGGAATGGGCGCACGAGGTCAAGTTCGACGGATACCGCATGCAGTTGCGCGTCGAGAACGGCGCCGCGACCTTGCTAACGCGCAAGGGCCTCGACTGGTCGGACCGCTTCCCGGCCATCGTCGAAGCCGCCGTGCGGCTGCCAGACGGGATCTTCGATGGCGAGGTCGTCGCCCTGGACGCCGATGGGGCGCCGGACTTCGCCGCCCTCCAGGCCGCGATCGCCGAGCGCAAGACCGACGAGGCGGTCTATTTCGCCTTCGACCTGATGTTCGCTTCTGGCGAGGATCTGCGCCCCCTGCCCCTGGTCGAGCGCAAGGCGCGGCTGCTGCAAGCCCTTCACGCGGCGCCCTCGAACATTCGCTATGTCGATCACTTCGTGACCGCCGGCGCGGCGGTGTTGGAGTCTGCATGCCGGATGCAGCTCGAAGGGATCATCTCCAAGCAACTCGAGGCGTCCTACCAATCGGGACGGTCCGACACCTGGATCAAGTCCAAGTGCCGCCAGGGCCATGAGGTGGTGATCGCCGGCTGGACGACCACTGGGGACGCCTTCCGATCGCTGATCGTGGGCGTGCATCGGGGCGACAACCTGGTCCATGTCGGCCGCGTCGGCACGGGCTTTAGTCGCCCCGTGGTCGATCGCCTCCTGCCCCGGCTGAAGGCCCTGGAGACCGACCGCAACCCGTTCTCGGGCAAGGACGCGCCGAAGAAGGCCGCCGGCGTGCACTGGGCGCGCCCGGAACTGGTCGCCGAGATCGAGTACGCCGGCTTCACCGCCGACGGCGCGATCCGGCAGGCGTCATTCAAGGGGCTGCGGGAGGACAAGCCCGCCGCCGAAATCGAGGCCGAGGTTCCGGCTTCGCCAGAGACGACGGAGCTCAAGGAGCCCAAGCCGGCCGCGCGGAAACCGCCGGCGCGTCAGCTTTCCAGCCGCGTCACCCTCTCCAAACCCGACAAGGCCCTGTGGCCCGACGACGGCGAGGGCAAGCCGATCACCAAGCTCGACCTTGCCCTCTATTACGAGGTGGTGGGCGAGCGGCTCACGCCGCACATCCGTGGACGGCCGTGCTCGATCATCCGCATGCCGGACGGCATCACCGGGGAGCGGTTCTTCCAGCGCCACGCGGCGCGCGGGTCGTCGAACCTCTTCACCGAGGTCAAGGTCTTCGGGGACCACAAACCCTACCTTCAGCTGGACAGCCTGGACGCCGTGGTGGCGGCTGCCCAGATCGCGGCGGTTGAACTCCATCCATGGAACTGCCGCCCCTTCGCGCCGGAGACGCCGGGCAGGCTGGTGTTCGACCTGGACCCTGCTCCAGACGTGCCGTTCGACCAGGTGGTCGCCGCCGCCAGGGAGGTGAAGGCGCGGCTCGAGGCCGTGGGCCTGGAGGCCTTCTGCAAGACCACGGGCGGCAAGGGCCTGCACGTGGTGAGCCCGGTTGTGGCGGAGCGCGTGGACTGGCCGACGGCCAAGGCGTTCGCCCGCGACCTCTGCCAGGCGATGGCCGCCGACTCGCCGGAGCGTTACCTGATCAACATGGCCAAGAAGCAGAGGGACGGCCGGATTTTCCTCGACTATCTGCGCAACGATCGCCTGGCCACCGCAGTGGCGCCCTTCTCGCCCCGTGGCCGCCCCGGCGCGCCGGTGTCTTTCCCCTTAGCCTGGGCGCAGGTGAAGGCGGGCCTCGATCCGGCGAAGTACACGCTGCGGACCGTTCCGCCTCTGCTGCCGCGCCTGTCGGCCTGGAAGGACTACGAACGCGCCGAGCGGCCGCTGGACGAGGCGGTCTCTCGTCTCGGCAAAGTTTGATGCGTTCCGGTTCGCCACGAGCGTGGTCTACAGTGGCGTCGGCGGAACGCTCGCGCTTGCGAGGGATTTCGCCGCCGATGGACAGCGCGGGCCGCGAGCCCGCTTCGGGGGACGTATGCTGAACCAGTTCCTGCGCCGCATCACCGCCAGTCTCGTCGCAGCCGTGCTCGCGGCCGTCGCCAGCGGCGTCGCGGCCGTGGCCGCGGCCTACGCCATCTACGCGCTCCTTCGCCTGTCGCTTTCGCCCGCGGCGGCCGCGGCCATCGACGCGGGGATCTTCGCAGTGATCGCCGGCCTGATCGCCCTCATCCTCCCGTACCTGGTGCGTGGGCCGCGCCGCGGGTCGACCGCCACGCCCAGGATCGATTCCGACACCGCCAAGCTCGCGGCGGACGCGGGCCTGGCCCTCTTGACCGCCGTGATCGAGATGGCTCGTGGCGGCCGGCGGCGGGAACGAAAGGAGAGGTCGCTCGACCGCGCCTCGCGCCGGCGGCGGTAGCGCCGGGTCTCCTGGGCCATCCTCCGCCTCGTGGCGAAGTCAATGGCCTCGCTGCTTGAACAGGCGCCATTTATTCATGGCGAACCCTGGAACCAAAGCGCAACTGTGAGCATCTCTCACCTGCGCCGCGCGTGGGAGTGCTTAATGAAGATCGCCCAGGTTTCCCCCCTCTACGAAGCCGTTCCGCCTAAGCTTTATGGGGGAACCGAGAGGGTGGTCGCCCATCTGACCGACGCCCTGGTCGACCTTGGCCATGAGGTGACACTATTCGCGACCGCCGAGGCCCGGACGAAGGCGCGCCTCACGCCGGTGCGCGACCAGGCGATCCGCCTGGACCCGACCCCGCTCAAGTCCGATCTGGCCGCTCACCTCTCCATGCTGGACGAGGTGCGCCGCCGTCAGGACGAGTTCGACATCATCCACTTCCACACGGACATGATCCATTTCCCCATGTTCGAGCGCATTGCGTCCCAAACGGTGACGACCCTGCATGGTAGGTTGGACATAAAGGATCTGTCGGGGGTCTATGATCGCTGGGGCGACTACCCTTTGGTGTCGATCTCGGCCGCTCAGCGGGTGTTTCTGCCGATCGCGAACTGGATCGGCACCGTCCACCACGGCATGCCCGCCGATCTCTACCGGTTCAACCCGCGCCCGGAGGGCTATCTGGCGTTCCTCGGCCGCATATCTCCCGAAAAGGGTCCCGACCGGGCGATCGCCATCGCCAAGGCGGTGGGGATGCCCCTGAAGATCGCCGCCAAGGTGGACGCGGCGGACCGCACCTATTTCGAGACGGAGATCCGCTCGCTGCTGGACCATCCGCTGATCGAGTTCATCGGGGAGATCGGCGATCGCGATAAATCCGAGTTCCTTGGCGGCGCGGAAGCCCTGTTGTTTCCGATCGAGTGGCCCGAGCCGTTCGGCCTGGTGATGATTGAGGCCATGGCCTGCGGCACGCCCGTCGTCGCCTACAACCACGGCTCCGCGCCCGAGGTGATCGACGAGGGGGTCAGCGGACTGACCGTCGACGGAGAGGTTGAGGCCGTCCAGGCAGTCGCGCACGTGCGGGAATTCGACCGCCGGGAGGTTCGCCTCAGTTTCGAGCGTCGCTTCTCCGCTGAAGTCATGGCGCGGGCCTACCTTGACATATACCGCGACATATTGAGCGTTGCCGGAGCCTCCAGGCTCGCGCGGAACCAAAATATGAAGCATAGGGACACCGCCCTGGCGTACGGCGCCTAGACCTCAAGCTTCACCTTTCAATAACGACATGGACGATATCGGTCTTAACGCCGAGAGCGCGGTTGGGGATTCGGGGGCAACCACCGAAACCGGTCAGTTGCTCTCACTCAAGGACGGCGACTCTTTCCTGGTCGCTGACGCCTGGGGCGACGTGCGCGGCGGCGTCGACGGGATGTTCTGCGGCGACACCCGGATCCTCTCGCGGTTCTCCCTGCTGATCGGCGAGTCGCGGCCGTCGAAGCTCAGCTTTGCCCTCTCGCGCGACAACGCCACCTTCATCTTCCACGGCGCCAATCACGATCTGCCGCCCGTAGGCGGACGGGCGACGCCAGGCGGCATCATCCACGTCGAACGGAGACGCTGCCTTCATCGGGGTCGGATGTTCGAGCGGTTGCGGCTGACCAACTTCGGGCTCGACCCAATCATGGCGCCGGTATCGTTCATCTATGACGCCGACTTTCGGGACATGTTCGAGGTGCGAGGCCTCAAGCGCGCGGCGCGTGGCGTCGTGCACGAGCCAATCGTCTCGGGGCGCAGCGTCCTGTTCGGCTATGACGGCCTGGACAAGCTGTCGCGAACGGGCGTGATCGACTTCTCCGACCCGCCGTGGCGGATGACGCCCACCCGCGCCGACTTCATGTTCGCCC
>Ga0210396_10002265_pt1 | contig 19816 bp, 17 predicted proteins | sample IncBWH17OmetaG_FD_155466 | JGI IMG/M metagenome (GOLD analysis project Ga0210396, IMG submission 155466) | Forest soil microbial communities from Barre Woods Harvard Forest LTER site, Petersham, Massachusetts, United States - Inc-BW-H-17-O ... | reverse complement strand
AGAACAACGAGAATCGCCTGAACGAACACCAGCAACTGCACATAACTGTGGAACGGCGCCGTCACGGGCGGCCGCTGGATCTGGATGCCGGCGGCGCCGCCGAGGAACCGCCAATTCGTGACAGTCGTCTCGATCACGATGGTCAGCGCAATCGTCGCGATCGAGAAAAAGATGCCCTGCATCCGCAGTGTCAAAAGACCGACGGCAAAGCCCAGGAAAGCTCCGACCATGGCCGCGGCGGCGATCTGCACGAACAGCGGCGCGCCCGCCGCCTTGAACAACAGAATGCCGGTGTAGACACCGACGCCGAAAAACGCGCTGGTGCCGAAATTCACGTAGCCGGCATAGCCGCCAAGAATGCTCCAGGCCACCGACAGCACGATGAACTGCAGGATCACGTAGCCTGCGAAAAACGGATATTCGTTGGCGACGAGTTGCGTCGCCGCAAGCACGGCAACGAGAAACAGTGCGGCTGTGCCCCAGAAAGCAATGCTCCCGCGTTTCATCATCGCCTGCCCAACAGGCCCTGCGGCCGGACAGCCAGAACGCCGAGCAGCAGGGCAAAGGAAATCGCCGGCGCCCAGGAGGCGCCGAACATCGTCAGCACGATGGTTTCGGAAACGCCAAGGATGATGGCGGCGATCAGCGTGCCGGTCATGCTCCCGAGCCCCGCCATCACCACGACGCAGAAAGTGCGTCCGATATAGGCGCGGTCGAGCGTCGGCTCGACGGGGGCTACGATGATGAGAAGCGCGCCGGCGATGCCAAGCACCGCGGTCGCAATTCCGAACGCCCATTGCTTGATGCGAACCGGGTTGGCGCCCATCAGCCGCACTGCTTCTTCATCCTGCGCGACCGCGCGGATCGCGCGCCCCATGAAGGTCCGCGACAGATAGGCCGCGAGCAGCACTGTCAGCCCGGTCGCGACCGCAAACGCCACCATCAGGCGAAGCGGAATCCGCATGTCGCCGAAGCGCCAGGACTTGCCGATGTAGGACGCGGTGACCGAACGCTGATCGACGCCGAAATGCAGGATGATCAGCACTTCGATGATGAAGGCGACACCGAAGAAAAACGCGATGCCGCGCACGGCGGCATCGCTGCCACGACGTTCGAAGGTCTCGTAATAAATCCGGTAGGCGACGAGCCCGAACACGAACAGAAGCGGCGTGATCAGAAGTCCCGCCACCAGCGGATCGATGTCATAGCTGTCGTTGAGGAAATAGACCCCATAGGACGCCAGCACCAGAAAGGCGGGATGCGCCACATGGGGAACGTCAAGAAGGCCGAACGAGACCGACAGCCCGATGCTGACGGCTGCATAGAAGCAGCCGAGCAGCACACCGGTCACCACCGCGTCGAGCAGCAGGTCCATCGAAAACAATTCGGCCCCCTTGACCCTTCTTGGCCCGCTCGCGAGAGGATTACTTTCGCGCGGCCTCGAAAGGCGTGATGAATTCACCGGACTTCAGTTTCTCCGGGAACAAGATCACCTGTTTGCCGGACTTCTTGAACTGATCCATGTTCTTGTCGACGATGCCCTGGAACTGCGCCTGCAGTGTCGCCGTCACCTTGCGCTCGCCGTCCGCTGCAAACGAGATCGGACCGACAATGGTCTGGACCTCGTTTTCGTGCAGATATTTCGCAATTGCTTTCTGGTCGAGCGAGCCGGTGGCCTTGACCGCGGCTTCGATCAGCTGGCCCTCGGCATAGCCGAACGGCGCCAGATAGTAACCGAGCGGATCGACCTTGGCCTCGACCGCGCGCTTCGAATAGGTTTCGAAGAACGCTTTGGTGCCGTCGTAATACATGCTGGGCTCGGGCAGCCAGGTGTTGAAGTTGACGACGCCGTTGACGAGCGAGCCGAGGTTTTCCATCACCGGACCGAATTGCAGGCCAACCATACCGCCGCCGAACAGTTTGACGTTATCGCCAATTCCGATTTCGTTGATGGCGCGCAGGATGCCGGCGGAGTCGGGCGGATAGGACGCGACATAGACGATGTCGGGCTTGGCGGCCTTGAGCGAGCGAATGATGCCGGAGAATTCAACCGTGTTCGGCGGATAGGCCTGGTCGAACACGATCGGCATGTTGCGCTTGGTCGCGACTTCGCGCGCGGTCGTCGCCAGGTTTTGCGCGAACTCCTGGTCGGCGGTGAGCAGCGCCACCGTCTTGCCGCCGGCCTTCTGGCCGATATCCAGAAACGCGCTCGCCCAGGAATCGGCGGGTCCCCACGGCGCCACGTTGAACCACATGTCGTGGCCGATCTTGCTGTTGATCTGGAATGAGAAGTTGCCGATCAGCACCATGCCGCGCTGCTTGACCAGCGGCATGATCGGCGCGGTCGGCACGGTGGCGTAGGGCGAGAACAACAGATCGACCTTGTCGACGTCGAGCAGCTTGGAATAGATCGCCGGCGTTTCCGACGCGCTCGACTTGTCGTCATAGACCACGAGCTCGACCTTGCGGCCGAGCAGGCCGCCGCGGGCGTTGATGTCGTCGCGCCAGATCTCAGTGCCGAGCAGCGAGGCTTTGCCGCCGCCGGCCAATCCGCCAGTCTGCGCCATCGACATGCCGATCTTGATCGGTGGCTGTTGGGCACTGGCCGCTGGGATTATCGCGAGCCCCGCGACCGTGAGTGCCGCGCCAAGAAGCGTTCTGCGTTTCATCATTCCCTCCCCTTGTTCCTGTTCTTATATTTTCGGTTGCCCGCGCCGGTTTCTTCGGCCCGTGTTCGCGGACAGCATCAAGATGTCACCCAAGGTTTAAGGCCGGGACACGCCCGGCCACAACCCGACTCTGGTCGCATAATGTCGGCCGCCAATGCGCCGGCTTTCGTCAAGCCGGCTGCTTCAGGATCGCCGCCGGATCGGCGCCGACGCGTCCGCCGGCCCGGTCGGCCGCGGTTTCGCGCGACAGGCGCATATCGAAGCGGATGCTCGGCAGGCCTGGAATCGGGCATTCCGGGTCCTTCGGATTGATATCGACGGCCAGATCTCCCGACGAGCCGAATACGACGTCATCGGCCAGATGCGGGTCGTCACGCAGATAAAGCGCCGTCACCAACTCGCGATAACCGGGCGCGCCGACCAGGAAATGAATATGCGCCGGTCGCATGCCGTGACGCCTCTGCGCCGTGATCATCTCGCCGACCGGCCCATCCATCGGGATTGAATAGCCGAGTGGCTTCACCGTGCGCACCAGAAAGAGGCCGTTGGCGTCGGTGGTGAAGATGCCGCGATAGTCGACCGAAGTCGGATCTTCCTGGATGTCATAAAGGCCGGTGGCGCTGGTCTGCCAGAGCGAGACGGTAGCGCCGGCAAGCGGCTTGCCGTTCACGTCCGTCACACGACCGTAAAGAATGATTTCTGTGCTCGGATCGGCATTCTTGGCAATCTGGCTACCGGCGGCGAGATTCGGCGTGGTTTCGCGATAAAACGGACCGAGCAGGCTCGTGTTCGTCCCCTCTTCCATGGCGGTCTCGTCATGCAGCCCGTTGACCAGCGCCGACAGGCCCAGCGTATCGGACAACAGGATGAATTCCTGCCGCGCCGGCGTGCAGATTTTCCCGACCGCGGTCATGAAAGCGATGCCCTTGATCCATTCCGCCGGCGTCAGGTTCACGTCCTTGGCGAAAGCATGGAGATGCTTCACGGCCGATGCCATGATCTGCTTCATGCGCGGATTGGGCGTTGAAGCCATCTGGTCAAGCACGGCCTGCGTGATGGTTTCCGGCGTCAACTCCTGCATAGATACCTCCCTCGATCCATTGTTCTTGCCGATCCATGGCTTTGGCTATCCATGGCTTTTTAGTCTTGATTGGCTATCAGCCTATCGCGCTGCGGGCGCAACCGCAAATCCGGAAGCCATCGACCTCGGCGGAAATCGGGCACTGTGCCAGTCCAAATTTTCATCAGGTGATATATTAATCGGTCTGGTCGCGGCGAACACTGAGCGGATGGGTTTGCGCGGTGGCCGTGGCAGTGCCGAACGAGTGCGGCTGGGTCAGGATCTCCGGCTGCAAGATCTGGTCGAGTTGCTCGCGGGTCAAAAGCTTCTTGGCGAGCACCAGATCGTAAACGCTTTGATCGGTCAGAAGCGCCTGCTGGGCGATATCGGTCGCATTGGCGTAGCCGATATAGGGATTGAGCGCGGTGACGATGCCGATCGAGCGCTCAACACCACGGCGCAGATGCTCGCGGTTGGCGGTGATGCCCTTCACACATCGCTCGGCCAGTGTCAGGCAGCCGGCGCGCAGATGGTTGACACTCTTGAACAGGCTGTGCGCGATGATCGGCTCGAAGGCATTGAGCTGCAACTGACCGGCCTCGGCGGCGAAGCTCACCGTGACGTCGTTGCCGATGACTTCAAAAGCAATCTGGTTGACGACTTCGGGGATCACCGGATTGACCTTGCCCGGCATGATGCTGGAGCCGGCCTGCATCGGCGGCAGGTTGATCTCGTTCAACCCGACGCGCGGGCCCGACGACAACAGACGCAAATCGTTGCAGGTCTTCGACAGCTTGACCGCGACGCGTTTTAACACGCCGGACAACTGTACGAAGGCGCCGCAATCCTGTGTCGCCTCGATCAGGTTCGAGGCGGTGACCACGGGAACGCCGGTAACGTCGCGCAAGTGCTGGCAGACCAGACGCGCATAATCGGGGTGGGCATTGATACCGGTGCCGATCGCGGTGGCGCCCATGTTGATTTCGCACACCAGAAGCACCGCTTCCTTCAGGCGCAATTCGTCCTCGCCCAGCATCACCGCATAGGTCGAGAACTCCTGGCCGAGCGTCATCGGGACGGCATCCTGCAATTGGGTGCGCCCCATCTTGATAATGTCCTTGAACTCCTCGGACTTCGCCTCGAAAGCCTGGCGCAGCACAGCCATCGCCTCGACCAGGCGCATGATGCCGGAATAGGCCGCGAGCTTCAGCGCCGTCGGATAGACGTCGTTGGTGCTCTGGCTCATGTTGACCTGCTCGTTGGGGTGCAGAAACTTGTAGTCCCCCCTCTCCCGGCCGAGCAATTCCAGCGCGCGATTGGCGATCACCTCGTTGGCATTCATGTTGGTCGAGGTTCCGGCGCCGCCCTGAATGACGTCGACCACGAATTGCTCGTGCAGCCGGCCGGCCCTGATTTCCTCGGCGGCGGCGATGATGGCATCGGCCCGCGTTGCATCGAGCAGGCCAAGGTCGCGGTTGCTTCGCGCCGCCGCGATTTTGATCGAGGCCAGTGCCGAAATCAGATCCGGGTAGATCGAGATCGGCGTTGCGGTGATCGGGAAATTCTCCACCGCCCGCAGGGTGTGGACACCATAATAGGCCTCTGCGGGAACGTCCCGGTCACCCAGCAGATCGTGTTCGCGTCGCATGCTCATGGGGACCTCGTCCGGTTGCGCGAGAAGCGCGATAAAAACAGGGTGCGGCCTCTTTTCCAAGCCGCGATTTGCTGCGCTCTAGTGTCCCGATTCCGAAGCTCGTATCGTCTTGCGGCCGCGTATTTACGAACTTCGGAATCGAAAGGACACCAGCAAACGCCACGCTGGTAGTTTGATTTCAAACTTCTCTTTTAGGTTGTGACGGACGCTGCAAAGTCGAATCATCCGCCCAAAAACCGCGATTTTCAGCCTTATTGGCCGCTTTTCGACGTATTTAACGGCCGCTAACGCCCTGTGGGAGTTATGTTTAAACCATCCTTTAGATGTGAGAGCTACGCTTTCATTTGAATGCCCTGATCCAAAATCCCTTACCCAAAATTAATAAACAACCTTCCACGACTTAACCGCGGCGATCAGGGGGCGGGTGGACCGAAGGAATGACTAGCGCGCCCGACGACATTGACTTCGATTACGCGACAACGCTTGCGGATCGGGCCAACGGCTTCATGGCGCAGCACCGCGTGCCGCCAACACCCGATAATTTTTCCGTCTGGTTTTACTACACGATGGGCGGCTCGCTCACGCTGAAAAAAACCATCGACATCCTGATCGCAAACAAACGGAAGTTCGATTCCGTCGTCAATCGCGATCTTTACGTCACCTATATCAAACCACAGCACGATCTCAGCGCGGCCGAGGAATTCCCCGAGCAAATGCGCGGCGTGATCGCGAGCGCACAGGATTTCCTCGCGACCGCGATTTCCGACAATCGTTCGCACATGGAAAGCCTTGGCGAAGTCAGATCGGAGTGTCAGGCCACGACCGATCCGCGGCCGATCATCGAAAAGCTCCTGAAAGAACTATCGAACGCGACGTCACGCTCCTCGGCGCTCGAGGCGAATTTCCTCAGTACGACGAAAGACCTCGATGAGATCAAGGATTCGCTGAAACTCGCCGAGCAGCACTCCAACACCGATCCGCTCACCGGGCTCGCCAACCGCCGTTCGCTCGAGGCTTTCCTGCGTGCCGCCCAGATCACCTCGATGGAAGCTGGAACCCCGCTCAGCATCCTGATGATCGATATCGACCACTTCAAGAAGTTCAACGACAGCTACGGCCATCAGGTCGGCGATCAGGTTCTCCGTCTGGTCGCTAAGGTCTTGCAGGAGAGCGTGCGCGATTGCGATCACGCCGCGCGTTACGGTGGCGAAGAACTGATCGCGGTGCTGCCAGGCGCAACGCTAGATGCCTGCGCCGAGGTCGCCGAGCGCATCCGTCGCCGCATCGGCGAGGCGCGGTTAACCCGCCGCACCACGGGCGAGGAAATATCGAGCGTCACCGTCTCGATCGGGGTAGCGCAATTCCGAATGGCCGAGTCGGCCGAGGGCATGATCGAGCGGTGCGATCGCGCGCTCTATCAGGCCAAGCGTTCGGGCCGTAATCGCACGATCAGAGAGGCCTCGATCGACGAAGAGATCGCCGCCTGAGCTTTTAAGTCGCTTCAGATCGCCGCCGCGACCTTCTCCAGTCCGATCAGGCGGGCAAGCGAGCGCACCTCGCTCTTCTGGTCTTCACGCAATTGAAACAACAGCGGCATCGCTGCGGATTTCAATTGCTGGACTTCCGCCGCTTCAGGGTCGATCGGCACAGCGGCGGCATTATGCGGGTCAGCCTGCCGCGCGGTGTGAATCTTGTGAGCCACCGCGCGCAACGCGTTCTCGACCGCCGGCCAATAATATTCCTGGGACGGCGACAGCTTCAGTCGTTCCTTGATGCCGGCGATCTGCGCGTCGCTCAACAAGGCGTAGGATTTCTGGACCGGCGGCTTGGCGATCACCTTTGGTTTCGGCGTCGCCGGATCGGCCACCTTCAGCCCCTCGATTTCGGCCGACGACGTCGCTGCAAAAGCCTGCCGCAGCGGTTCGCTCGGGATCGCCTCGGTCCGCGCGGGCTCTGGCTCACCCCCTACGGAATCGGACGCGACCGCGGCGACCGTCAGCTTGTCGCCCTTGCTGTCCCGGTTGGATACGACCCCTTGCAAGAGCGCGGACGGCTCCGCCATCGCGGCCCCCGCCGCAGGCACGCTCTCACGGCCCAAAATGGCGGCTGCGGCGGCACCGATAACCAAAACCCCGGTCAAGGCAATAATAGTGACAGCTTTCGACAGGCGATTCTCCATCTGCGGACGGCTTGATTTACGAAAGTAACGAAAGACTCGGACCTGAACTGCCGGAAGCGGCTGCGTAGCCCTCAGTTTCCGGATAACGGGGGAGGAAATAAGGCTTAACCGTGCAGTCACGGTGACAATCTGGGCCGGCGGCGGATTGACAGATCAGGCGGCTGCGACGAGTTCGTAGGCCTCCTGGATATCGGCGACGATATCGGAGGCCTCCCACAGCGCATCGGGCGCAACCGTCTGCCAGCTGATGGTCCAGTTCCTTCCGCCTATGGCGGAGCGGGGCATGCCGACGATTTCGAATTGCACCTGGCGGCAGAGCGGATGACGCTCAAGGGCGTAAGCGACCCGGCGCTTGATCTCGTCGACGGTCGCCGGCGTTTTTGCAAAAAGCGTCTCGAAATCCATGTCACTCCACCCGCAACTGCCACTTCGCCTGCCCGCGCATGTGCTGCGGACGACGGCTCTGGACGTGAATCTTGGGGGAGCGTGGTTAATGGCCGGTTAAATGGCCGAGGATCGAATGTCTTGGCCGTGAGCGCGCGGCACAATCAAACTCGAAAACGCTATGGAAGCGCTACAGCGGCGGATCGACGGCCTCGTCGTATTCCTTCTTGAAGCGCGCGATCAGCTCAGCGGCCGGCACGACCGCATCGAGACTGCCGATGCCCTGACCTGAGCCCCAGATCTCCTTCCAGGCCTTCGGCCTGACGCGCTCGCCGGAATCGTCGGTCCCGAAACTCATCTTAGAGGCATCCGATTGTGGCAGATTATCCGGGTCCATGCCGGAGGCCGCGATCGACGGCTTCAAGTAGTTACCGTGCACGCCGGTGAAGAGGTTGGAATAAACAATGTCTTCCGCACCCGACGTCGTGATCATCTCTTTGTAGCGCTCGACGGCGTTCGCCTCTTTGGTGGCGATGAAGGCCGAGCCAATATAGGCGAAGTCCGCGCCCAGCAAACGCGCCGCGCGAATCGCGCGGCCATTGGCGATGGCGCCCGACAGCGCGATCGGACCGTCGAACCATCGCCGCGTCTCCGCCACGAAGGCAAACGGCGAAATCACGCCGGCATGGCCGCCGGCGCCGGCCGCGACGAGGATCAGGCCATCGGCGCCCTTCTCGATCGCCTTATGTGCAAATTTCTGGTTGATCACGTCGTGAAACACGATGCCGCCCCAGCGATGCGTGGCCTGGTTGACCTCCTCGCGCGCGCCCAGCGACGTAATGATGATCGGGACCTTGTGCTTCTCGCAAAGCGCCAGGTCATGTTCGAGCCGGTTGTTCGAGCGGTGCACGATCTGGTTGACGGCGAACGGCGCCGGCGGCCGCTCCGGATGGGCCGCATCATAGGCGGCGAGCTCGGCGCGGATCCGCGTCAGCCATTCGTCGAGCAATTCGGGCGGGCGGGCGTTCAGCGCCGGAAATGCACCGACGATGCCGGCCTTGCATTGGGCAATCACGAGATCGGGCACCGAGACGATGAACAGCGGCGCCCCGATCGCGGGAAGCGACAGACGGCCCTTGAACAAAGCAGGCATCGACATCGGCAAGATCCTTGTATTCCGAGCGACGGAAAATCCGTCTAGCGGACAAAAGGATGCCAGACATCATCTCAAGAAAGCAATCGCGCTTTCTCAAAACAACGCCGCGCTACTGGCACAATGCGCGGGTGACGAAATTATCGGTCCGGCAGTCGTCCGGCTTGCGCGCCCGGCCCGGGATCAGCACTTTTGCCGAACAGGCTTCCACCGAATCCGTCGACAGGCTTTTGCCTTCCTTGAGGCCCTTGGCCTGACAGAGCTTGTCGGCCGCCGCCTTGCAATCGGAGGCGCCGTTGGCCGACACCGGACATTTGATGCGGCCCTCTGCCACGGAAGACGGCGTGGCAAGGCGCGACAGGCTTTCGCCGGCGTTCTTGGCCGCGTCCTTGGCACGAGCGTTGAGATCGTCGAGCGTCTCGCCTGTGCTTTTCAGCGTCGGCAGGATCGAGAGGGATTTTTCCAGCGCCTTGCCCATTTCGTTGAACAGACCCGGATTTTCCGCAGCCGCCGGCGGTGCCGGAGCTCCAGCTGGCGGCGGCCCTGCTGGCTGGGTCGTTGCCGGATCGGGCGATGGCGGTGGGGCTGGCTGCGGAGCGGCCGTCTGCGGCCAGCCGGAGGTAACAGCGATCATCCATACCGATGCGGCTACCGCCATCCTCGCGAGAAATAGGCGCGGCATTGCCCGAAAGGGGCCGGATCGATCACGCATCGGAGCAGGATAGCCCGGGCCGATCGCACGGCAAAGCTTCAGATCAGCTTGATGGCGACGACGAACCCACTGGCGATCAGGATCACGAACGCGGTCAACCACAGGCCCAGGCGTTTTTCGATTTCGGCGCGGATCACATCGCCATAGCGATTGAGCACAATTGCAACGATGAAAAAGCGACCACCCCTGGCGATGATCGAGCACAGGATGAAGAGCCAGATATTGTAGCCGGCGAAGCCCGAGGTGATGGTGACGAGCTTGTAGGGGATCGGCGTCAATCCTTTCAGCAGGATGATGACGCTGCCCCATTCGGCATAGGAGGCGCGAAAGGCTTCGACCTTGTCGCCGAGATGATAAAGATTGATCAGCCAAGTCCCGACCGAGTCATAGAGAAGTGCTCCGATGGCATAGCCGAGCACACCACCGGCGACGGAGGCAATCGTGCAAAGCGTCGCAAACAGCCACGCCCGGGCCGGCCGCGCCAGCGACATCGGCAGCAGCATGATGTCGGGGGGAATCGGAAAGAAGGAGCTTTCCGCGAAAGCGACCGCACCCAGGATCCAGAGGGCATAGGGCTTGTCGGCGGCGGCGATGCACCAATCATAGACGCGTCTGAGCATGCCGCGATGAACCATCACACGGGAGGTTTGTCCATGCTGGAAAAGCGAGGAAATCAGTGGCGCTTGCGCAGGGCCCGGCCTTCGAGCGCGACAATTGGCCGCCGCGAGAGCCGGGACGAGGGAACCTTGACGGGCGTCTTCGGCATCTTCTCGGCGATGCCAAGCAGATCCTCGCGGCGTTCCATCTCTTGCCACACATCTTCGGGACGCACGCCGGCCGCCGCCCAAAGCACCGTCAGGTTATAAAGGAGGTCGGCGCTCTCGCGGACGACGGCGTCGGTCTTGCCGTTGACGGCATCGATGACGACTTCAATGGCCTCTTCGGCGAGCTTCTTGGCCATCTTGTCCGGGCCGCGCTGAAACAGCCGGGCCGTCCGCGAAACCTGGGGATCGAGATCCTTGGCCGCGATGACTGCCTGATAAAGCCGTTCGAGCGAATCACTCATGCGTTAAACATAATCCAAACGCCTCGCCGGCGTGTTAACGGCCTCACAATTGCGGGAAAACCACAGGCCACGGTGACCAGCGGCTTAACTCGGTCGTGAGATTTGAAAGGTGCGGCAAAAACAGCAGGCGGCGGAATCAGGCGGCCTGCTTGTCTTGCGCGGGCAAGCCATATCGGCTTCGATCGGCCGCGTCACGGCCGTAATATTACGGTCGGGGCGGTTATCTCGCAGATGTGAAGACCTCGCCGACGGCGCAGCCTTTCATGACCAAGCGGTAACCATCGCCGCTCATCTCCGGTTAAGGTTGGCCTCGGCAGAATGAAACGAAGGCCGGAAAAGGTGTCATGAAACCGACATATCCGGCGCAGCAACTGGCCTCCAATGCGCGTCATTCAGACCCTTTTTGCCTGTTGCCTCTCGGCCGTCTGTCTTGCCGGCCTGGGCGCGGATGCCGCAGAAACCCCTCACCCGCTCGCGGTCGAGATTGCGTTCGATCGCCCGATCAACGCGAGCTCAGCCCCGCTCGTCGTCGCCATGACCGACGGCCTGTTTTCCACGGAAGGCTTGGCCGTCACATCCAGCGTGGCCACCGGATCGCCCGAGGCGATCGCGCGGGTTGCCTCCGGGGCCAGCGAGTTTGCGGTCGTTGACATCAATGCGCTGATCCGCTTTCGCAGCCACACGTCATCGCCGGTCAAGGCGGTGTTCGTGCTGTTCAACAAAGCGCCCTATGCCATCGTCGCTCGCAAAAACCGGGGCATCCATGTCCTGTCGGACCTCGAAGGCAAGACGCTCGGCATCGCCGACGGCGACCTGTCGGCCGGGCTGTGGCCGGCGCTGGCGCACCAGAACGGGATCAATCTCGATCACGTCAAGCAAAGCCGGATCAGTGCAGCGGTGCGCGAGCCGATGCTGTCGGCTGGCCAAGTCGACGCTGTCACCGGATTTTCCTACCAGTCCGCTGTGAACTTGAGGGATCGTGGCGTTCCCGCCGACGACCTCGCGGTGCTGCGCTTTGCCGACTACGGCTGCGAAGCCTACGGCTTTGCGGTGATCGTCAATCCGGAATTCGCCGCCAAACGGCCAGAGGCCGTGAAGGGCTTTGTGCGCGCCGTGATTGCCGGCACCAACCTCACCATCCGCGACGAAGGCCATGCGGTCGACCAGGTTCTCACCCGGATGGAGGAAGGCTCGCGCGAACTGGAGCTGGAGCGGCTGCACGCGGTGGTCCGCGACAACATCCTGACCGACGAAGTGAACCGCAATGGTCTCGGCGGCATCGATCCGGCCCGGCTCGAACATGCGATCAATCAGGTCGGCGAAGGTTTCCATTTTGAAAAGCACCCCACGGCTGCGGATATTTTCGACGACCGCTTCCTGCCGCCGCGCGCCGATCGCCTGATCAACTGAGCAAAAGCCGCCTAGTGGGGTGGATTTTACATTCACTACCCACCTGGTGTGGCGGTTCAGAAGTCCGCATCATTATCGCCGCGAGTTCGTTATGCGGACTTCTGAACCAAAGCCACACTCGATCAATAGGTTTGCTAGTGTCCTTTCGATTCCGAAGTTCGAAACGTGGCTCCGTAAAATGCTACGAACTTCGGAATCGGGACACTAGCCGCAGACCTCGAAAGCGAATGTCAAATCCTAAACTCCATTAGAACCGGACCACTAGGAGGCTATATCTTCACGCCGCTCCCTGATTAAGATGCGCCGGTCGGATGATCGTCACATCGTCCCTCGCCTGGTGCTCAAATCGCATGTCCCTGCCTCGCCTTTATCTGCGTGTGCTAAAACTGCTCGGCAAGGAAGCGCGGCTGGGCTGGATCCTGGCCGTCGCCAACCTGTTGCTCGCAGCCGCGCAATTCGCCGAGCCGGTGCTGTTCGGCAAAATCGTCGATTCACTCTCCGGCAAGCCGGCCGGCGGCTCGCTCGGCTCGTCCCCGGCGTGGCCCTTGCTTCTCGCCTGGGCCGCCTTCGGCCTGTTCACGATCCTGTGCAGCGCCTGGGTCGCGCTGCAAGCCGATCGGTTGTCGCATCGCCAGCGTCAGGCGGTGCTGACGAGCTATTTCGAACATATCATGCAGCTGCCGCTCACCTACCACACCGGCACCCATTCGGGGCGGCTGATGAAGGTGATGATCAACGGCACCGACGCGCTGTGGCGGCTGTGGCTCGGATTTTTCCGCGAGCATTTCGCCGCGATCCTGTCGCTGGTCGTGCTGCTGCCGCTCGCGTTTTACATCAACTGGCGGCTGGCGATCCTTTTGTTCGTGCTCTGCGTGGTGTTCACCGTCCTGACGACGATGGTGGTGCGCAAGACCTACGGCATGCAGAGCGAGGTCGAGACCTATTACGGCGATCTTTCGGCGCGCGCTTCCGACGCGCTCGGCAATGTCGCGCTAGTGCAGAGCTTCGTGCGCGTCGATGCCGAGGTGCAGGGCGTGCGCTTCGTCGTCGACAAATTGCTGGCGGCGCAAATGCCGGTGCTGTCGTGGTGGGCGTTGGTCACCGTGATCACGCGGGCGTCGACCACGATCACGGTTCTCGCGATCTTCACGGTCGGCATCGTGCTGCACGAACGAGGCCAGACCTCGGTCGGCGAGATCGTGATGTTCGTCTCTTTCGCCACCATGCTGATCCAGAAGCTGGAGCAGGTGGTCAGCTTCATCAACAGCGTCTTCATGGAGGCGCCGCGCCTTGCCGAATTCTTCCACGTGCTCGACGCGGTGCCCGCCGTCCGCGACCGGCCGGATGCGATCGACACCGGACGGCTGTCGGGACTGGTCGAATTCAACGACGTTTCGTTCTCCTATGACGGCAAACGGCCGGCGGTCGAAGACCTTTCCTTCACGGCGCTGCCCGGCCAGACCATCGCGCTGGTCGGCCCGACCGGCGCAGGCAAATCCACCGCGATCGCACTGCTGCACCGCGCCTTCGATCCGCAGTCCGGCTTCATCAAGATCGACGGCATGGACGTGCGCGGCCTGACGCTGACGGCGTTGCGGCGGAACATCGGCGTGGTGTTTCAGGAAGCGCTGCTGTTCGACCGGACGATTGCCGACAACTTGCGGGTCGGCAAGCCGGACGCCACAGACGAAGAATTGCGGCTGGCAGCTAGCCGCGCGCAGGCGCTGGAATTCATCGAACGCAGCGAGCACGGCTTCGACACCAATGCCGGCGAACGCGGACGAATGCTGTCCGGCGGCGAGCGGCAGCGGCTGTCGATTGCGCGCGCGCTGTTGAAGGATCCGCCGATCCTGATTCTCGACGAGGCGACCAGCGCGCTCGATGCGGTCACCGAGGCCAAGGTCAACGCCGCGCTTGACGAGGTGATGAAGGGACGCACCACCTTCGTCATCGCCCATCGCCTGTCGACCATTCGCAACGCCACGCTGATCCTGGTATTTGACGGCGGGCGCGTGATCGAAAGCGGAACTTTCGAGGAACTTGTCGCGAAAGGCGGCCGTTTTGCCGAGCTGGCGAGGGCTCAATTCATGGTGCAGGAGACCACTCGCGCGAGCCTCAAGGCGCCGTGAAAACACCTCACATCGGTGTCAAAATTAAAGTACCGTCGAAATTCGGCCTGCTTCGCCGCCGAATTAGTTATTGAGCCTCCGCAGCGAGCCGGTATAGGTTGGCTGCTGCCGCCGGACACGCTTGAAATCCTGACGTCACATGGTGAAGGCCTCCTTTATCCTCAAAGGCGGGTCTCAAAGGACCGGAATCGGATAGTGCAACTTCATCGCCCGTCGCTTTTCAGATCGCCCCGGCGTTTGATCGCCGTTGTGTCGGCCTTCACGCTTGCCACCATTGGCGTGGCGAATGCCGAAGCGCTGCTGCTCGTGGAAGCCGACAGCGGCAAGGTGCTGCAAGCCGAGAATGCGACCAATCCCTGGTACCCGGCCTCTCTGACCAAGATGATGACCGCCTATGTGACGCTGAAGGCGATCAAGGAAGGACGCATCACCCTCGATACGCTGTTCACGGTCTCTCCGACGGCAGCCTCGCAATCGCCTTCGAAGATGGGATTCCGGCCGGGCACCCAGGTGACCGTCGATAACGCGCTCAAGATGCTGCTGGTGAAATCGGCGAACGACATGGCCGTGGTGCTGGCCGAAGGCGTCGGCGGTTCGATCGACGGCTTTTCCGAGCTGATGAACCAGAACGCGCAGCGGCTCGGCATGACGCAAACAAACTTCGTCAATCCGAACGGATTGCCGGCCGATGGACATGTCACCTCGGCGCGCGACCTTGCGATCCTGGCGCGCGCGATCATCCACGACCTGCCGGAATACGAATACTTCGTCCACATTCCCTCGATTCGCTACGGCCGCAGGATCACCCAGAATTTCAACAAGCTAATCGGACGCTATCCCGGCGCCGACGGCTTCAAGACCGGCTTCATCTGCGCGTCCGGCTATAACCTCGTGGCGTCCGCGACCCGCAACGGGAAGCGGCTGATTGCGGTCGTGCTCGGCGCTTCGTCCGGTCAGGCGCGCGCGGTCAAGGCGGTCCAGATGCTGGAGCGCGGCTTTTCCAACGATACGCTGACGTGGCTGCGCCCGTCGCTCGGCACCGTGGATAATCTCGCGCCGATCGATGCCTCACCGCCGAACCTGCGTGACGAGATGTGCAGCGGTAAACGGCACAAGCCGGCCAGCGACGAAGACGAGGACACGACGGTCAGCAACGGCGCCTCGGGCAGCTCGCCGGCGCTCGCCTTCTTCGCGACTGGCGGCCAGGGGCCGGCCTTGAAGCCGTCGGAATTGCTGGCGGCGGCGCCTGCGGCTTCCGAACCAATCCCCGTCTATACCGGACCGACCCGCACCGGCCCGGCGCTGATTGCGGCGGTTGCAGCCGATGCCGCCGCCGACGAACGGGCCGCGGCAAAGCATCGCAGCAAGAAAACGCATGTCGCTGCCAAAAGGCCGCCCGAGGCGGGAGCCGACGACGCGAGCAAGCCGGCCAAGCACGCGAATGCAGCCGCCAAGAGCGCCGACAAACCAGCGACGGCCGACAGCGCTAAACCGGCCAAACCGAAGGCGGTCGCCAAGCCCGCCAAGCCCAAGCCTGACGTTAAAGGCAGCGACGCCAAAAACAGTTAAGCCAAACAACCGATAAAAGCCGGCGCTCCCTTTACCCTTTCGGCCAGCCAACTTTTTCGTGACCCGTCCCGTTCGGTATGACGGCGGCTTGCCATCGGCAGCCGCAGCGCTCAATATCGCCCAAAAATCAAGATGACCCGTCACAACAAGCGGGCACAATTCAAGGGAAACGAAGCGAGAGGGGAAGTGACATGGAGCGCATCTGGCTCAAACAATATCCGGCCGGCGTGCCCGCCGACATCGATCTGACTCAATATTCATCCCTGGTTGAATTGTTGGAAGAAAGCTTTGCGAAATTCAAGGAGCGCAAGGCTTTCATCTGCATGGACAAGTCCATCACCTATCGCGACCTCGACGAGATGTCGCTGGCGCTTGGCGCCTATCTGCAGAGCAAGGGCCTGCAAAAGGGTGCCCGCGTCGCGCTGATGATGCCGAACGTGCTGCAATATCCGATTGCGACCGCCGCCGTGCTGCGCGCGGGTTATGCGGTGGTCAACGTCAATCCGCTCTACACACCGCGCGAACTCGAGCATCAGCTGAAGGATTCCGGCGCCGAGGCCATCATCGTGCTGGAGAACTTTGCCACCACCGTGCAGCAGGTGCTGGCCAGGACCGCGGTCAAGAACGTCATCATCGGCAGCATGGGCGACCTGCTCGGCCTCAAGGGCGTCATCGTCAATCTCGTGGTCCGGCGCGTGAAGAAGATGGTGCCGGCCTATTCGATTCCCGGCGCCGTCTCTTTCAACGATGCGATCGCTGCGGGGCGAACCATGACGTTCCAGAAGCCGCGGTTGATGCCCGACGACGTCGCTTTCCTGCAATATACCGGCGGCACCACCGGCGTCTCCAAGGGCGCGACGCTGCTCCATCGCAACATTCTTGCCAACGTGTTGCAGAACGATGCCTGGCTACAGCCGGCATTGAAGAAGCCGCCGCATGTCGATGAGTTCTTCATCGTCTGCGCGCTGCCGCTCTATCACATCTTCGCGCTGACGGCCTGCTACCTGCTTGGGGTGCGCACCGGCGGTGTCAATCTTCTGATTCCGAATCCGCGTGACATGGCGGGCTTCATCAAGGAGCTTGCAAAATATCAGGTCAATTTCTTTCCAGGGGTTAATACGCTTTACAACGGCCTTTTGCATACGCCCGGCTTCGACAAGCTCGATTTCTCGAAGCTGAAAGCCTGCAACGGCGGCGGCATGGCGACCCAAAAACCGGTCGCCGAAAAATGGCTGGCGGTGACCGGCTGCCCGCTGTCAGAAGGCTACGGCCTGTCGGAAACTTCGCCGACGCTGACCTGCAATCCCGCCGACGTCGACCGCTTCACCGGCTCGATCGGCCTGCCCGTTCCCTCCACCTGGCTATCGATCCGCGACGACGACGGCAACGAAGTGCCGCTTGGCGAACCGGGCGAAATCTGCGCGAGGGGCCCACAGGTGATGGTCGGTTACTGGAACAGGCCGGACGAGACCGCGAAGGTGATGACCGCGGACGGTTATTTCCGCACCGGCGACATCGGCGTGATGAGCGCTGACGGCACCACCAAGATCGTCGACCGCAAGAAGGATATGATCCTGGTTTCCGGCTTCAACGTCTATCCGAACGAGATCGAGGAAGTGATCGCAAGCCATCCGGGCGTTCTGGAATGCGCAGTGATCGGCGTGCAGGACGCGAGGTCGGGCGAGGCGGTCAAGGCCTTCATCGTTAAGAAGGACCCAAGCCTCACCGCCGAGGACGTGATCAAGTTCTGCACCACGCAACTCACGGCCTACAAGGTGCCGAAGCAGATCGAGTTCAGGACTGCTTTGCCGAAGACCAATGTCGGCAAGATCCTGCGCCGCGAGTTGCGCGATGAAAAAAAGGCGGCGGCGGCTTAAGGAAACAAGTCCGCACGTCGAGCGACCACCGAGGTTCGTGCGTTCGAGCCCAGGCGTTTCTCGACGGCGGCGGGTTTTCCGGCTAGTACCGGCTAGAGCTTTTGAGCAAAGCATGCCCTCGGACGTGATCCGGGGGTGGAAACCGGTTCGCGTGAGGAAAACGCGTTAAAATAGAAGATTGGAGCCCGGTTCTGATTCAATCAGAACCGAATAGGCTCTGAGAACGATGACGGAACGGTGAACGGGCCAGCCTGTTGCCGTTTCGGTAGGCTTACGAATATTGTGCCGCGAAATACGCCGGTCTAACAAACATCCGCATCATTTGAGGAGAATTGACGATGACGATCAAAGTTGGCGACAAGCTGCCCGAGGCCAAGTTTCGCGTGATGACGGCGGATGGCATTCAGGTCAAGACCACCGACGACATCTTCAAAGGCAAGAAGGTCGCGCTGTTCGCCGTGCCCGGCGCCTATACGGGCACCTGCCACAAGATGCATTTGCCGAGCATTTTCCTGAACGCCTATGCCATGAAGGACAAGGGCGTGAACACGATCGCGATCGTCTCCGTCAACGACGCTTTCGTGATGAGCGCCTGGAAGCGCGACACCGACGAGCGCGACGAAGCCATCTTCCTCGCCGACGGCAATGCCGAATTCACCAAGGCGATCGGCATGGAGCTGGATGCTTCCGGCAACGGCCTCGGCATTCGCTCCAAGCGCTACTCGATGGTGGTGGAAGACGGCATCGTCAAGAAATTCAACCTCGAGCCGGCGCCCGGCAAGGTCGAGGTGTCCGGCGGCGATACGCTGCTCGGGCAGTTGTGAGCTGAGGTGCTCGCTTTACCCTCTCCCCTTGCGGGAGAGGGTGGCGAGAATGAGCAAAGCGAAATTCGAGCCGGGTGAGGGGTTTTCACGATAGGCTTTCACCCCCTCACCCGCCCTCTCCCGCAAGGGGAGAGGGTGAAGAGCCCCCCGCCCCGGAATGACGACGATCCCTACCCCTTCAATCGAGCCATCGCCACGCCGTCGCGTGCCAGTTGATCGGCGCGCTCGTTCTCGTCATGACCGGCATGGCCCTTGACCCAGTGCCAGCGCACCTGGTGCGGTTTTAGCGCTTCGTCGAGGCGCTGCCACAGCTCCGCATTCTTGACCGGCTTCTTGTCGGCGGTGCGCCAGCCGTTTTTCTTCCAGCCATGGATCCAGCCGGTGATGCCCTGCCGGACATACTGGCTGTCGGTGTAGAGATCGACCGAGCAGGGCTTTTTCAGCGCTTCCAGTGCTGAGATCGCCGCCATCAACTCCATGCGGTTGTTGGTGGTGTGGGCCTCGCCACCCTTCATCTCTTTTTCGACGTCGCCGAATTTGAGAATGGCGCCCCAGCCGCCCGGGCCGGGATTCCCCGAGCAGGCGCCGTCGGTGTGGATGATGACCGTGGGAAGCGAACTCACAGCTAGTGTCCCGGTTCTGACATTCGTTTCATGTTGCAGCGATCTCCTTTACGAATGTCAGAACCGAAAGGACACTAGCAAAATATTATTTTTCTAGTGCGGTTTTGGATTTGACATTCGCCATGACCGTTCGCGGAAATTCCGTGCGAATGTCAAATCCACCGCGCTAGCTTTTCCTTAAGCGAGAACGCCGTAGTCTCGGATTGAGGATACGCTTTGATGAAAGCGCAGCTTGCGAACGTATTCGAGCGGGTCCTTGGGGCGCACCAGCGCGCCCTTCGGCACGTTGAGAAAATCGACGAGGCGCGTCAGCAGGAAGCGCAGCGCCGAGCCGCGCGCCAGTAGCGGCAGCGCGTCCTCTTCGTCCTTTGACAGTTGCCGCTCGCGGCCATAGGCCGACAACAGCGCGCGCGCCTTGGTGACGTTGAACGAGCAATCGCTCTCGAAGCACCAGGCGTTGAGGCAGATCGCGACGTCGTAAGCGAGCATGTCGGTACAGGCGAAGGT
>Ga0210396_10002264_pt1 | contig 19818 bp, 15 predicted proteins | sample IncBWH17OmetaG_FD_155466 | JGI IMG/M metagenome (GOLD analysis project Ga0210396, IMG submission 155466) | Forest soil microbial communities from Barre Woods Harvard Forest LTER site, Petersham, Massachusetts, United States - Inc-BW-H-17-O ... | reverse complement strand
GAACATGTTGGACTCTTTGTTCGCAAAGGCTTGATTGCGCGTCCACGCCGCTCGCAGGTTTCTCAGGCTGAAAGCACGGTTGGTCGTATCGCGATAATCGTGACCATGGCTGGAAAACAGGAAGATTGGCTTGTTGTCGGCGGTCTGTGTGATGGTGACTCGCCCTGCCTCTCCGGTGATCGCCCAATCGTGCTTGCCATGTGGAATGGATAGAGAGTCGGAAATTAAATAAGATTGGGGCGTCCCGGGGATCATCAGCTGCATCTTGTTGTTGCAGGCGTAATCGATCGCGCGTTGAAACGCATTTGTATCGTCGTGCATACCATCACCGACCGCACCGAATTTCCGAACGTCCAGGCGCGCTTCAATGCTGTCCGGCTTCTTTGACTGCGCACGAGCTGAACCGAAAAAGGCACTCGAAGCACCCAGAATGAGCAAGTCCCGGCGATTCATGTCATCTCTCCCTCGCGTTCCCATTACCTCCGGGCACTCCCGGCACGCGGGCGCGAAGTTTGAATTGCACCGCAACTCTCCTTTCCGAATTTCGGGACTATCCGTTTCCGGAATGGGCACGGTATACAGACGCGCGCAACACGCCCTACGCGCTCCGGCGCGATCCACTTTCCCAATGAGGTTCGAGGTCCAACCCCTGCGTGTCCCGCAAATGTTTGATAAATGACTCCAGTCCCTTCGCTGCGATCATCCGGCGTGCCTCATAGAGCTTGGCGTCCACCAGAAAAAGGTTCCAAAAAGCCTGCAGGAAACAGAAGACGAGACCCTGCTGCCCGTCGAGAAATCCCAGCCGAAACACGTATCGATACAGGTAATATGCGAAAGCACGAAGGTAGGGCGGGAGAGCGGGATATATCTTGGTTTTGATCCTGTGATAGATGAGTTGCCGCTGGGACATCTTACCGCTTACTGCGTGCTGCGACAGCCCGAGCTGCAATTCGCGGTCGAGCAGGTCGATCATCCTGCGGCTTGAATACTTGTTGTGTTTGTCCGTCCACCAGGTCAGGTCGTGCAAGTTCTCGTCGATCAAGTCACCCGGGCAATAGTCCACCAGTCCGTGCTTGACGACGCAGTATTCGTCGATCCAACGCTGTTCCACCTGGCCTAATCCTGTTCGCCAGATTTTCAGAACTCTCATCGGGTAGAAGCCCCCGTGGCGAATTGGGCGCCCGAGAAATACGACCAATCGGTCAACGTAAAAGCCGGAGACGGAGGCTGGCGCGCGGTGAATGAGTTCCGTCATCGATGCTGCGAGCTCCGTCGAGACGTATTCATCTGCGTCAACCCGCATGACCCAATTGGTGTCGATCGGCAGGTTGTCGAGCGCCCATTGAAATTGATCGGCTTGATTCTTGAATTTTCGTTGCACCACCTCAGCGCCCTGGCGCCGCGCGATCTCGACCGTGGCGTCTGTCGAAAAGGAATCGACGACATAGATGCGCGACGCGACGGGTTTGAGGCTGCGAATGCAGCGTTCTATGTGCAGTTCTTCATCGTAAGTCAGGACGATCGCCGTGAGCGACAGGCCGGAGGACCGGCTTGCATCTTTTGCAAGCATGGTCACGCTTTCGTGAACGCCGGTATCGGCCACGTACTTCACCTCCCGCTTCGGGAACCTGGCGCTAAACGCTGCTGACAGCCGCAGGTTCCGCCAAAGGCGGAACTTCGTCGCGTCCTAGTGCAACCCGAGGGCGAATTGTGCGTTGCGTATTTCGGTAGGCAGGGGTGGCCCCTCATGTGCGGTATTGCAGGTTTCCTTGGTCCGTGGAACGACCGGCTGCTCGATGCGATGCTCGATGGGATCATTCATCGTGGCCCAGACGGCCGCGCCATCTGGCGGGATCGGGAGGCGAACTTTGCGGTTGGCCACACGCGTCTGTCGATAATCGATTTGAGTACTGCCGCCAACCAGCCAATGCAGACGGCTGATGGGCGTTACGTCATCTCATTCAACGGCGAAATCTATAATTTCAAGGAATTGCGCCGTGAACTCGAGGGCGCCGGTATCGTATTTCGCACTAAGAGCGATACGGAGGTGCTTCTCCGTCTGTTTGAATGCGAGGGGCAATCCTGCCTCAGTCGGCTGAACGGCATCTTCGCTTTTGCTGTCTGGGATCGCGCGTTGCGACGCCTCTTCATTGCTCGCGACCAACTCGGCGTCAAACCGTTGTACTATGCCGCGCTACCCCACGGGTTTCTGTTTGCATCAGAACTAAAGGCGTTGACGGTGTGCCCGGATGTACCCCGCGACATCGACGTGGGAGCCGTGGCGAACCACCTCGCATTCGTGTGGTCATCGTCTGCTTCCACCATGCTCAAGTCTATTCGGAAGCTGCGACCCGGTCATTGTGCTTGGATCGACGCCAATGCCCGGCTCACGATCGAGCGATACTACGAAATTCCCCTCCCGTCCCCCCACTGCGAGCGAGCTGAACCAGCGGCTTTGTTGACCCTGTTCGATCGCGTTGTCGCGGATCAGATGGTGGCCGACGTTCCCATCGGCGCCTGTTTGTCCGGAGGCGTTGATTCGAGCGCCGTCGTCGCCTCGATGTGCAGAGCGACTGATCCCGCTCGCGTCGTCACATTCTGTGCAAGCGTTCCGAAGGACCGCACCCATGCCGACAATTTCGGGGATGATATTGTCCATGCACGTGAGATGGCAAGAAGGCTCAAGGTCCCGCTGGTCGAAGTGCCGACCACGGCGCGGCTTGTCGACGAGCTTCCGCGGATGCTCTGGGAACTGGACGAGCCGACCGGCGATTTTGCTGCCCTGCAGACCCGGATGATCGCTGCAGAAGCGAGACGACAAGGCGTCAAGGTCTTGCTCACGGGCACCGGAGGAGATGATCTGTTCACGGGTTACGGCAGGCACGTCGCGGCATTCATCTGGGCGGCGCTCGATCAGATCCGTTACGCACGTCGGCTGACCTCACGCTTGATCAGCGGGTTCCCCAGCCATTCCGTTCTCGGACGTCGGCTTGGCCGCCTTGGTCAGCTGTTGGCCTTGAGCGAGGACGAGATGCTGACGGAAGCCATGAGCTTCTCGAGCTGGCCGGCGGGAGAGCGGACCTTGCTGGTGGCGAAAGCGCCAGGCCAGTCGCTTGAGCTTGAGACTCAGAGCACCCCGTTCGGCTGGTTGCTGGGCAAGACGCGTGAATTGCATCCCGTGGAACGACTGCTGCAACTGGATCTTCACGGATTTCTGCCGGACCTCAATCTCAACTATACGGACAAGATGGGCATGCAGGAGGGGGTCGAACTCCGCGTGCCCCTGCTTGACCTCCGGCTGGTCGCGTTTGCGATGCGCGTTCCGGTCTCGCAAAAGATCGGGCTCTGGCAAACGAAGCGGATTTTGCGGAAGGCTATGGCGGCCCGGTTGAATCGGGCTGTTCTGCGTCGCCCGAAGCAAGGCTTTGGCGTCCCTCTCAGGGCGTGGATGGCCGGTCCTGCACGCGGCTTGGTTGCGGAGATGACATCGTCGCGCGTCGTTGCTGCACGGGGCCTCTTCGATCCTGCCGCGGTCGCTCGGTTGCGCAACGCGTTCGATCAGAACCGGAGCGACGTGGCGTTCATCCTTTTCACGCTTGTCTGCATTGAGATCTGGTGCCGTCAACTGAGCTGCCGGCCGTCGCTCGCGAGCACGGACGCGAGAAATGCTGCCTAGTCGCAAGATTAGGCGGCCGCACGTCGGCGCAACGGTCTTTTCTGGAGCGCGAGGATGAAACAGATCGTCCAAAGTGCAAGTACTGGCGCCCTCTCGGTTCGGGTCGTACCTGTGCCGCGCGTGAAGCCGGGGCACCTCCTGGTTCGCACTGCGGCCAGTTTGATTTCCGCTGGCACAGAACGAATGGTCGTCGAATTTGCAAAAAAGAGCCTGCTCGGGAAGGCAAAGAGTCGGCCTGATCTGGTCAAGCAAGTACTAGCCAAAATTCATCGCGATGGACTCCTGGCCACCCTAGACACTGTGCGAGCACGTCTCGACCAGCCGTTGCCGCTCGGCTACTCCGCCTCGGGCGTCGTTCTGGAAGTGGGCTCCGGGCTCGAAGGCAGATTTCAGGTTGGCGATCGGGTCGCCATTGCGGGAGCGGGAATCGCCAATCACGCTGAGTACAATGTTGCTCCAGCCAACCTGGCAGCTTCTGTCCCGGAGGACGTGTCCCACCTCGAGGCTTGCTTCGGAACCCTCGCATCCATAGCGCTCAACGGCATCCGCCTGTTAGAGCCGAAGCTGGGCGACGTCGTCGGGGTCATCGGTGCCGGTCTGGTCGGTCAATTGACCGCGCAGCTGCTTGCGATCCATGGTTGCCGCGTAATCTGCCTGGATTACAGCGCCCAAAGGCTCGCTCTGGCACAATCCCTCGGTGCCGAATTCACTTGGAATCTTGCTGACGGCAGTCCCTCCGCGTTCGTCGGATCTCAGACCAACGGCGTCGGTTGCGATGGCGTCGTGATCGCCGCAGCTACGCGTTCAAGCGAGCCGTTTGACACGGCGGCGGAGATTGCGCGGGACCGTGCGAAGATCAGTCTGGTCGGCATCACCGGGACGGCGTTTCCGTATCGCGAGTTTATGAAGAAGGAGCTTTCGGTCGTTGTCTCGCGCTCCTACGGGCCCGGAAGATACGACAACGACTTCGAAAAACGTAATCTCAAATATCCTGTCGGCTGGATACGCTGGACCGAAGCAGACAATCTGGCTGAATGCGTTCGTCTGATGAGTCCGAGCCGCACACTCCGGCTCACTCCGACAGCACTCACGACGCATCGATTCTCGATACAGGACACGGAAAAAGCCTATGAACTGGTTACGGAAGAAACGGAACCGCATCTGGGAGTCGTGATAGAATATCCGACCGATCAGGAGGGAAGAGCCGAACCGATCCCGGTTATCGAAATACGGTCTGGTCCGAATCCGGGCCGCGGCAGGTGCGCCTTGGGGGTGATCGGCGCGGGGTCTTTTGCGCGATCAAAATTGCTGCCGACACTGGCCCGGCACCCGCAGGTGGTGCTGCACACAGTTGTGACGCAGCGCGGCGTTTCGGCCGACGACACCCAGCGCAAATTTGGTTTTCGCCATTGTGGGACCGACGAATCGGCAGTTTTCGACGATCCCGAGATCAATGCAGTTGTCATCACCACGCCGCACAGTACCCACGCATCTCTCACCGCTCGCGCGCTGTCCGCGGGCAAAGCCGTCCTGGTCGAAAAGCCGTTGGCCCTGACGCGCGACGAACTGAATTCAGTCGTACAGGCTCGCAATACGTCTTCCGCTTTTTTTCAAGTCGGATTCAACAGACGATTTGCGCCGATGATCGCTTCCCTGTGTCGGCACATGGCGCCGTTGCCTAGTCCAAAAAACCTTCTCATGCGTATCAATGCGGGGCAACTCGCAGTAGACAGCTGGCAGCGAGAACCGGACGAGGGGAACGGCCGCATCCTTGGCGAGCTCTGCCACTTCGTCGACTTGGCTCGGTTTTTGATCGGGGTGCCGATCGTGGCGGTCCGGGCTGATGCTGCGCGCCTTGTTCGCGGTCTGTGTGAGGACGTCACCGTTGCCATCCGGTTCAGCGATGGGAGCCTTTGTACCCTCGTCTATACGGCACTCGGCGACCCAGCCTACAGCAAGGAAAGAATTGAATGCTACGCTGGCGGCACGGTGGCCGCCATCGACAATTTCCGGATGCTAGAGATCGTCGCGAACGGCAGCGTCCGACGCCAGTCGAGCAGATTGAAGCAGGACAAGGGTCATCAGGGCGAACTCGACGCTTTCGTCAGGGCGGTTGTGGAAAACGCCGACGCTCCTGTTCCGGAAGCGGAGATTGTTGAAACGAGCCTGGCGACGATTGCCGTTGTCGAATCGCTCCGAACCGGATCGGTTGTGCTGTTATGAAATCCGGCCGCACGCTCCGAACGGTGCGCCACCTGAGTGCAGAGCAATTGTATTGTCGCGCATTGTCGCGGGGGCGGTGGGCGGTAGCCGGGAAGTTTCCCACGCTTTTCCATCGATGGGTTGAAAGGACAGCTCGGGAGCTTCCGAATCCAGAATTCCGCGAGCCGCTGCGTCAGGCGGCAGAACATGTTCTTCACCTGCAACAGTGCGTTCACGGCGCGCACCTCGCGGAGATCGCAGAAGGGAGATTCCGGTTTCTCGGCAGGACGATGGATTTCGGTGGGATCGATCGGATCGCGTGGCGCGTCGAAATGGGCGAGGGCAACAATCGCCTTTGGCGGATGACGTTGTCGTATCTGGGTTGGACCGTACCACTCCTCGCCCGAGGCGATTCCCGCGACGTAGCTATGATACGGCGGGCAATCGACAGCCTCGTGGACCAGAACCGATGGGACGTGCCGGGCGTCTTTCGAGACATTTGGCATCCGTATTCTGCAAGTCACCGCCTGATAAACCTGCTTGCGGGATACGCACTCTTTCGTGCCGCGGGCGGGTGCCACTCCGATGACCTCGCGGCTATGCTCGAACACGCAAGGTTCTGCGCTGCATTCGTCCTGTGCAATCTGGAGCGCGACCTCCAGTTCAATCATCTATTGAAGAATTACGTGGCGCTGTCGATGTATCGCGCGGCCCTCGAGCAGAACGCGCCTCGCTTGGAATTCTTGGACCGCGCGATACGACAGACCCTGGATCAGGTCGTGCTGAGCGATGGCGGCCACGCCGAAAGATCGCCGATGTATCACGCACTATGTCTTGTCGACCTGCGAACGCTGAAAGCCGCCAACTCGCTGGTCAATGTCCCCTGGCTGGAAGCAGCCATTTCTGCGATGCAGTCGGCCCTTGGCGTCATGTGCCATCCGGACGGCGACATAGGCCTGTTCAATGACTCATGGTTCGGCGAGGCTCCGTCGGCGAGTGAACTTGCACCACCACCGGCGGACGGCCGAACCGCGCTGCCGGAAACAGGATACGTTCGACTGTCCGGCCAGAACGATGCCGTCATTTTCGATTGTGGCCCCTGCGGGCCTGATTCCAATCCGGGGCACGCTCATGCGGATTTCCTCAGTGTTGAACTCTCGGTCGACCGAAAGCGCTTCCTCGTGGACCCTGGTGTGTCAACATACTCCCAGGGGCCTGCGCGGGACGATTGCCGATCCGCTTCCCGTCATAACGGGCCGCACGTCATCGGCGCCGAGCCCATCGAGTTTTGGGGGTCGTTCCGTGTCGGCCGCCGAGGGGCGGCACGTCTTTTAGAAGATCCAACCTTCGGTAGTTTGGCACCGCTGTGGGCGGCGGGATATCAAAACGGCTTTCGTCGGGTGGGGACTGATGTCGCGCGCTGGGTCGGACTGTGGCCTGGGTGCGCTTTGCTCATCGTAGACGTTTGGCGTGTTGTTGAATCCGAACGTGCAGGCCTTCGGTTCTTGGTGCCGGCGACGTGGTCCGCGTCGCCCTCCGGAGCATTCGCAGCAGGCGGGGTGCAGGTCAGCCTCGACGTGCTTTTGGGAAAAGGACCTCATGTTGAAAGCGCCAACTGGTGGCCGAAATTCGGTGAGTCGGAATCCGCGCACAGCATATTCGTACGTCCGTTACCGGGCCGTGATGGTTCGGTCGCGGCAACTTTTTGGACTTGGGGGGAACGAGTCCCCGCAAAGGTTGTTGAAGCGTGCAGCATAGCAACGACGTTGCTTGCCCACTGCCGGTGACATTTGCCATGAAAGGCATTTGCCATGAAAATCGTTGTCTGCGGACTCGGATACGTCGGCGTGACAGTGGCAGCCTGCATGTTGCGCAAGGGCAACACGGTGGTCGGCGTTGACGTAAACCCGCAAAAGGTGGAGATCACTAACGCGGGTCGTTCTCCCGTGAAGGAACCCGGGATAGACGAAACCTTTGCGAGCGCTCGAGCCGAAAATCGCCTGACCGCTGCGACGACGCTGGGCAATGCGCTCGCAGACGCGGCGGTCGTGGTCGCGTGCGTCGGAACCCCGAGCTGTGAGGACGGCTCGCTCGAACTGTCGTACGTCTCTTCGGTTTCTGAGGAAATCGGTACGGCGGTTCGGCAACGATCGCCCAAACGCCGGCCGCTGCTGTGCGTATTCCGATCGACAATGCTGCCTGGCACCATGGAAACGGTGGTCATGCCTAAGTTGAGCGCGGCGGCAGGAGAGCCGGCCGGTCAGCGTTACGAGCCGGTGTACAATCCGGAGTTCATGCGCGAATCGACCGCCATCGCAGACTATTTCAATCCTCCGAAAATCGTCGTGGGCGAGCGATTTCCTGGCGCAGCACGGGAGCTGTATGGCAACTACGATGGGATCGATGCGCCCGTATTCAGAGTGCCGTTTGCCGTGGCGGAGATGGTCAAGTACGTGGACAACTATTTCCACGCACTCAAAGTCTCGTTTGCTAATGAAATCGCGAGATTGGCGCTCACCTCCGGCGTCAACCCGCAAGACGTAATGCGCATCTTCTTGTCGGACACCAAACTCAACGTCTCTTCCTACTACCTGCAACCGGGCAATGCGTTCGGCGGATCCTGCCTTCCCAAGGATATTCGTGCTCTCGGCGCATTCGGACGAAAACACGGACTGGACGTGCCGCTCCTGCATAGCGTGATGGCCAGCAATACCGCCCACAAGTCCTTTATCGCGCGCTTGGTTCTAGCGCACGCGCCGACAGGGGCACGCATCCTGCAGATGGGGCTTACGTTCAAGCCAGATACCGACGACCTGCGCGAAAGTCCGCTGGTTGAATTGGCCGCGACCCTGCTCGAGCAAGGATACGATCTGTCTGTGTTCGAACCGGACCTGAATCCGGAGCAGCTCATCGGTGCCAACCTCGCATTTGCACGTGCGCATTTGGCGCGACTGCCGGAGCTTCTGGTCACCGATTTCGGGCGCGCGGCGGCAAGGGCGGACCTCATTATACTCGGAAAGGCGATGCCTGGCGTCGAACTGCCGTCCGACAAGCAGTTTCTCAATCTCTATCGCTTTTAGGCGAGTCATCGAGCGACTGAGTTGCTGGTGGCGAGGAGGATGTTCGCAAATCGCGACACCCGTTAGGGGAGAGCCATGGCACCCAACGCAGCGTTGCCGTCATCCATGAATGTCCCGCCAGGGATCCGTCGGCTAAGAATTGCCCTTGTGTGCAGCCGGTTGCCGTTACCGATGACCCGTGCAGATCAATTGACTGTCGCGCACCTCATTTCGTTCTTGGCCGCGCGCGGTCATACCTTGGACCTGTTCACGCTCGACACGGGAGAAAAGCCGACGCCTGAACAGAGGGCGTGGCTCGATCAGCGCTGCCGTCGGCTTCTTGTGTTCCGACAACCCAAGGCACGCAGCATTCTCGGGCTAATCGGGGCTGTCGCAGTCGGCAAACCGATGCAGGTTGGCTGGTTCACCAATCGCGCTCATATCAAAGCCGTCCGGCAAGCCATCTCGCTCGGGCAATACGATGTGGCCTACGCCTATTACATCCGCAGCGCCGAGGCGCTCCGCGCGGTCTGCCCCGCTGACGCCGAACCAGATGTAGGCCGCCCTCCCACGATTCTCGCCATGCAGCTGTCGCAGTCGCTGAATACGCGGCGGCTGGCGCAAAACTCCGGCAGACTACGAGACAAGATCATATATGCCGTGGAGCAGGGCCTGGTACGTCGATACGAGGCCAACATATGGCGAGACTTCTTCAGGACGGTCCTGATAAGCGAGAGAGACGCGGAGGAAATTCGCTTGGCCTGTCGCGAAAGGTCGGTGCCAGAGATAAGCAATTACGTTCTTTCTCCGCACGGTGTGGATGCCAGCCGATTCCGGCCTCGTCCAGACATCGACCCCGATCCAGCCACGCTGGTCTTCTCCGGTGTGATGGGGACCAACACCAATATTCACGCGATCACCTGGTTCGCCAAAAACTGCTGGCCGCGCATAAGAGCGGAGATCCCGGGCGTGCGTCTGCTCATTGTCGGTCGGCGGCCGGCGAGCGAGGTCGTCGGTCTTGCTGCTCTTGACCGCGCAATTGCGGTGACCGGCGAGGTCCCCGATCCTGCAGAATACATTGCACGCGCAACGGTCTGCATAAATCCTGTACAAATCGGGGCCGGCATGCAGAACAAGCTGATCGAGTACATGGCCTGCGGCAAGGCGGTCGTGACAACGCCTGTGGCCAATGAGGGGATTAATGCAATTTCCGGAACGCACCTCCTCGAAGCTGCCGGTCCCGAAGCATTTGCGGATGCTGTCGTCGCGCTTCTGCGTAATCCGGAGATGCGGGCGGTTTTAGGAAGGAGCGCACGCGAGCATATCCAGCGCTACTGGACATGGGAAAAGCTGTTTTCCGCGCTCGAATCCGAGATGTTGGCGATGGCTCATTTTCAGGTTCGCAAGTTGTCCAGCGCGATACGCTAGAATATCTGACGCTGAGCTCTGGTGGGTTGCGGGAGGCTACAGTATCTCCTTGTCGCGCGGCGGCCGCGCGATCTTCCCAGAAGGCATTCCGGCTGCGGCACTGTCGCCAGTCAGGAATCCACCGACCTTTTCGACATACTCTGGCGTGTCGCCTCGCGCAATCGACCAATTGACCTGAGCGACGCAGCACCTTATCCGCAACGAATGACGGGATGAAACGAGAAGCACCGAACGCGGATCCGCCGCCAGGGCCAGCGTTGCCAAGATAGCCGGGTGAGCATCGGGATCAAAGAAGTCGAATCCATAACGGCTGGACAGAGCACTTGCTCTTGCGGGCCGGGCGGAAATCGCAGTTCGCAACAGCGGGAGGCCATAACGCAGCACGCCATGAACCACACGCAATCCCGACTTATTGGCAGGCAGGGCATCACCCGGCGCGTACCGATGCTGCCACACATCCCCATAGAGAATCGAGTGGTCGGCAGGTTCCTGCGTGCCGGTCCCCAAGAGACGGACCCGTCCCGAGGATACAAATCGATCTAGCTCTCTGAGCAGCTCAGGCGTCATGTCCCCGGTCGTGGGCTCGTGTAGCAGCAGGATATCGACCCATTCGGTCCTCAGCCTTCGCAGGCTGTCCTCAAGGGAGGAGCGGACTTGGTCGGGATGGAACAGTCCGGTCGTTACAAGAGCCTGCGCCTGGCGCAAGGCGAACTGCTTGACGGTCGGGAGCCGCAGCGCGATTGGGTGCAAGGTCTTGCGCACCGATGAAAACAGACCGGGGAGCTTTGGCCGGGCAATTCCGACCTTGGTGGCCAGGATGAAGTCGCTGCGATGCGACTGAACAAGATTGCCAACGACGTCTTCGGCGAGCCCGTAAAGCGGCGCGACATCGACGTATCTGATTCCCGCCTCGTAAGCTGCTTCGAACACGGCTATGCTCTCCCGCAGGCTTGCGCCGCCGATCAAGCCTCCGCCGCCCAATCCTATGCGGCACACTTCAGCAGCCGAACCGGGTATCTGGACCTTATGCATTCCGGTAACTCGTCAGCCGGTCACACAAGCGAAGTGCGAGCGCTAGGGCGGTGTAGGTGCAATTTGCATATCCCGACGTGGGAAAGGTGGCCGCGCCGGCGACATGAAGGTTGGATGTGCCGTGAACCCGAAGATGTGGGTCTACCACCCCGCCATCGAACGTCGGCGCCATCCGCAGCCCGCCGCATTGGTGATAGCTGTCGACGCATTCGTCGAGGATTGAGATGTCGCGCGCAGCGATCTTCGGATGAAGCTGCATGTCCGCGATGCCCGTTCTCGTCAAGGCATCCCGAACGATCTCGCAAAACCGGGCTATGGTGTGGATTTCCCGCCCATCAATCCTCCAATCGAGGCGCACCACGGGCATCCCCAGGAAATCACGCCGCTCGCTATCCAGCCTGATCGCACTTTCGCGGAGAGGCATCTGCTCGCAATTTATCAGCAGTCGAATGCCCATATCAGAATGATTGAAGATCCTGTGCTCTCGAAAATAGCGGCGGATCAGCGGACCCCAGATCCTCAGCAACGCCAGGCTATGACTTGGGATAGCTCTCAGGTTTGGCGGGACCGCTCCGCGTCCCACGGACGACACGAATAGCTTTACGTTATCGATGTGGTGCTGCAGCGAAGAGTCAAACTGCAAGACCCCGCCGATGTTGAGCAGCCGTTCCGCCTCTTGCACGCGCTCTGCCAAGCGCAGTTTCGGCTGATACTTGTGGCCGGACAGCAGTATGGAGTCAAAGATGTTGTCGAAGCTCTCGGTTCTCTTGCGAAGTAGCCGGGCTGCGCTGATTTCCAGATGGTCCTGGAAACAACATCCGAGCCATCTGTTGCGGCCCCAGGGAACCTCTCGATCATTCTGCGCGGAACTCAGCAATAACCGGGTGGCCTCGATAGTCCCACAAGCGATCACGAAATGCCTGGCTGATACGCGAGCTTGCTGCCCATTGATGGATTTCATCACGACCGTCTTGACGTGATTTGTTGCCTTGTCAAAAACGAGATCGGTGACGATTGCATGAAGCAACAGTTTCAGATTCGAACGCGTCGTGAGGTCCTTCCGAAATAGTCGCGCCAGGTTTCTATCGCGCAGGGATCGCGTGAGCACGACCTCGATGGCGTCATCAAGGACCGGCGCGGCGAAACGGGCCTGTTTCCAAACTTCGGCGTCACAGCCGATTCCGAACTTGACCCCGAGGAACTCGGCCGCACGATCATAATAGGGCGCGAGGTCCTGGAACTTCAATGGCCATCCGCTGTTCTCGACCCATTCGCGATGCGCGAAATCGATGGGGGTGTAAGGCAGCAGCGTTCCCCCCCAGACGATACTGTTTCCGCCAAGTACGCGAATGCGGGCCTGTGAGAGTCCAGTGTGAACATGCCCGTCATTGATTGCTGCGTTCAGTTTTTGCGCAGCTGGCTCGACCGCTCTTCCGCCGGCTTCGAGCACAACCACCTCGTGCCCTAACCGCGCAAGCTGGACGGCTACAACAATTCCGATCGGTCCGCCGCCGACAACAACGATGTCACAAGCGGGCAACTCCGTGGCCTCTATCTGGTCGAGTTCGAGGATCACGCCAGTGGCAACCTCCGCAGCCTTGAGCGCTCAGGGCGGCATCTTCGCTCGGCGCGAACGACGCGCGCGGTCGAACGATCCCGATTCCACCTGCGGTCCTGGGGCAGACCGATTATGCTACTGCGGGAAGGAATCATCCGGTGCCCACGATGATCGGGGTTGTCCGCGTCGACGGCAGTGAATTCCAGACGGCCGTAGATCCCAAGTGGAAGCGATTGAAGCATGACTACGCTCCACCTGAGCGGCCCTCTCAGGAGCATCTTTGGGGTCGACCGTAATGAACCTTCGGCGGCCGCCATAGTTCCATTGAAATGCGAAACCATGATCGGGCTCCCGCAGGGGATGATTAGTAGCCACGGCGGGCGGGAACCTGCTTACCGATCCACTGGCGGCCGGCGAGCGGTACTCATGCCTCGGATGTGCTTGGACCTTACGGTTAAATTCCCCGACTGTGCGCGTCTTCGGCACACCCGGGCCGGAACGCAACGATGAACGCCTATAGTTATCTCACATTAAAGGTGTCGAATACCGCCTTCCAACTCGTGTTCGGAATCCTCACCACGTACGTCTTCCTGCGGATCCTCTCACCGGATGTGTTTGCCACCTATATTTTGATTGCTGCGATGGGCGGTTATTCGAGTTTGGCCGATCTTGGCTGTTCAAGTCTCATCTACGTTAATATGCGGAAGGCGTATTTGGATGGCCACCATCTTGAGACAGCTTTAGAAGAGGCGTTGGCGGCGCTGCTTACATATGGCGCCGTAGTCCTGCTAGTGCTTTTCGTCGTCGGCGCACTGATTGTAACTGACGTCATTCAAAATCATGGTGCGCCGCTTAACCTGATCCTGTACTTGCTGTTCTGGCTGCTGCTGTTGCCATGGAACATGGTACGGACCACTGCGAATGCGATCGACCTTTATGTCCCGTTCGAAATCATAGAGTTGATGCGCCGGTTGCTGGTGACCGGATTCCTGATAGCGCTTTTGGCCGGGCTTGAGGTCCGACAATATCTGATCGCGATAAATGTCGTATGGGGGGCCTGCTTTCTGGTCGCGGCGTTTTACGGTCGCCGCTTATTTGACGAATTCGGCGCCGGCAAAGGATCGATCGCCGCGGCCGTGGTTCGTCTATATTGTGATCGGCTGCCCAGCGTGAAAGCCGTCGCTGCTTTCAACGTGAGTGCATTTACCATCTATGTCTTTCCATATTTCATAATTCCTGGCATGTCGTTTCCAAGGGATGCTCTGGTAGTATTTGATACGTTTTACAAAGTCGGTCGCTTTGGCGCGACGGTATACCGAGTTGCCGGAGATGCCTTCCTGCCGATGCAGACCCGGGCAGTGCATGAGGGCAGAACGCGAGATTTGATGTCACTGGTCGGGACGGTCCTGGCCTTTCAGTTCGTCATCTTCCTGGTTGGGGCAATTTGCTTGTTGGCCGGATCGCATCGGATATTTCCAGCGCTCCTCAACGGAAAAGTGGAGATTAGCCAGACAATCGTCTTGATGATGGTCGCAATGCTCTTCCTGGAACTCATCCAGCTTTCGTTCGAGGTGATACTCATCAATTCGGGCTTATTCGGACCCATGGCAAAGTTGTACGTGACCGTGGTGACTGCACTGGGCACGGTCGCTCTTGTAAGTTACCTATGGGAACTGTCGTTCCCGGTGTTTCTTGGGGCGTATGTTCTGGTGTACGGGATCGGCGCGATACTGCACGTCCCGCTTTTCTTGCGCTATCTCGGCCCGAGTCGGACAAAATCGCGTCAGCCAGGCTGACTTTTCGACAGCTGCGGAGACCTCCAGCCAAGTGACCGACCGCACAGTGGTAGCGGCCGGTCGGGGCAAGTCCCCGTGGTTGTGTTTTTGTACGGGCGGTTCGGAACTCCTTCGCATCCAGCGTGTTCCCATTGCGCGAATCCCTCCATGGGGGAACATGCGTTGGCTCCACGGCTCTTTCAAAGACACGGCTGGTCGAGCTCGAATTCGTCGGTTAGTTGCACGCATGAAAGTCTCTCGCGTGCCTGCGGGTTTCCTCCCGGCGTGTTGCTCGAACGGCAACAGAGGGGGCAGTCTTCATGCTGAAGAAGATCGGCAAGTTTCTGGAAGCGCTATCAAACCCGACGTATTGGAGCGGACTGCGATACGGAATAGCTCCGACCATCGAGCATAAACTGGCGCTGGAGGGATTGAGCATAAAAACGGTGCTCGACGTCGGCGCTAACAGGGGCCAATTTTCGTTGCTTGCTCGATGCCTCTACCCCGCGGCGAACATTTACGCATTCGAACCCCTCCAGCGTCCTGCTGAACGGTTCCGCGCGCTATTTGCTGATCAGGAAAATGTGCATCTCTTCCAGGTCGGCATCGACGAGGCTCTGGGCGACACCAAAATGTTCGTTGCCAACGATCATCACGCCTCGTCGTCGATCCTGAAAGCGCACAAGCAATCACAGATATTCGGCTCGCGAGAAACAGGAGAGGAGACGGTTCGTGTCGGCCGACTCAACGACTTTCTACCCCTTGATCGCATACGTCCGCCCTGCCTGCTCAAGATCGATGTCCAGGGTTATGAACTGCAGGTCATCAATGGCTGTCGTGAGGCGCTGCCCCTCGTTGATTATCTGTACGTCGAATGCTGCTATGTCGAGTTGTATGCGCGCCAGGCGCTCGCTCACGAGATCCTGCATCGGCTGGGAGAGTTTGGCTTCGCTCTCCGGGGCGCCTTCAACCAACACTGTGATCCGGAGGAGGGCCCTGTGATAGCCGATTTTCTTTTCCAATCGTTGAGATCGATGGCCGCCGTCCGGGCGGCGTAGTTGAAGCCGCGGCTCTTCCTCAAGAGCGCCAGGAGCGCACCCGACATGCTCAAGAGCGATGTTCGCAGCTTCTGGGACCAGGGCTCCGCTGGCGAATTCTGGGCTGTCGGATCGGATGCGAAGTCGCGCTTTCTAACCGAGGAAAAGTCACGTTACCAGTTTGAGCCTTTCATACCTGCTTTCGCCGACTTCGCCGCCGCGACGGATCGGATCGTGCTCGAGATCGGCGTCGGCATGGGGTGCGATCATCAGCAGTGGGCGCGAGCGCGCCCCAGACGTCTGCTGGGCACCGACCTGAGCTGGCGTTCGGTAGCCTACGCGCGCGAGCGGTTCGACTTGTTCAATTTGAATTCGGACCTAATCCTGGCCGACTGTGAGCGTCTGCCGCTGGCTTCTGACTGCGTCGACATTGTCTATTCATGGGGGGTAATGCATCACACGCCAAATACCCGGCAGGCAGTTCGAGAGGCCTACCGCGTGCTGCGGCCCGGTGGAACCGCCAAGATCATGGTCTATCACAAATGGTCGCTGACCGGCTACATGCTCTGGATGCGCTATGGCCTTATGCGAGCGCGACCTTGGCGGGGGCTCGAATATATCTATGCAAATTTCCTGGAAAGTCCGGGAACCAAGGCCTACACCATCAACGAAGCACGCCAACTCTTTGGGCAATTTTCCGACGTTCGCATCGCCATACAAGTGAACTACGGCGATTTGCTCCAGAGTGAGGTCGGCCGTCGGCATCGCGGCCCACTTCTCAGCATTGCAAAGAAGCTATGGCCTCGGTGGCTCATCCGCAAATTGTTGAAGCGGCACGGCTTGTACCTGTTGATCACCGCAGTGAAATAGAGCCGCGCGTTGTCTGTTCGTCGTTGCAACCGCGTGAGGATGGTGATGGAAAAGACACAAGAACAGCGGCGCCTTTCGGCGTTCACTGGTCTTCGCGCCATCGCTGCCTATTTCGTGTTGCTATTCCACTATGGATCGAGCTTCGCCAGCTCGATCGGCGTGCCGCGTCCACTAGGCAAGATTCTGAGCAATGGATATCTCGGTATCAGCTTCTTTTTCGTTCTGTCAGGCTCATACTCGCCTGCAATTATCGCAGATCGCTGGCGACATGGTCGGCCAGGAAGGCATTCCTTCTGGCGCGGCTCGCACGTATATACCCAGTGTACCTCGTGGCGCTTCTGGCAAGCTACTTTGTCGGAAGCCGGTACGTCGAGTCGGTGTCGATAGGCGCTATCCCTCAATTTTTGCTTCTACAGTCCTGGATTCCGTACACCGCCAGCATAGTATGCGAACGCGCCGGGATGGACCCTCTCGGTCGACGCGCTCGTCTATGTCAGCTTTTCTATGTCAGCTTTCCATTGGCTATCGCTCTGGCTGCGAGCGCCTCAGACAGAAAGCTAGGGGGCGCGGCCTGCCGTTGCCCGCCTCGATCAGGAGCGGTTCGGCGCGAGCCAAGAATCGCCGCACGGTCCGTCCTACGGGTGAAGCGTAGCGGTGCGATCGAGTTGAGGCGCAGAAATCGCTGAGGTTGCCTCGATGGTGGAGGTCGGACCGGCGGCAGTGATGCGTAGGGGCAGCCAGCGATTACAGATGCATCGCCGCGATCTTCTCGTTCGGAATTGCAACGGTGTTCCAAACGGGGCGTTGCAATGGAGACCGGCCCTCGGTCTCACCGTCCAACAACACAAAGCGATGCTTTTCAAAGAATGCCGCCATCGGATCCTGGAGGTCGCTTCCGCACTCGATGAGAATGTTGGGACGAGTCGTCGCAATCGTCTGCTCGCCGCCGTGGAGCACCTCCATTTCCCCGCCTTCAACATCTATCTTGAGAACCGTCGGCGCGGCTAGGCTCCTGGCGAGCGTGTCGATCCGCATTGTCGGAACGGATCTTGTTTCCTCCGAAACGACGAACGTCTCGCGCCACTTGCCGACTGACTCCAGCTTGTTGAGCGCCCGACTGAACTTCGAGATCTGAAAGGCAGCCGTAGCATCCTCGTTCGAAATCGCAACACTCAGTACTGACAATTTGAGGTTTCGGTTCTGCCTCAGCCTGAGGCTCCGGATCAGGTTGCAGGCGAGTTCCAGGTCTGGCTCAAAAGCATAGACGCGGCCGGAGCGGACCTTGAGTGCGGCGGGTAATGCAAACAGCCCGAGATTCGCGCCTATGTCCCATACGACGGCATCGGCTTCGACCCATTCGCGAATGAAGCGCTCATGGATGGGATCAACAAGTGACTTGCGCACGTCGAGAACGCTCAGGGTGCTGCTCGGCGAAACATAGGCCTGGAAAACACCATCATCGGTTCGAGCTGTCCGGCGAAAATACCTGGACTCGAAAAATCTGTACAGGGCGCGCCGGTAAAAGGAGGATTGCGCTCCAATTCCCATCGTTGATTTCCATCAGCCCTATGGGACACAGTTCGCAGATGCCACGTCTCTTGAACCGCAAATGTTTGCGTCAGGTGAGTTCGCGACAAATGCAGTGTGTAAGCGTTGGCAGCATGCTCCCCTGTTTCTTGCCGATTGGCAAGGTGGGGACAAAGCCCGGCGCCTGAACCTTTGTCCGCTGCCCGACAGTGCATATCAGGCTGCTGGAGAACCTCTTCAGACAGAGGCAACGTCTTCGGCTAGGTCAAGACGCGCATCGTCCCGGCATGGTCAGTTTTGAGTGCGCAACAATGATCCTCTGAGAACAATTTCATGCGTAGTGATGCCGGCAACACTAAGCAGCCATTCCGCGGCAAGCTTCCACTGTGAAGGGTCGAATCCCTTCTAGCATCGGCAGATCGACGGCCGTCCAAACCTGTCCGTTCTACACATGACTTACCGCGACCAAAGAGGCCTGTCTTGGTTCCGGCGGGGGGAACAAATCGGCAAGCGATGCGCGCAATAGTGGAGAAGGGTCCGCGATTCTTTGGAACGAACGTGTCAGGAAGAAATTGAGTCGATTGTTAGCTCGTCTTTCGTGAAATAGCCGCAGAGGAACCTGTGCCACCGCCGCCTGCAACCCGATGCACGGCAAAGACCTCACTCCGCGGTAAAATTTGGTCGGATTTGAACTGCATCGCCGCAACTGCGATTCCGCCGAGACGCGGAGAATGTATATGCAGGGCTAACGCCGGGAGCGGGGAATGGTCGAGCCGATGTGGTCGGAGGCGACCGCCGGTACGCCTCAAACGGTGGCGGGGAGCGACCCTCGACGGGCGCTTTGCTTGGCCGCTGCCTTGGCCGAAATGGCTTTGATCGCGATTTCGACCTATCTCGCCTTCGTCCTTTACCATTTGGTGGTCTGGGGCGGGATACCAGAGCCCATACCTTACGGCTGGATTTGCATGGGCTTGGCGCTGATCTACGGCATCATTTGCTTGGCCGATAAGCAATACGACTCTCTCGGTGCCGAATGGAATCACAAAGCGCAAATTCGCGGGGCGCTTGCATTGACCTTAGCCTTCGTTTTCCTCCTTACTTTCGTGTTCCTCAGCGGAGCTGTCACCAGCTACTCAAGAGGAACGTTTCTCGCGCAATTGGCTCTTGCCTTTCCTGCGCAGCTCACCGTCAGAATCTTGTCGCAGCACGCCTTGGACGCAGCGCGAAAACGCGGCCATTGGACATCGCGGGGCGTACTGGTCTTGGTATTTCCTGGTGTGGAAAAACCGATGCGGATACTTGAGAGTTTGTCGTCAAGACGGGACGAAATACGCCGGATTTATCATCTCGACCGACATGCGTCTGCTTCGGAGTTACGGACGATCCTGCGGGACAGCCGGACTCTTCACTGTGAGTCCGTGCTTTTACTGTTCGGCTCAGACAGCATGGACGCGGTCAGCCGTGCCGTTGAAATGGCTTTCGAAATGCCGATCAAAGTTCAGCTGTTGCCGATTAGCATGCTTGAATTCATGCACTGCAGCCGGATTGGATTTTACGGTCGAGCCCGGGTCTTCGAGCTTGCCTCAGGACCGAACTGGATCATGGACCTGCTATTGAAGCGCAGTTTCGACATTATCGTCGCCACCGCTGCGGG